>Ga0233439_10002385_pt1 | contig 21302 bp, 9 predicted proteins | sample SI_123_September_6_FD_182713 | JGI IMG/M metagenome (GOLD analysis project Ga0233439, IMG submission 182713) | Seawater microbial communities from Saanich Inlet, British Columbia, Canada - SI_123_September2016_100_MG | ecosystem: Environmental > Aquatic > Marine > Inlet | place: Canada: British... | reverse complement strand
GTGCGGCAATAGATCAAATCCAATTACAGGTGATGAGAACAGAAACTAGAGCAACAGTAAAACTGACCATTAGTGAAGAAAATAACCCTACACTTGAGCGATTGATGCCACTTCCTGAAGAAGCAACCGGTGATATTAATGCTCACTTTGTCAATGGCAAATTACACCTTAGATGGTAGATTTTGATGATTTTACTTCTTGAAAATGAGGTATAAAGCTAATCCAACAATTATTACAATACCAACTATTGCCTTGATACTAAGACCTGAAAGAACTGATTCTGTCATGATTTGACGATTATCCGCCAGTATTTAGTTTCTAAGTATTAGACAAAGTTTTTGAAAGTTGATAAATGAACAATTCATAAACTCTTATCTTGAACATGTAAATTGCACTTACGTTGGTGAAGTGAATCATTTTATATCTCACCCCCACGACTATAGTTATGGAAGAGAGTTTGCGAATACAAACTCTTGATTTGTTGGATAATCGCTTTCGCCCTCGTAGGAGAGGGCCCATGGGACTTATATTTTCAGCAATAGTAAATTCACAAGTTATTGCCCGTATTAGAAGAGTGCTAACCTCAATATTTCCATTTGTGAAATTGAGAAGTGATGTGAAAAATGTAGTCTATATGACTTGGCTAGTCGATGTTGAAAAAGTCAAACATTTCGTTCCAACAGGCCTCAAGTTATGGCAGAAAAATGGATTGACACCATTTACAATTCTCACCTATCGACATGGAAGTTTTGGACCTTCGTTTCTCGGGCCACTGCGACGACTATTCTTCTCTCCATTGCAAAGTAATTGGAGGTTATATCTAGAATCTCCTCCATCCAATGTTCCGCAAATATCAACAGTTTTATTCCTAAAAAATATTATGAATAGCATATTTTACACATTTGGAACTAGAGTTCTCAGCGATGTATTAGCAACTCACCATGCAAAGAAATTTTTTCACAAACAGATTGAAGACGGTTTTGAAACACAAATAATTCCGGGTATTGGGAGTGCCCCCCAATTAAGCAGCATCACGAAAATGACTGCTTCAAAAACATTGAATTCATCTTTTGCCGAAGTCTTTGACTCTTGGGAATATGCAGTTGAGTACCTTTCCCTGCAGGATGCCGCAATTTCCTATACCGATAAAGATTCAATTTTTGCCTTCTCAGAAATAAAACTTCCAATTGACCTTGCTACAATCCAGCCTCTTGAAATAATTAGCAATAAGTTCGAATGCCCATTTATGGAGCAATTCTCACCTTATGGGGAGCCTTTGTGCTTCCATATTCCAGAAGTACGTTTTTTGGCAATATCAGAACAATTGATATCAATTGATGGCAACTAATCAATTCAAACTGAATTTGAATTCTAAATCACTCTAGTTTTTCACCAATTACCCATGCAATATCATTCCTCATCTTGAGGTGAATATGCCCACAATTTTGTGGTGATTAAAGCCATGACCAATATCTTTCCAAAATCCCAGATAAGGAATGGCTCAACGCCCCATTCAAAGGCCTGAGCAAAATCAACATCGTATGATTCAGCAAGCCACAATGTCCCAATTAGGTATACCGGGAGCATAGCAGATATCCAGCAAATCATCTGTGCTTTGAAGTCAGCAATTCCTGCTTTTCTTGAGCGGTCCAATCCTTCTGCAACCAATGCTGAAGCGATTGGGAATGCGATCAAATATCCTCCTGAAGCAATTAATTTACCACCATCGAATAAATGGTCTCCCTCAGCAGCAAATACTGGAGCACCCAATGCGCCAACTAGCACATATAGACAACCAGAGGCAAATGCATCATTTCTTCTAAGGTACACTCCGGTCGCCAATACTGCAAATGTTTGGAATGTGTATGGAACCGGGGTCCATGGTGCGGAAAATACAATTTGTGCACAGAGGGCAGTAAGCCCTGAAAAGAATACTACAGTTATTGCTCTCTCCAAAATGGTCATCTTATTGGAGCTTAAATCAAGATGCCATTGTTGCGGTCTATTCCATGATACTTCATCAAACATAACCTATTGGCCTGTTTGGAGGTCTTTAGAGATATTCATACCTGATTAATGGCGGCAAATAGATTGTATAGGGCTATTTCAACAAAGAAAAATGCAATCGTAAGTATCAATCAAGCTCTTGGAGCAATTGCTTGTAATTGTGCAATCTCAGAACTCATTCGATTCAATGCTTGTACTGCAGCCTCTTGGTGCACTCCACCCATCTCTTCACGACTGTATCTTGCCATCTCAAAAGTATTATCCAGTGCAACTAGTGCATCGTTGGAAATTCCAGGCATTGCTTGACGAATAGCTACTTCGAACTCGCGAACTGTTTCAAAGTCACGGCGCAAGAAATCACGCTGTTGAAGCAGTGAACACAAATCTTGGTAACAATTGAAAATCGCCTCTCTAATCGAGTCACCTGCAGCCAATAATTCAGCAGTATATGCAAATATTTCAGCAGCATCTGACATCAGTTCAGCAGCCTTTTTCCTTCTATACATTACAAAACCAGCAGCACCTAAGGCTGCGATTAGAAGCATCATAACATATGACCACATTGATACTTCTTGCACATCTTCAGCATAGGTATATTCTGGTGAGAAACCATCTTGGCGTATTGCTGCAAATGTAGCAAGGCTTTCATCACTTAAGCGCGGATCGTTGATGATTATGTCCATAGAAACTTCGCCCCATCGGCTTGCATCACCGTAAGGTGGGTCTGAATTGAATACAATCTCTGCAATTCCATTTTCATTTGTTATCGGTTGTAATGGATTGCCTAATTGGGTGTTATTTCCATCATAAAGATAGATAGTGACACTTACTCCAGGAATTCCTGCTCCAGTATCTTGAGCAGTAATGATTACATTACCAGTAATTTCTTCCTCTTTGTCTTCAACTACTTCATCAATATTTACGCTGAAATCTGCATTAACCTTAACGAATAATATTTGAGAAATACTCTCAGCATTCAAGTATAGTGAGTCGTTTCTTGGTGCATCTATTGAAATCCATTGTGAACCAGATTCCATCCATGACGGCGCAGGTCCTGTGATTGAGAAGTTACCATTCGTCCAAGTGATTAGTAATCCTCCAATACAACTTGCCCCGTCTCTGTTATTGACACAGTCTGTACCGTTTCCAATGTGTAGAACTAGATTTTCAAAGACTTCTCCTTGACCGCCTACCTCTGCCACTGAACCAGTCAGAACAATCGGAGCAAATGTCCCATCAGAACGTGTTACAATCTTAGAAGATGTTTCATCAAGAGTTATTTCCATATTAGACCAAACTATTGCAATAGCATTTGTTGATGCCTCAAGATGGGCATTTGTTCCTGCGAAACTAACTGTGAAAGTGTGTTCACCTCTGGTCAATTCCATTGTTGCTGGAATCACTACACTCCATGTACCATCTTCAATAGTAGTTGCTGTTGCAACTTCAACATCATCGAGAACAATGCTTACCATCATTCCTCCAAGGCCGTCTCTATTCACTGTATCAATGTCGAACAATCTTCCAGATAACTCCCATGTATCTCCACGTGTAGCATCTCTTCCATCATCAAATAGTAGCGTGATATCTGAACGGTGGGCGAGGAAGAAAGTCGTATTAGCGGCGCTTGAACGATAGAACCCTTGGTCAGATGCAATCGCATCCATAGTGTGATTTCCAAAGGAGAAAATATCTGGTATCATCCATTCGTAAGAGAATGCACCTTGTGCATCAGTAGTTACAACAGCAACAAGAACTCCCTCAACATTCAGCTCAACTTGATGACCTGCTATTGGATTCAATTGATTATCGACCACTGAGCCAGTAATCGACACATTTTGTGAAACCGCTACTGGACTTGGCATATCAACAGTCACCAATACCTTACTGAATACATTCCAAGTTCCACTTTCTTGACTCGGCAAGTAGAATGTTGTTCCAGTGAACTTCACTTCAAGCGACAATGCTCCAAGGTTTGCATCTGCTGGTACTGCGTGTACGGCAGTAAACATTCCATCAACGCCTGTTGTTACATTTGTTAGCCACATTCCATCAAGCCAGATTTCAATGCTAAGATTTTCTAATGGCGAATCAACAATATCAAGTAATCTTCCTTGAATAGTCATACTGTCTTCTCGGTCTACATCTCCAGTTGGAGTTATCAACAGAATCTTAGTTGGTACACTAACATTGAAAGTAACAATGTCGCTGCTTGGATGATAATATTCCGGATTAGCAGGATCGCCTGCACCAATCGGGTCAACCCAGTCACGTCCACCGTTAAAGCGAACTTCAATCTGATGTGCTCCAGCTGCAGAATCTTCTGGAAGAACCCAACTCAAGGAAAAGGCTCCGCTCATTGCATCTGTTTCAACACTTGATACTGGAATTCCATCAACCAATAGATGAACGATTGCTAAGGATTCTACGCCATTACTGTATAGAGGAAGCCCGAGATCATCCAGTAGAGTTCCATTAACAATGAATGTGTCACCAGCAGTCAATGTGCTTGGACTTTGAGTAATACTCAAATTAGTTTCAGCCAAGACAACGAATTGGGTTGTAGCATTACTACCCAACAATCCGGTTGTCCCAGGTATTCCACCAAATGTAACTCTTAGGTTAGAAGGGCCGACGGATTGGTTACTTGGTACGTTCAATACTCCAATAGCAGTTCCGTTAGCAGCAGTAGTGAATGTTGCATTGATATTTGTACCAACAATCTCAACCATTATTGCTTGTGATGGCACATTTTCTCCTGTATTGTCTCTTAACAAGATTTGTATTGAAACATTATCGCCACGATCTGTTCTATCATTTAGTGAAGGTTGTCCAAGACCATCTATTGAAGGCTTGATGAATAACAATGTTGTAAATCCACGACTATCAAATGTAGTGTTATCATTAGAACCTAAGTAGAAATTAACATTCGGTACAAATGATGCTTCAAGTACGTGGCTATCCGCTTTGAAAGTCTGACTTAGTGTAATTGTTGCATTCCAGTATCCTCCGGCCATTACAGAGCCATTGGCCACTGTAAATCCAGTTGGATTTCCATCTAATGTGAACAGAATATTAGCAAGTAAATCGGTACCATCTCTTTGTTGTAAGCCGCTTCCGTTATCAGAAACAACTTGCCCGGACACATTGAATGATTGTCCAGCTACTGGATTAGCAGAAATTGCATCTACGACCAATATTGTCGCAGCCCTAATAGTAATGGAAGACAAATTAGCATTAGTAGATAACAAATCACTTGAACCATTGAAAACAATGTTCACTGTAATCAAGCCAAGTGGATGGCTTGAAGGAATTACATGAGTAAAGTTAGCAAATCCTTCACCATCGGTTATAGTCGGTGAAAGCCATGTCTCATGGAATTCGATTGCAACATCATAACCAACAAGTGGTTGCCACATGTTAGAAGATTCAACTAACTTAGAAGTCATGTTGACCGTTTCACCGCGATTGATGATTATTGGATTCAATGGTTGTAAATTCTCAAAGCGAGAAACCCCCATCACCAATATTCCGTGCTGGGTTGAAGCGGTTAGATAGAATGGAGATGAACCTTCCATCACACTGATTACCAAGGTTTTCTGTCCTCTCACAGTCCCATTGTTTAGTGAATCTGTAGGAATTGACATATTGAATGTTCCATTTTGCGAGGTAATATGCCCCTCTACAAGTGTTTCATTTGGATTTTCTAACCAGAATGCGGATAGCGCAACTGCACTAATAAGTGGTCTACTTCCATTATCATCATCAAGTACTTGTCCTAATACATTGAAATTAATTCCTGCTGTAACAGTACTAGGAATACTATCTATTCTAAAATCACTGTTGACTTGAACGGTGATATTTACGATAGTATCGTTGCCCACACGTCGTGAATTGCCCATACTCAATCCATCTGTTAAGTCATCGTGTACCACCATTCTCAAGTCATAATAACCTGGGCTAATTCCTGAAGGAGTCCATGACAAACTAGCATTACCAGATGCATCGGATACAATTGTTGCAATGGTTTGATTTGTATTACCATAGTCAAACACAAAGTCAACAGATGCATCACTGACATTTGACATATCAGCGACATCGAAAATTGAAGCATTTAGGAATACTGAATTGTTCATCTCCACTATTATACTCGGCCGTTCAGACTGTACTACAAATTCTGATTCTACACCCACTAATATCGAAGGGAAATTTGGTGGCTGTGGAGGTTCCGAAGGCGGCGTGAGGTCAACTAATTGGTAGAAGGCTCCACCGATTTGAGCGACTGCATCAAAGTCCATTAATACATTAAAATCATATGCATTGCTCGGTTGATTCGTCGGCATTGTCACTGAAATATTGAATGTACCAGTGGAATTGTTGAGCATACCATTTGCAATATCTATCATATTACCATCAGGCAATAGCATAAGAATTGTAATTATTGAATCATTATTGAGTACCGGTGTAAGATGAACTGGATCGAATATATCTCCATAGATGTAGGTACTATTTCCCAAATGATTCCAATCTTGCCCTACACTAATGTTCCATCCTACTTCAGCCTGTGTCCTTAACCAGCCTTGACCAATTGAGGGTTGGAAATATTGTGAACCATTAAACGAAATATCAAGAATATAATCATAAGCAATCTTGCTCGAATTCAAATCCCAACTCAAAGAGATTACTGTAGATTCTGGGTCTGTAGTAGTGTTAACCCAATTATTATCAAAGTAAAAATCATAATTTCCAATCGTATCAAAGCCTTGAGTCACACCACGATGGTCTTCAATTTGTACACGTACATTTGTCGGAGTTCCTCGCATCTGTGGCATTGCTTCAATTGAGAAATCAAGTATTCCTTGCAACCAATATGGGGCATTTACTGAAAGATTTGCATCATCTGTTGCCAATAAGGCATCAGGGAAGAAGCGCAATTGAACTTCGATAACACCTGCTGCAACCTGGGTATCCGCTGCTGCAAGTAGATGAGTAATTGTGAATGAACCATTTACTGTGAAATTGAAAACTTCAACCCATTCCATTCCCGAATCATTTTGTCGTATCGACAATGATAGGTTTCCTGGCATAGCTACCGGTGATGCGCCTATGCTCATTGTAGAGCCATTGATATGAATATCGTCATTCAATACGAAAATACTGTTATTAGCCAAAGGACCTTCAGCAGTTGCTGTAAGGTTAGGAGCATCACGAATATCCAAAGTAATGGCATGAGTTGATGGTCTTAGATGGAATTGTGGAGGGGTGAACGATGTCACTGTTGTATCCAACCATCCAGAGAAACCAAGTGTTGCAGAAATATTGGTCTTGAATTCTAGCGGGTCTAAATCAACAATAATACTCCACACGCCACCTGGCCCTACATCGCCACTCAGATTTGTCACGCCATTTACCGAAGAAGTAAATTCTAACCACACTGTTTGGTTTTCAATTTCTTCCGCCCAACTAGTAGGCGGATTTTCAAATGAGAGTAACCCTTGGATAGTTGTCGTTGCACCTGCTCCTGCAACAGGTGAATCTATTGCTAATGGACTGGTATGATTTATCATAGAATCATCTGTGACATTGATGTATACATCCAGAACTATTCCGTCATGTGATACATATCCGCTTTGTAGATGCTCAATGACAAGACGGTGGATACCCGGGCGTATTGCATCGGTAGGAATTCCATTCATGGTAAAGTTACCATCTGCCATACTGTTAGATGATGAAAATATCCGAGTTGGGTCGCCACCAGGTCCTGGAACTTGATCTGCTTCATCGAGCGGAACTAGGTATCCAATGAGTGGAATCTCTCCTATTGGAGTTGCATTTTCTACGAATCTAAGTTGACCGCTGACGGAGAGATTTGTTTGACCATCTCTGTCCCAAGTCAATGTACCGAAAGTTTGGTTGACAAATTCAATTTCTTCGGCTGCTGGACAAGCATCAAATGGAACCCAGCCCATGTCAAGATTTCCATTTGCTGAATTTTGCTGGAGTTTGACTTCACCCCATGTAGAGCGATCACCAGAATAGACTTCATACCCATTGCCTGTCCATGTTCCGCCCACATATCCTGTGACATATCGTGCTGGCAATCCTGCCAAACGTGCCATAGTAACAAACGCTGCTGAGAATTCTGCACAAGTTCCTTCTAGAACAGTACCAACAAGAAGATTAGACATATCCTCTTCTTTTGGAATTCCTGAGCCATTATAATTTCTCTTGAATTCTGTTGTCGAGTTGCCATTGATTAAAAAGTCTGAAATCGCAGAAGCTTTGGAATACGCATCTGTTGCCCCCGCATCATTTATCACAGCATTTGTAATATTGAAAATACCAGAATCTATACTAGTCAAATCTTTGAAACTTGAATCAAGTGCTAATTCATAGGCAAAACCTGGGCTGGCAATTGACGAAGCTGAATTATTTGCCCAATCAAAGTAAAACTCGGAATTGTTGACCCACATTTCACTATATGGACCTGGATTAACAGTCACCATGTAAGTATCATTGGTCACATCCAATGAGGCTGTAGCGTCGGCCCAGAACGAAAGTTCTGTCCATGAATCAGGCATTGGCACTGCTCCATTCATTATTGGATTGTTCATTTGCATCGTCCACAAGACTGTGTCATTTGCAAAGGAAATATCTGCAAGATTTGTCTTGTTTGCAGTTGGTACAGTGATTACTGAACTCGGATGAGCAGTCCCTATATGGGCATAGGTTGTTCCTGTATAGAAATCGTTAGTTGTTTGTCTCCAACGGTGTACAGATAAAATATCAACTGCACCAGTTGTATTATTAGCCCAGAAAACAACTTCATTTGAAAAGGAATCATCGCTTGGGTCCCATGGATTAAATGGCGCACCAACGCAATTAACAAACCAGAATTGGATTGGACATTCATCACCATCTAACATCCCTCCTCCATCGGTATCAGGATTGGTCCAGTCTGTTCCTGTTTGATTCTCAATAGCATCTGGAATTCCATCACCATCAAAATCATCAGGAAGTAAATCATCACTAGGGTCATTTTCTGGATTTGTTCCATCAAAGTATTCTGATTTGTCGTCTACTCCTCCCCCATCTGTATCCGCAGCCGTAGTATCTGTTATCCAAGTATCTTGAGAACCGTTTGTGATTCCTATCCAAGATAAATCGCATCCAGTATTTGCTTCAAAGTAATTATTCAAACCGTCTAGGTCATCGTCTAACAAATTTGAGCAAGGTTCATTTGGATCTGTTCCATCAATTCTAGCCTCATCATAGTCATTGACTCCATCACCATCTGTATCGACTAAAGTAGGATTAGAAAACCAACCAAAAGTACCCAGTAATTCCTGCCAATCTGCTAATCCATCACCATCTGAATCTGTATAATCATCATCACAATAATTGTGAGTTGTTAGTATTGTTCCTGCTTGAGTTGCACTATAATGGCAGAATGAACCATTACGGTTCTCCACTGTAGTAACACCTGGGCTAGGTCCAATTGATACTCCTTGAATCACATTATTGACCACTGTGGCATAGGCGAAAGAACTCAGTGTTCCCGATGCGTTATACCAACCAACACCCCCTGAAGGATTGAATCCTGAGCCATCTCCAACCGTCAGTTGGCTTGTTAAGCCATTCCATGAGGAAAAGGATGTTGAATAATCAACCATTGAATCGCAAGGGTCTGTACCATGTGATACATTTCTCTCGTCTCCGTCATTTATTCCACCAAAATCTGTATCGGCAACATCCCATGTTGTACAAGAGAGATTTTCTTCCCAGTTTTGAATTCCATCACCATCTGCATCGCCGGAATCTTCTCGGCGTGTTGGGTCGGTTTCACCGGGATCAATTACACCGTTAGCGTTCAAATCTTCTGCACCGTCATCGAATGCATCATCATCAGTATTGTTATCTCTTGGATCACTCGCTTGAGGTGGGTTTCCATATGCTCCTGAAACTTCAACTCCATCGGGTACGCCATCATTATCTGTATCAGATGATGTTGGGTCAGTTAGTAGTGTCAGCGCTTCATACGAATCATTTAGTCCATCGCCATCAGTATCTGCTTTTTGAGGGTTAGTCGACATGATTCCATCCACCTCTGCAGTAAGTGTAGCACAAGCACCAGGGCCGATTCCTTGAGCAGGGTCACATGGCGATACAGTTTCGGTAACTACACCATTAGGGCCATTACGGAAACATGGCGTAGAACCACACATTGTAGTCCAAGAGGGGTTGACATACTCCATCAAATTGGTCAGTCCATCACCATCAGGGTCTCCATTTGCTCCATCAGCATTGGACGCTTGAGTAGCATTCAATCCATTCGCTGCTTCCCAGCCATCAGGCATTCCATCACCATCGGTATCCCATCCTGCTACGTCTTCATCAGCAATTCCGTCGCCATCATCATCGTTACTTGAACAATCTAAATCACCATCGTTATCTGGGTCAGCGGAATCTACGAAACCATCCTTATCATCATCAAATCCATTGGCACAAATATTTCCAACTGGATCTTCATCACACAATATTACTGAACCAGTTCCATCAGCACCGCTACCGCCACAAGCAACTCTTGTGTATTGCATTGCATTTTCTTCATCCCAATTATTTACTGGGACCGTACCATTCCACCAGACACCTTTGTCCATGACATTTGGTGTAGTGGTTGAATCCCAGCCTGATGGAATTAGATAGTTATATTCCATTAAATTGGTCATACTATCGCCATCAGGGTCGCCAGTTGCACCATCTCCACCTTGACTTGAAAGGGGATTCAATCCATATTGCCATTCCCATCCGTCTGGTAGGCCATCATTATCGGAATCTGGATCATTTGGTTTAGTGTTCATTAGGTACTCTAGACCGTATGTTAAGCCATCTCCATCTTGGTCAGATGCTGCTAATGCGCTATATGAAAAAAAGTCAATTGTTGCGAATGAAGACATTACCATTAGCATCACTAATGACAACGATTTGATAGCATCTCGATGCTTCAAAATCTTCAATCCTGGGCGCGCCAAAGCGGGGGAAGAATACTTGCGCATAGTTTTCACTAACCTCGGGTTGTTCTTTTGCCTCATAAGGGGAATGGTACGCTGTTCATACATTGCTCATTTTACAAGACCAATTACTATATCACAAACGCAATACTGAGCGCCAATAATAGAAAATAATGAAATGTCGTCTAAAATTCATTGCGAAATGTCAAATTAGAGATTTTCAAGCTCGTCGAGCAATTCTAAATCATCATCTTCTTCAACTTCAACTTCAACTTCAACTTCTTCCTGCAATAATTCATCAAGGCTTTCCTCTTCTTCATCATCAAAAGCAGATTCAAAATCAAAGTCCTTATTTTCAGCAGAAAATTTCGCCTTGTTATAAAAACTGTATAATGCCAATAATACAACTACTATTATCAAAGCAAGTGTTGATGGTTCAGGGTCAATTATTTCATTGAACATACAAGATATTCCGCTACATTCCGTCATGAATACGAATGATTGTATTTGGGTATAATTTCCATCATACGGCGAATTTTCATCCATTGGAGTCATTGTCAATGAGAATGAAACTTCCCCACTATTCTTTAGTTGTGATGGCGAAGTTATTTCCACTGAAAAATCTTTATTTGTATATGCTGGCAAATGAAGAATTATGAATGGTCCACCTGCTTGCTCAGAAGAGGCCCTAATCAATCCATTCCAACCTGTTGGTTCATCTAAGGTGATTACAACATCAAGAGCAACATTGTTTTGATTATCTATTCTGAATTCAATATTCTTTTCCTCATCAGGTGAAAAATGTGTGTTTTCGCTCTTTTGAGTTACTTCTAAACGCCCTGCACGGACGTCTTTCTCAACTTCAATTACTATAGGTAAATCGAAATATCTTGCAACTTCAGCATCAACTCCTTGTTCAATAATACGAGTGTAAAGTGTATGGTTTCCGGCCTCTACCTCAGGTAGCAAGTCAATGCCCAATTTTATGTCCACATAATGATTCGTCCAGGTTTTTACCACAACGATATCGTTAGATGTATCATTGGAGATTGAATAATCCCAATTAGCATAATTAGAATTAGAATCTGTATTTCTAGGCAGTGCATCCGGCTTGATAATTCTCCACTCTGTTTCACCAGTGTTATCACTTGAGTCTGTAATACGTAAGTTGAACCAAGTACTTGCTCCAAGCGCTACAGGACCTACATGTGCCAGAGAACCCCCGTCGCTATCCGCAATCACTTCAACCAGAATCCCGAATGTACGATGCACAGTAAATCCGATAATTGTTGGCTCCAAAGCAGCCTCACCCGAACTGCTAATCGACATTTTGACCAATCCAATGTCTTGTGAATCTCTGTCACTTGGAGGATAGGTTTCCATCCTGATTATCTTTGTTTTATGAGACCCAATGTCTGGTGTCACAGAATGGATTCCTTCATCAAGTAATTCTTCACCAGTTTCATTATCAAATAACCTAAATTGCCAAGCATCTGGGAAATCAATTACTCTAATGCGAAAGTTATCAAAATCAAATCCGGAATTGAATACATCTATGTAAAACATCCCTGTTTCACTCACATCAACATAATGCGATATGGATTCATTGTATATCTCAGGCCTTGTAGAATCTGCAATTTGCTTTTGATGCTCTACATCCTCAAAAATAGATATGCGAGGCGCCGAAAACACGCCAACCTCTGTTATGTTTAATTTCAATGTTTTTATCGCAAATTCCTCAGTTTGTCCGTTCTCATTTTCAGCATAGACTTTTGCCACAATGTGCAATTCATCCGGAGCATTAGACAAATCATCATCTGGCACATCTATCGTGAGAATCGGATTAACAGATGCTCCGCCGCCACTCAATTCGTAACCACCAGGTTGATCCCAAATTGGTTCGGACCAAGAAGAGGGCAAACCAGGATATGCCAATTCTATCTGCACATCAATGCTAGAAGATGTCGCACCTGTGTTTTCAAGAGACAACTCAACGATTGAAGTTTGACCCGGAGCGATAAGAACTACATCTGCTTGTTCAATTGATAGTTCAAGAGATACATCATATTCCACCATTGTAATGCCATCGTGCTCAACGATTACAGTGTGCCCTTGCACATCTCTTATCTCAAGATACAAGGGGTATTCACCTGCACCTATTCCTGCATCATATGTCCATGTAAAGTTGCCAACTAAGCCATTGTTATCCAATCTTAAATCATCATCGTCAAAAGTCTCATCGAATTCAGTTGATGCTTCATTTGGAGTACTCATTATCAATTTGACATCTTGTATATCTGCTCTTCCAAACGCATCTCTTACATCAACAGAGAAATGCATTTCTCTATACTCTGGACGGTGATTAGGTGACCATTCTGTTTTCTCTTCCTCGCTCCAACCACAGCCATAATCAGCATGGCAACTGTGAACTTTTACTGCAGAACCTGAAAGTGCATTAGCCTTTATTTCAATTTTTGAAAATCCTTGAGTCCCCGAAACGTCTCCAAAGGCAACCATCACATCACATTCTCCGCCTTGACCTAATCCGCCACCTCCTTCACAAGATGCTTGTGCATCAACACGTAATTTCAATTGCTTCCCATTTGGAACTGTGAAACCACTAGTAGGGATGCTAAAGAAAATTTCGTTACTGGTCCATGTGCAGGATTGGAAAGGCGAACTTTGACATGGTTCAGAGAGAGTTATTGTCTCAACAAATTCAGAACTACCACCTTCCAATGAGAATGTTACATCTGCGGTTGAACCGGAACTACCTGTGAATTTCAAATATATTGATAATTCTGCAACATCACCAGTTTGTGTACTTGTTTCTCCGAAGATCTGCAAATCGCTAATCATCTCGCTGCTACGAAATTCAAGACCGCCCAATGCGCTCTGTTCTATATGCCCACTATCAGGTTGAGTAGTATTAATCGCCCCATCTCCGCCATTTTCAGCAGCCTTCCTATCCAAATATAGGTCATAAGATTCTACCGAACCTGCTGTACTGTAACTTTTTGTTGTAGGTTCTAAAATCTCGTCAATATTGTCGGAATCAACAGTAGGGAACATTGTAAGTGGGGCAAGTGCCCCCAATAAAATCAAAATAATGACCGATGGAAGGAGGATGCTATTTACGCTTCTCTTGGCAGCCAGCATAGTGTTCACAACCTCGGCCTGCCCAACCGACTGTTAAACGGTTTTGCATCAATTGCTCTCTAAAAGCCCCCTCTACGAGGGGGATTATACACTCCATCAATCAATAATCTACAGCCAAATAATCAAGATTATAGGTTAGATTTTGAACAAAATATTGACAATTATTGCTACATGAAAAAGAGTATCATTGAAAGACTCTAGGCGACCCGACCGGTTTACGCAGGGGTGGCTGAGGCGGTCAAAGGCGCCGGGCTTAAGATCCGGTCCTTATGGGTTCGTGGGTTCGAATCCCACCCCCTGCATCTTTTTTCATTGATTTTAGAAAGGTATCTACGAATTAATTGACCATCCACCATCAACGGTGATGACTTGGCCTGAAATATGCGGACTATTGACCAAAAATAATATCGCTTTTGCAACATCCTGTGGATCACCTTCTCTTCCCAAAGGAACTTTCTCAATTATTGAAGCGTAATGTGGAGCTTCCCAATCCGCCGCTAATACCGCTCCAGGAGCGATACAATTTACCCTGATTTCGGGTGCTAATTCACCGGCGAAATTCATCATTAATTGTCGCAAACCAGCCTTGCTTGAAGTATAATGAGATAGCCCGTTCCAAGAGCGTCCCAAGGAGGTATCGACTATACCAATAACGCTACCATTTACGGCCTTTAATTTAGCAATAAATGCCTGTGTAATCAAGAAAGGAACTTCGATATGAATTCTATTCATCAACCTAATATCTGCCAACGATATTTGCTCTATGCCCTTTGGTATATAGAATGAGGCATTGTGAATTATTGCTGAGATTCCTCCCGCTTCAACCACATTAATAGAACCTTTTATCTGTGAAATAAATTGCTGTAATTGTTCATCGTCTTGAAAGTCACATTTGACAATTTCCGCACTTGGTTTAGTGCCGTTTTTTTGCTCGAAAACATCCAACAATTGTTGTGCTTCTTGCTGACTATTATTGACGTGAATAATTACGTGCCATCCCAATTCCAAAAAGGCTGTAGAAATTGCCGCTCCAATCCTCTTTCCACCCCCGGTAATGATTACGACTGGGCGGGCCATATCAAGCCTGAACAATTCTCTACTTTTCAACTCTTGTTTGCCGATATTCCCCCATAGGGGGAACGGTTTTGGTGAAATCAGGCCCACACACCTTTTTGACGGACGAATCGTGGCATTGGCTAAGGGGGAAGGGAAATGACTGGCAAACCACTTCCAATGGCAAAACTAATTCCTCCCGCTTTGCGTGAAAAACCAAAGCGAGAACGATTACCTGAATGGTTTAGAACATCTTTGCCAAATGGTAAGCAACAAGCAATTTTTAATGAAACCAAATCCGCTGTTGCAGAAAACAAATTACACACAGTTTGCCAAGAGGCCCGTTGCCCCAATATTCACGATTGCTGGGCCAGTGGAGATGCTACATTCATGATAGCGGGTCAAGAATGCACAAGAGGTTGCCGATTCTGTGCAGTAGGTACTATCAAAACGCCACCTGCTCTTGATTTGGATGAACCAACAAATCTTGCTGAAGCGGTTACATCGATGAACCTCAGACATGTAGTCATCACAGTGGTCAACCGGGATGACCTTGCAGATTCTGGCTCTGAACATTACAAGAAATGTATAGAAGCAGTACATCTTGCGCAACCGGATATTACTCTGGAATTGCTTTGCTCTGATTTAGCAGGTGATATGGGTGCGTTAGCGCATTTGCTTGACAATTCCTCGCTTTCTGTATTCGCCCACAATGTGGAATGTGTGCCACGGCTTGACAGAATGGTTAGAGATCACCGAGCAAGTTTTTCACAATCGATTGCTATATTGGCTGAAGCAAAGAAACTAAGGCCAGACATTTTGACAAAATCATCTATTATGGTAGGATTAGGAGAAACCGATGAAGAAGTCACTCAAACTCTAAGATTACTTCGGGATGCAAATGTGGATTTAATCACAATTGGTCAATACCTTGCACCATCTTCAAAACACCTAGCAGTAGACCGATTTCCTCAACCCGAACAATATGATATTTGGGCCAAGCAAGCGATGGCAATGGGATTCAGCGGTATTGCCAGCGGACCATTGGTTCGTTCATCGTTCAAAGCAGGGCTGCTTCTAAGAAAATCACAAGACCCGAAAAACTCAGAATCCATGCCAGGCGCCTATGTTTATGTCAATGACTTACAAGACATTCATACAACATCACTTAAGGCCGATATTGATTGAGGTGAAACGATGACGGACAGAAAGACGCTGATGACAAGTCCATACACCCTCGGTGCTCCGCCATCAAGACCTGGAGAAACTACTGATTTTGGTGGCAAGTGGAAAGAGCAGCCTGAAGATTTGCCTAGACCAGACCCTGCAAAATGTAGTTCTGAAGATACAGCCTCTCATGCCTCTGGATTGGTCAGAGTATTGAATGACAAAGGTGAGGCAAAAGGTGAGTGGAATCCTAAGTTGAAATCAGAAATATTGATTGAAGGTTTGGAATACATGATGCGTTTGAGAATTTTTGATGACCGAATGATCAAAATGCAGCGAACTGGAAAACTTTCTTTCTACATGCGCTCATATGGCGAAGAAGCAATCGCAATCGCACAAACAATGGCATTGCAAAATCAAGATTGGATTTTCCCGTCATACAGGCAACCTGGTGCTCAATTCGTAAGAGGAAGAAGCATGGTTAGCATGATATGTCATTGCATTGGAAATACTGAAGACAATGTTAAAGGAAGACAAATGCCTGTCCACTATACTTGGAAAGAAGGACGATTCATTTCCATTTCAAGCCCGGTTGGAACTCAGTTCTCACAGGCGGTAGGAGTTGCTATGGCGAGTGCCTACAAAGGTGATGATGAAGTTTGTATCTCATGGCTAGGCGATGGGACTTCTGCTCAAGGAGACTATCATTATGCTCTGAATTTTGCTTCAACATTCAAGCCTCCTGTAATTCTAAATGTGGTCAATAACCAATGGGCAATTTCTACACACCGAAATATTGCAACCGGTGGAAGAACTTTCGCAGAACGTGGATTAGCATACGATATTCCAAGTTTCAGAGTTGATGGGAACGATTTCCTTGCACTATACAGTGTAACACAATGGGCTCGTGACCGAGCTGGAGCTGGATTGGGACCGACTCACATCGAAGTCTACACCTACCGCGCTGGACCTCATTCATCTTCTGATGACCCTAGTGTCTATCGTCCTGCGGATGAATTTGAAGCATGGCCTGGTGGCGATCCGATTGATAGATTAAGACAACATTTGGTCAATAATGGCGATTGGGACGATAAGAAAAATGCTGCTTTGGAAAAGAAAATTGATGCCGAGGTAATGGCCGCATACAAGGAAGCGTGCACATTCGGTGATTTGGCCAGTGGACCTTATCCTCCTGCTAGTACAATCTTTACAGAAGTTTACGAAACTGTACCTTGGCATATCCAAGAACAGCGCGAGGAGTTAGGGAAGTGATATCATGACACAAATGAATATGATTGCATCTCTTAATTCAGCACTACGCTGCCAATTAGAAAAAGACCCGAACATTGTCATCTTTGGTGAAGACGTTGGATTTTTCGGTGGAGTTTTCAGAGTGACCGACGGCTTACAGAAAGAATTCGGCGCACACCGAGTATTTGATGCCCCTCTTGCTGAAGGTGGTATTGCCGCTATTGCAATGGGAATGAGTTTGAATGGATTACGCCCTGTTGCAGAAATCCAATTTGCTGATTACATCTTCCCAGCATACGATCAAATCGTCAATGAGATTGCAAAGGTTAGGCATCGTTCTGGCGGAGAGTTCTCCGCACCGCTAACTTTCCGTACTCCTGCTGGTGGGGGCATCAAGGGTGGCCATCATCACTCACAATCTCCTGAGGCTCAATTTACACATACCCCTGGATTGAAAGTTGTATATTGCTCAAACCCTTACAATGCTAAGGGTTTGCTAACCAGTGCCATTGAATCTAATGACCCTGTGATATTCTTTGAGCCGAAGCGCTGTTATCGAGGGCCATTCTATGGGGACCCTCACAATGTACCTACATGGAATGACCATCCGGATGGTGAAGTTCCAGAAGAATATTTTTCAATTCCACTTGAAGAAGCAAGAATTGTTAGAGAAGGAGAGGCTTGCACTGTTATTGCTTGGGGGGCTATGGTTCATGTTAGTGAACAGGCGATCAAAGACTCGGGCATTGATTGTGAATTAATCGACTTACAGACATTAGTGCCTTGGGATAGAGACACTGTTGTAAATTCAATAAAGAAAACAGGACGATGTGTAATAGTTCACGAAGCACCAAAGACATCAGGATTTGGTGCAGAGATGAGCGCATCCATTCAAGAAAGATGTTTCTATCACTTAGAAGCACCAATTCATCGAGTTACCGGATGGGATACACCTTTCCCGCATACTACAGAATGGGACTATATGCCAAGTCCAGAAAGAATAGCAGAAGCAATAAAGAAAACACAGGAGGAATGAAACATGGGAATTTTTGCATTTAAAATGCCAGATATAGGAGAAGGAGTAGTTGAAGGAGAAGTTGTTGAATGGATGGTCGCTGTTGGCGATTCTGTCAAAGAAGATGACCCTATCCTATCAGTAATGACCGATAAAGCAACTGTTGAAATCCCTTCACCTGTTGATGGAACTGTCAAAAGTTTAGTCGGTGAAGCCGGTGAAATTCTACCAGTTGGAGTTGTTTGTATTGAATTTGAAGTGGATGGTGATGGAAATGCATCTGCTGATGCGACCCCTGCTCCTGCAGAGAAGAAAGTTGAGAAGAAACCTGAACCTGTAGTTGAAACAAAGGCCAAGCCTGAAGCCGCGAAAACTCCGGCACCTGCTGCAACGCCTGCTGTTGCTAAGGCTGCTGGAACAAAGGCTCTTGCAAGCCCTGCAGTTCGTCAACGTGCCCGTGAAGCAAATATCAATCTAGAACATGTTGCTGGTTCTGGCCCAGGTGGACGAATTTCTCATGGAGACTTGGATGCACATATTGCTGGTGGCTCAAACGCCAATAATTCAGCACCAATCGGTTCTAGTGCTAAGGTCGAACTAAACGGAACTGAAGAACATAAGGTCATCGGATTACGCCGTAAGATAGCAGATAGCATGATGGCTTCTTACAGCACAATTGCACACTTCTCATACTTTGAAGAAGTGGACATTACAGCATTGGAAGAACTTCGTCAACACTTGAATGCTACACGCCCAGAAGGCGCTCCAAAACTAACATACTTGCCATTCATCATGCTCGCATGTGTCAAAGCATTAGCAAAGAGTCCTGAATGTAATGCGCTATACGATGATGATGCGGGAGTAGTAACTCGTCATCAAGCCGTTAATTTAGGAATTGCAACTCAAACTGACCGCGGACTATACGTTCCTGTTGTCAAGCATGCAGAAGCAATGGATATCTGGCAAGCAGCAGCAGAAATGGTACGTGTCACTAGTGCGACAAGAGATGGTAAAGCCGGAATTGACGAACTAAGTGGTTCAACCTTTACAATTACCAGTCTTGGAAGACTTGGCGGATTAGGAGCAACTCCAATTATCAACAAACCAGAAGTTGGGATTCTTGGAGTTCATAATGCTAAGGAACGTGCTGTTGTCAGAAATGGAAATGTAGTAATTCGTCGAATGATGAATCTATCTTCATCTTGGGATCACAGAGTTGTTGATGGCCATGATGGCGCAACGATGGTTCAAACATTGAAGACTTACTTAGAAAATCCAGCAACAATCTTCATGTGAGGTGTAAATTATGCAGACTAAAAAATGTCAAGTGTTAGTAATAGGCGCTGGCCCTGGAGGCTATGTTGCAGCAATTCGTGCAGGTCAACTTGGACTCAAGACGATTATCGTTGAAGCGGAAAGAGCTGGTGGAACTTGTCTAATCAGAGGCTGTATTCCAAGTAAGGCACTGATTCATGCTGCGCATACATTCCATAAGTTAGCACAACACTCTAGCGATGAAGGCCACATGGGGATTACAATCCCAGGCCCTGCTGAATTGAATATGTCCAATCTTATCGGATGGAAAGAAGGTATCGTTGATAAATTAAACAAAGGTGTTGAACATCTTCTCAAGACCGCTGGTGCTGAATTAATTACTGGATGGGCTGAATTCCAAGATGCTAAAACAGTCAAGGTTGGTGAAGGTAAAGATGCACTTATTATTCAAGCCGACAATGTGATTCTTGCCAATGGTAGCGTTCCAATTGAACTCCCATTTATGAAATATGGAAATAATGTAATCTCAAGCCGTGAAGCACTACAATTACAGGATAGACCTGAACATGTTGTTGTCATCGGTGGAGGATATATCGGATTAGAATTGGGAATTACCTACAGAATGCTTGGCTCTGAAGTAACAGTGATTGAAGCGATGGATAGCGTACTCCCAATTTTTGATAAAGAATTACGAAGACCATTAGAGAGATATCTGAAGAAGAACAAAATCAAAGTTAACCTTGGGGTTTTTGCTAAGGGTGTCGAAGACCAAAAGGATGGAAGGGCAAAGGTCAATTTCATTGATAAGAATGAGAAAGATGAGAAGAATATGCAATCTGTTATTGCTGACAAGGTACTTGTTACGGTGGGAAGAAAACCAAATTCTGAATGTTTAGCACCTACAGGAGTTGCACTTGATGAAAGAGGATTTGTCAAAGTAAACCAACGCTGTGAAACCAATATGCGTGGAGTTTACGCAATTGGGGATGTCACAAACCTCGGAGAAATGTTAGCCCACGTCGCCTCTTTCCAGGGTGAAATGGTTGCAGAAATAATAGCAGGTGAAAATCGTATTTATGAGCCAGTTGCTGTTCCTGCAATCGTATTTACTGAACCTGAAATAGTCAGTGTTGGACTTTCACCTGATGAAGCGAAAGAAGCAGGGCATCCAATCATTATCGGAAAGTTCCCTCTTGCAGCAAATGGAAGATCACTTACTCAAGAAGCAGAAAAAACAGGTGGATTCGTAAGGGTTGTCGCAAGAGAGGATGACCATCGTGTACTCGGCGTACAGGCTGTTGGAACTCATATCTCTGAATTGGTTGGAGAATGGACTCTTGCACTTGAAATGGGCGCTGTTTTAG
>Ga0233439_10002380_pt1 | contig 21332 bp, 20 predicted proteins | sample SI_123_September_6_FD_182713 | JGI IMG/M metagenome (GOLD analysis project Ga0233439, IMG submission 182713) | Seawater microbial communities from Saanich Inlet, British Columbia, Canada - SI_123_September2016_100_MG | ecosystem: Environmental > Aquatic > Marine > Inlet | place: Canada: British... | reverse complement strand
CCTCCTGAATATGGATTACATACAGGATAGAAAGCTTAACGTGAGTGGGACACTTTTACTCCGCCACAACAAAAAATATATCAACGGCTCACTGGTACATTATTGCTCCGCCGTTCTCAGGGCATGTAATACCTCAGAAAGGTGACTCAATCTTAACCGGCAATGCTCTCAGTGGCAACAAGCAATTACTATACAACGCAACGGCCTTTAAATCTAAAGGATTCCCCCAATATAAAACACCCTTGTTGATTTAAAGGGATAATTTCGATACTTTAGAAAACATGAATAGACTCTTCCTAGTTCTTTTGGTGCTACTTTCTGCTTGTCTTTCCCCACCTACCCCTATTCCCTCTTCCACCGCTGAGGAAACTCGGGAGCTTTTGCTCGTGTATACCGGGAACCTTTTAGCGGAATTAAAACCCTGCGGTTGCGCAAAAGAAGAGGATCAAGGGGGTATCGAACGCCGAATGCAATACTTGAATGACATACGAAAAAACTATCCCGACCTTCTACTCGTTGACACGGGCGACCATTTCAAAGAACCCACAAGGCAGGGAAAGTTAAAAGCTGAAACGCTAATGAAAGCGACCGAGAAAATGAAATACGATGCGGTTGCTCTGGGGGAACGAGACCTTGTCTATGGGTCGCAGTTTTTGCAGAGTCACTCCATTCCCTTCGTTGCAGGAAATATCGAACTTGAAACTCTGCCCTTACCCAAATCTCGGATCAAGAAATTTAAAAACGGACTCAATGTCGCCATCCTTTCAGTCGTTGATCCGGGTCTTTTTTATTTAAAAAACCATGCGGGACTGAAAATCCCAAACCCCGATCAAGTTGTTTCTCAGGAAATCCTGCGAATTAAGAAATCTAATTCAATTGATCTCATCATTTTGCTCACCCATATGGAAAAAGAAAAAGCTTTAAAATACCTTAATAAAGAGGGCGTAGATATTGTCATCAATGGACATATTGCCAACGAAACGGATACGGTGGACATGAAACCGGTTTATAACGCTGGAAAGGTGTTTGTTCAAGCCTCGCCAAGAGGTCAGAAAATGGGAGAGATGCACGTAAGAATCGATGGAACCGGGCAAATGTCCTTTGAGCAGCGTATGGTTAAACTGGATTCGGGTATTAAAATGGACTCTGAAATGGTAAAATTGTACGAAAGTTATAATGAGAAAGTTGAAGCCATATTCTTTGAAAGCCTCGCGGCTAAGCGTAATAAAGATAAGGCTTCGGTTTACGCGGGAGACACCGTTTGCAAGACCTGTCATCCTGCAACTCACGATATATGGTCATCTTCCAGACATGGCAAAGCCTACGAAACACTGAGAAAAATAAACAAGGCTTTTGATCCAGAATGTCTGGTTTGCCATGTCGTTGGCTATAATACTCTCGGCGGTTTTATTAGTGAACTCGACACCCCGAATTTAAAAAATGTCCAATGTGAAGTTTGCCACGGCGCAGGAAAAAAACATGCTTCGGCACCCACACCCGGTTTTGGGAAAGAGGCACGCAATGCATGCAAAAATTGCCATGTAAAAAATCATAGCCCCAGGTTCAACTTCACGCAATACTGGCCAAAAATTAAACACTAATATAAGCATTCTATTAAGGAGAAGTTCATGAAACAGGCAGCAGCCATCTTATTGGCAATATTTTTCCTGCTACCCGGTATGGTTTCAGCCGATGAAAAAATCCGTGGAAAGTATGAAGTCATTGGTGACATTAATAAACTCAAGGGAGCAAAAACCATAAAAATGCTGGAGTTTTTCAATTACTCCTGTGGGCATTGCTATAAGTTTTTGGAAGCCTCGAAAAAGCTTCATTCTAAATTTAAAGACAAACTGCATCATAAAAAATATCCGATTTACTGGGGCAATCAAACAGCCTACCCCGCTATGGCTTTCTATATTGCCGATGATCTTGGGTTGGAAGAAGAGTTCACCCAGGAATTATTCGATACCAATTTCAAATTGAGCATCAATATTTTCCAACCAAAAGTTATTCGGTTTCTGGCAAAAGAGTTTAAAATCGAAAAAGAAATGAAAGCAGGCATGCAGTCAGCCAGCATAAAAGCTAAAACCGATGAATCTCTGGCAATGGCGAAAAAGTTCAAAGCCAATGAAACCCCTACCATAATTATCAATGATGTATTAAAAGTAGCACCCAGCCTAACCAAAGGAAATGTAGACGATATGACGGCTAATTTGGAAGTTATATTTGAAGACATCCTAAATAATCAGTGATGCAATCCCGAAATTATCTAATCAGCTCCCTGCAATAATTAATGAAAACTAAATTCAAAACCAAAGCGTGGTTTCTGCTATCAGGATTAATATTATTTTTACTGGCATTGCCAGCATCTAATACCAACTGGTCTTACCTGAGTTCAACTGCCCACGCTGGTTTCTTTAATAATGATCTGGAAACTTTTGAAGAAATCGTTGATTTGGTCTCAGAAAAATATGTGTACTCTCCCGACCATAAAAAACTTTTTTCGGCTGCTATAGAAAAAATGGTTAAAACAGTAGACTCTGAAAATGCCACCCTAACCAGCAATCCTTCAGGGAGCGTGATCACCTTTAATAAAAAATCAGCACAGTTTTTTTTAAATTATGATTTGGGTCATGACATGGATGAGTTGCAGAAGGTTTATTATTTCCTGCACGACCAATCGAATAAAACATTATCCAAAAAAGATCTGGAGGTTGCCGCGATCGAAGGAATAATGGGCTCTCTGGACACCTATTCCCAATATCTTGATAAAACTGATTTCGAAAAATCAATGCGGGATACAGAAGGAAAGTATGGCGGACTGGGAATGGTGATCACCATGAAAGACAACCGTCTTTATGTTGTCAAAACCATGGAAGATTCTCCAGCAAAAGAGGCGGGCATTCTTGCCGACGATTCCTTTCTTGAAGTAAACGGAAAAGAAATTAAAGGTATGCAAATCCAAGAGTTGGCTAATCTGCTCAGAGGCTACCCTGAGACCAATGTCACGATCACCATGTATCGACCCAGCGAAGAAAAAAAATATATCCATACCTTGACGCGCAGAATTATCCTGGTCAACTCAGTGGAATACGAGCCCCTGAACAATCACATTGGTTACATAAAAATAAACAGCTTTTCCAAGTTGACTGAGAAACAATTAAAAAAACATCTGACACAGGCAAAACAGGAAGGAATAAAAGGCTTCATCCTGGATTTACGCGGAAATCCCGGCGGATTACTGCACCAATCTGTAAAAGTTGCCAGTCATTTTTTATTTAAGGGACGCATGGTTGTCTACACCAAAGGCCGTTCAGAGGACGATTATCGGGAGTATCGAAGCCTATACAAAAAAAGCCTCCATAAAACGCCAGTGGTAGTGCTTATTAACCAGTACAGTGCCAGCGCATCTGAAATAGTTGCGGGGGCTTTGAGAGATTCAGGAAGCGCACTTTTAATGGGTGAAAATTCTTATGGGAAAGGTTCCGTGCAAACTATTTTTCGAATTAGTGACGGCTCTGGAGTGCGACTAACCACTTCTAAATACTTCACACCTTCAGGAATTGACATCACTAAAAATGGGGTCATCCCAGAAATAAATATTTTAAATGATGTGATAGAAGACGCAATTTCAGATTCTGAAAAGAAAAAGGAATATCCCAAAACAAGCCTTAGCCTGAAAGTTTCCAGCTTAAAAAAATTCTTTGAAAAGCAGGGAGTGAAACTAACCAACACCCATGATGCTACGATTGAGCTTGCCCGTAGAATTTTGAAAAACTCCCATACAGCAAGCAAAAAGAAGTCGATGGAAAAAGCGCGTGAAATTGCAGCGAACATAAATTATTAACAACAACACAAAAAATAAGGTTTGAAGGAATGAACATCATCAATATTGACTACGAAAAAGGTACAGTCCAGAGCGATTTCTTTCTTTGGCAGATCGTCTCAAATAACAACAATAAGTTTTTACTATTGCAGCGCGAAGAAAAGGGACGGTTTCATGCAGCGGAAGCAGATGTAAAGGCCAAACAAATCTGGGAAGTAAAGGAAATATCTTACCGAGGTCCGGACGGGGACACTTTTTTTTATGATGAAGAATCGGGGATCATACAGGTATAGAGAGAGAAGGTAGCGGTTGCCAAGAGCTCAGCAATGGGTCTCAGCAATCAATCAGAATGAAAAATACGCAAAGACTTGAGGTGAGAAAATGAAGATCGGAGAACCTCCTTCGTTTCGCCTGCCAGAAAATTCCCTCGTAAATCCAGTTTTTTAAGTTGGGGTAAATTCTTAGACGCCACCAGGGCCAGCGCACCGGCATCCCTTATTTCATTCCATCCCAACTGCAAATTTTCCAACTTAGGAAAACTGCTGGAGTTTGCAAAGGCTATCGTGCCGTCATCAGAGAAAAAATTATGCTTTAAAATTAAAGTTTTAAGCTTTAGGAATGGCGCCGCATTCACCAATATTTTGGCGCCGGCAGGGCTGATTTCGTTGTACCGCAGATCAAGTTTTTTTAGATCCCCTAGGAATCCCTGCTTAAGCAAAACGGAGATGCCTGTATCTCCAATTTTTTTCCCTGAAAGATTAAGAACCCCTCTTCGAAGGTTTTCTTTAAACAGCTTTTCATAGTCCTTTATTGATGTATCAGCCTGCGCCGAAACGCTTCCGGCAACAATGAAGGCACACACCAGGGTGAAAACAACTAACAGCCTTGGCCCAATTTTCATCAAGATTATTCCTCGGCATCCTCTTTGGCAGCAGATCGGGCCTTTAATTCTTCCCAACTGTTTATTAAGTCTGCATCGTCATAATCCTGTTCCTCTTCATAGAAGAAATCTTTCAGATCATCAACGTGAAGGTGACACAGGCGGGTTCGGCATTTTGCATTTTTTAATGCTTCAATACCTTCACGGCGAATTCGGTTCGAAGTAATAAATAGATGTTTGAGTTTTGAGAGAATCTGAGACTCTGCAATAGCCTTCGCACCTTCATCTTCTACAAGGTTGCCATATAAACTCAGTTTCTTCAAATTGGACATATAGGGAGATTCGGCTATCGCTTTAACCCCATCATCACTGATCACATTTCCATAGATATCCAAGTCCGTCAGGTTCTTGAAGTTTTCAGAATTGGCTATGGCTATGATACCTTCATCACTAATATTATTATTTGGAAGCATAAGCTTTTTTAAGCGTTTTATGCTTTTTGATTTAGAAAGGGTGATCGCCCCCTTGTCTCCAATATTCTGATTACTCAAATCCAGATTCTTTTTATCTGGGGTCAAAAATTGTTTTATAAGATATTCAACACTGGCCACAGGAGATTACCATTCTAAAATTTTAAAAGGTTTAAGTAGATTGTATCACAATAAGACGTTTTCTACTGCTCCAAGAACTGTTTTCTCACCCAGGCCACTTCTTCTTCCCGCGTTTTGATAACCCCTTTGACATGGGCTTCCCGAAGCGCCTTAAAAACAGATTGAAAAACAGGGCCGGGTTCCATCCCCATCTCAACCAGATCATCTCCCGTCAGTGACAATTCTGCCTGACCATAATATTGAGTGAAGTAAATATTTGCATACCGGTTGGCTCTCTCTGAAGCCGCCACTGCAAGGAAGAATATTATTGCTTCCACAGAAAATTGAGAGAACTGATTATAGATCGTTTCAGGCTCCCAGTTTTTATCCTTTGCCAGCAGTTCCAAACCTTCCCTACAAACACTTCTATCTCGAATCAAAGATTTTTTTAAACGCGCTTGCATTTGGAGTCTCTCCACGGCTTGCAAATAAGACCCTTCGTCAAGCGAATAAAACATCGCTAAAAAATATACGTACCAGCTTTCCGGTTTCTCCGGAAGAGATACAATTTCTGCCCACGAGAACACCCCTTCAATTCTCTCCAGAGCTTGATGGTCAGTGGGACCCGTCAACATTTGCGGTGAAATGAACTGCAAAAGGTCAAGTTCCTCCAGTCTTAAAATACAACTTAAGGGGTTACTCTCTTTAAGAATTAAAATTATTTCGTTTAAAAGTCGAGTTCCACTCAAAGACTCAACCAGTCTCTTTTTAATAGCAACCTTCATAAAAGCTTCCGTCTGCCTGCTTATTTTAAAGCCGAAACGTTGCTCAAATCTTATAGCTCTAAATAATCGACATGGGTCCTCAATAAAACTTAAATTATGTAAAACATGAATTTCTTTATTTTTAATATCCTTTTCGCCATTGAAAAAATCAATGAGACAAAAAGCTCCATCGCCATTTAATTTCACAGCGATACTATTGACAGTAAAATCTCTTCTATACAAATCAGACTTTACCGAACTTTTCTCTACCGTAGGCAATGCAGCAGGGTGCTCATAATATTCCAGTCGCGCCGTGGCAACATCCATTCTGTATCCATCAGGAAAAATAACCACTGATGTTCCAAATTTTTCATGAGATTTAACCCTTCCGCCAAACTCTTCTGCAAGACGTGAAGCAAATAAAATCCCATCCCCTTCGACAACCACATCAATATCTTTATTGGGGATATTTAATAATAGATCCCTGATAAAACCACCTACAGCAAAAACGGAAACCCCAGACTGATCTGCGACAAGAGAAACTTTTTCCAGCAGGCCTAGCAAATTTGTTCCCAACCTTTCTTTGAACAAGCTTTTAATATTTTTTTGATTGCCTGTCCCAAGTGAATGGTTCTTTTTTTCCTCTTCACTAGCCTGCAGTTCACGCAAAATATCGCCACGACTCACAACCCCAATCAGTTTGTCTTGTTCGTCTACTACAGGAATTAGCTTCTGCCTGTCTTCAACAATTAGAGGGATTACTGTGTTAAAAAGTTCCTCCGGGCCGGAAACAGAAAATCGGCGAATCATAAATTCTTCGACGCGATCATCTTGAAGCTTATGATGGATTGCTTTTTCCACAATTTGCCGAGTTATCAAGCCAACGGGCTGGTCGTCTAACAAAACAGGCAAAGTATTCAAGTTATACAAAGTCAGCGCAGACTCTGCAGACTGAATCGAATCGTCAACTAAAACTGAAACTACAGGGAAATGCATGACATCTTTTATCCGGCTGGCTGGCTGTATAATTTCTACAAGAAACTTGAATAGTTTTTCCCGAGTTTGCACCAGTGTCATATCTTTAATGCTCGCAGAAGAGGCGTTATTATGACCACCCCCTCCAAACTCTTTAGCAACCTGCGCAACATTTACCTCAGAACCTCGACTTCGAGCTATCAGGTAAATTCTTTTATCCATCCGCGCAATAACAAATAACGCCTTCAAGTTTTCCAACTCAAGGATACGACTAGCTACATAAGCCAAATCACTCACATAATTTTCTACCGAAGCCGTTGCAATCGCTAATTCAACCCCATTAATAAGTTGCCTATCAAGGTTTCCCACCAATTCATTAAAGACGCTCAACTGGTCTGAGTTAAGGTTTTGTGACATATAATGCGAAACAATATCCAGATCAGCGCCTTTTCTAACCAAGTTGCCCGCTGCCGTGAAATCTTCGGGAGTGGTAGAAGATGAGGTAAGAGAACGGGTATCCTGGTAAATCCCCAATGCCATCAACGTGCACTCTTCACGGGTTAAAGAAATATTCTTCTTTTCTAATATTTCCCAAAAAATGGATGTACACGCTCCCCTTTTCTCAAGAACCACTTTTTCAATTTTACTTTCCAGGGATGGATTCTCATGGTGATCATAAATATGAACTTCAATTTTGGGGTCAGCTATCAAAGGAGCAAATATACCGATCCGCTTTGGGTCATGCGTATCCACTACAACCAGCAATTCAACATCCTCCAGGGAAACATCCTTGATGCGAGTAAATTCCAGCGGTAACTTCTCCTGCTTAAGAAATTCATTCACCTGTTGCTCGCAGCTTCCTGAAAGCACAAGAAAAGCATCGGGATACAACTTTTTCGCGGCCACCATTGAGGCGATACAATCAAAATCCGCATTCAAATGTGTAGTAATTATTTGCATTGATATAAAATAGTTTTATAGGGATAAAACAACTATATCACCAAATCTTCTACAGACCTTGGAGAAATATTACAGAGGATATGTGTTTTTTAGTTACGGCTTATGCGAACAGCTGTCTTAAAAGGGTATTCCTGCGGAAGGGTACAGATCTGATTATCGCAAGCTCGGAATATTAGCTTGCCTTTAATAAAATAACTTTCGGCAGCAACACCTATAGGAACAGTAAAGGATTTTGTAAATTCTACATTGCCTTTATGTCCTTTGACCATTTTCCCAACGGCCCCATCTTCAATCAAAATTGGTTTGGGTTCCTTCCAGGTGCCCTGCTTTTGAAACACGCCCTCATCTATCACTATTTGAGTGGCCAGCGACTCGCTACCTTTTACGGGATATAGCGAGTATATATGCCAACCCTCTTCGATCAACAGGGATACAAAAAACATAAATTCCTCACCGGGTAGCACGGAGGTTTTATCCGTTAAAACGCTAATTTTTATTTTTGGGAGAAAAGCATTGGTGTTCTGAACACCCTTAAAGGGAGAGTTGGCAAATAATGCGAGGGGAAACAAAAAGCTAAAAAGAGAAATTATAAAAACTTTCTTCATATCAGATCAGAGGAGGAACGATAGGGAAACTACGGATTGAGTTTAGCCTCAGTCCCAGTCAGGGCGAGATATTTCTCTATTGCCTTGACAAATTTATCTTCCGAAACAGCCCCCGAAAACATTTCGCCGGATATCTTTCCCGATTCCTGATCGTAGGAACCCAGCAGAAAAGTTGGGGTGCCTTGAATACCTATTTCTGCACCATCGCGAATATCTTTTTCAACTCTTTTTTCGTACTTACCATTTTGCCAACACGATTTAAACGCTTCGATATCCTTGATGCCGGATTTCCTGGCTCCATTTAGAACCTGTTCCTGACTGGATGTTTGAGTTAGATTTTCATAAAACCAGCTTTGAAGTTCCCAGAATTTATCTTGGTCTCTCGCACACTCAACCGCTTGTGCAAAACTTTTAGCTTCTTCATGAAATGGCAAAGGGAAATGTCGATAACCAAATTGAACTACTTGGGGATATTTCTTTCTAACCTTTTTCAACGTTTCCTGCACTCTTTTGCAGAAAGGACATTGAAAGTCTGAATATTCCAGTACAAATACTCGAGCGGTCTTATTTTCAGCAGACCATAACATGGCTGTTCCGATTCCCGCTACCAAATGAAAATCATTGGGTGGCGTAAGAAATATTTTAGCCCAGCCTTCTTTGATAGCGTGTTGGAATTGATCTTCTATATATATATTCTGGTAACTATTTTGCAGATAGTCTCGAATTTCACCACGCATCTGCTTTATATTTCCCAACTCTTTAATTCCCGGAGTATTTTCGTAAAACTTTTTGATCTCCTCATCAGAAACTTTGAGGGTGCTCGCTACTGAAAATTCAGGGTGTTTTTTAGAAAGTCTTTCCAACACTCTTTCTTTTAAAGCTCGGGTCTTCATGTGATGAAGTTGCACTAAAGCTTCTTGAATACGCACATGCTTTAAATCATCCAAATGGATGGGTTCACCATCCACTTCCGCGACAATCGGATTATTAGAATAATAAGCATGCTCCTGAGGGTCAGAATACGCCAACCCTGGACAAAGGATCAAAATAAAGAAAAGAACTCCCAGACCTGTTTTATATTTTTTGGAATTTTTGACCACGACCGACCTTTTAAAGAGGAGAAGCTTCAAATTCGAAGATAGGCCATTGAGAAAATAGCCCGGATTCAAAATTAATTTCAATTTATGTTTTTATTATCTCCCAATCAACACCCAAAACGCAATCCCTTGTTTCAAATTAACGGAAGCGTTTTAAGTCTCGATTGAGTGGATAAGTCGAAGGTTTTAGTTTGCCTGAATTTGCAAAATTATGCGGAAATTTGCAACCCGAAAAATTACTTTTTAAACGCTTCTTCCGGGTTTAAAAATTTATGACAATTTTCTGCAAGTTTCATAAATGCTTTTGCCGCAACTGAATCTGGATTAGAAAGTACCACGGGCTGACCACTATCAGAGTTAGCAACAATATCTCCGTCAAGGGGGATGCTTCCGAGATAAGGCAGAACAAGTTCTTCTGCCAGTTTCTTTCCTCCACCTTTTTTGAACACATCAATATCCTTGTCACAATGCGGACATGCCATGGTGCTCATATTTTCAATAACACCCACAATCGGCACATTACTGTCTCTGGAAAAAGAGATCATTTTACGAGCGTCAAGAACAGCCAAATCCTGAGGTGTGGTAACAACCACGGCACCATCCACTTCACCAATGAAATCGATAATTGTAATCTGCTCGTTACCCGTACCCGGTGGTAAATCAAAAAGTAAATAATCTAACGAACCCCAGTTTATATTTCCCAGAAGCTCGATAATAAAATCATATTTAACCGCATCGCGCCAAGCAATATGCATGTTCGGGTCTTCAATTAAAAAACCCAGTGAAGCTACTTTTAGTCCGTTACTTGTCTCATAAGGATCAATCCCAACATCCGTAGACTTCAAACGTACATTTTCAGCTTGCAATAATTTTGGAATATTAGGTCCATGCAAATCAGCGTCTGCCAACCCAACCGAATAGCCGCTTTCCTGCAATGCAATTGCGAGGTTAGTGGTGACAGTACTTTTACCAACACCCCCTTTATTACTGCCAATAATCAGCTTATGCTTAATATCATTCATCCTCTTATTGACAAGCCAGCGGTTATGCTCATTTTTGTCGGCTTTGCAATCGGTTTCATTATTGAACTCACACATTTCACATGTGTGAAGCAACCGACATTCTCCAGTGACAACCATCTAATCCTCCTAAAAAAATCATAGGGGTTCCCTCGGACGGACAAAAATGGGGGAAACACCCTGGAATAAAATTGGTCTAAACTCAAAGGTTATGTAACTCTGATTTCGATGTCAAGGGAAATTGGGCAATTTCAAGCTTTCCCGCGACATTGTTCTACTTTTTTGAAACTTTCACGCCATTTTATTATCTAAAAGCGAAGGTCACTATAAGGCAATATCCAGAATCTATCGCATCCCTTTTAAACCTTATAACAACAATTATATATCAGGAGCCCTGTTACATGAAAATTTTCAGTACAAAGCATATTTTTATATCAGCATTAATTTATCTTTTTTCCTGCACAGCGGCATTTGCCAATAATTCCGTATCCATCACCGAACCTGCTGATGGAGCCAAAATTTCGGGGCCCGTTAAGGTTTGCCTCACTACTACAGGAGTTATGGTTGAGCCCGCTAAAAAAGGAGTCCATGAAGGCAAAGGACATCATCATATTCTAGTGGATGTGGATCTGCCTGGAAATTTGAGCAATCCCATTGGCAAAGACGCAAACCACGTTCATATGGGCGATGGATCCAAATGCAAAACATTGAATCTCGCTGCAGGCAAACACACCTTGCGGGCTTTATTTGCTAAGGGAAATCATGTTCCCTACGACCCTGCCATAACAACAAAAGTCTCTATCGAAGTTCTTGCAAACGTAACAATCACCAGTCCCCCAAAAGGGGCTATGGTCACAGGTCCGGTTAAAGTTTGCCTCGAAACATCTGGAGTAGAAGTACAACCGGCGAAAATGGGAGTGAATCAAGGGAAAGGGCATCATCACCTTCTCGTCGATGTTGACCTGCCAAGAGATTTGAGCCAACCCATTGGAAAAGATGCCAACCACATTCATATGGGCGATGGATCAACCTGTAAGGAAATCAAATTACCCTCAGGAAAGCATACCGTCCGTGCTCTTTTTGCAAAAGGAAATCATGTTCCCTATGACCCAGCCTTAACCACAGAAGTAACGTTTAACGTAAAATAGGTTGCACTCTCACTCACGGCCTGGCGATGCTGGGCCGTGTGTTTTCTCTACCTGCAAATGCTTCAGTTTCCCCCCAACCGGTTAGCCTCTGTCTGCCAAAATCTGTTATAATTTAATTAATCCAAGCACTTTTACATTTTACATATGTGTTCTTAAATTTAGCGGATTCCTAAAATCTCCTTAACTATTGTTCTCAATAATGAAATTTACTCATCAAAAATGTTTTATTTTTTTCAGCACCCTCTTACTTTCCCTGTGTTTACTAAGTTCAGCAAGTGCCCATGAGGTAAACAAAAATGCAGTCGCCCTATTAATTGCAAAAGACAAAGCAGGTAAAACGGTAGGAACGGGGTCGGGCTTTATAGTCCAGCCTGAAGGTACTTTGGTAACAAATTACCATGTGCTCGTAGATGCTCACTCGGTCAAAGCCTACTTCCCAAATGGCATTCAGGCAGATGTAAAAGGAATTCATAAAATTGATCGCACAAAGGATTTTGCGATTTTAAAACTGGACAACGGGTTTTACTCAACTTTGGAATTAGGCGATTCTTCCAGCCTCAAGTCATACGATTACGCCAGTGCCCTGGGATATTTATCTGAAAACGTAAAGGAAAATAACGGGACGGTAGAAGGCGTGATAGCCCAAACTTACGGCTTTGTTCTTGGCATGCATCCCCAAGCTTTTCCAAATATTCCTTTCATCTATACCACCACGGCATTCGGTCCGGGTTTCAGCGGCGGGCCCCTGGTTGATAAATCTAACAAAGTTGTAGGGATTGCCACAATTGAAGGTCGATCCATAAACCTTGCAATTCCAATCCAAAATATAAAACCTTTTTTAAAGAAAACAGGAACATTCAGCTTCCAAGAACTTTTGCAACAAGACAAAAACTCAAAAGAGGCCATGTATTATCGTGGGAACTTTTATCTATATGGATTGGGAGACCCTAATAAAGCCATGGATGAGTTTGAAAAAATCCTTGAGCAAGACCCAGGCTTCACTCTGGCTCACTACGACCTTGCGGTTGCCTACCGTGACCTTGGGATGGAAGATGAAGCCATTGAGCAATATGAGAAAACTATCCAGCTGCAACCCAATTTCCCAGAAGCTCTATCCAATCTGGGAGGATATTATTTTCGCTCCGGGAAAATTGAAGAGGCAAAAAACCTGTTTAAAAAAGCGATTGCGGTGTATCCCAATTTCATACAGGCCCTATCAAATTTAGGGGCGGTATTAAATAAATTGGGGCGACCTGAAGAAGCCATCCCTCATTTAAAGAAAACCTTGACCCTTAATCCCGAGTTTGCCATCGCCAGCTTTAACCTTGGAAACTCTCAGTTTGCTCTGAAACGTTTTGATGAAGCGCAGAAATCTTATGAGCGCTCTGCAAAAATGGGTCTCGATTTTCTTTCCATGCACTGGAAACTCTACGAAATTCACCTGGGAAAGAAAGCCTATAAAGAAGCTAAAGAAGAGCTGCAAACAATTTTGGAAATGGACCCTCTCAGCGAAGAAGCTAAACAAAAGCTATCCGAACTTCCAACGATGCATTAATTTCCTACCTAAAAACTTTTAATCGCTTCAGTCACTACCGAAAAAACAGAAATCATACTTTCAGGAGAGCATTTATCCAGCGTATCCTCGAGAGTATGCCAATAAGGATAGTCGAAATCGATCAAAACTGTCGCGGGAATCCCCATTTTGTAAAAAGGATAATGGTCATCAAAAATTGTGTACTTTGATTTCGATTTGAAAGATGTGATTTTTTTCTTTTCAGCAATGGAATAAATCTTATCAAGAAAACGGCCACTGCTTTTCAAAGAATAAGTCTCTTTAAAAATTTGCAGATCTTTATCTCCGATCATATCTATGACCAATACCCAATGAGGCCAGGATTTCCGGTCTTGCTTGAAAAGGCTTTGGGCATAATGGGTCGATCCCAGTAAATTGAGACCTGATCCGCTAGCCCCATAATCCTCGCCATCAAAAAATACCAGATGAATGGGCCTGGGAGGCGGGTGTTGAAAAAGATAATGCGCCAGCCCCAATAAGAGAGCTGTAGAAGAACCACCATCATTGGCACCTATTATGGGCTGGATTTGTTTTTCAGGGTCTGTTTCCTGATCTGCAAAAGGACGTGTGTCAAAATGGGAACCTATTAAAATGGGCGCCCCCCCTTTCGTCCCGGCAAATTGCAATTCCAAATTGACCATGCGAATCTTTTTCTGTTCTGATATTTGAACTTGGAAGGGGTGCTCTACAACCTGGTCGGCATATTTTTTTCCCACACGACGGATGAGTTCGATGGTTTCTCGATAGCCTTCGCTACCTGGATTACGGGGGCCGAAAGCACAAAGCGTTTCCAAATAATTCCAGATAATTTTCGAATATTTTTCACTATCCACCGTACCAGAAATTGCCGTTTTTAATGGAATCAGGCAGGCGATAAGAATAAAAACCGATATTACTTTTGTGACAGTCTTCCTCATATATACTTTCTAATTTTCATGGTTTTAGCGGAACTCTCCCCGCCCTGTCCTTTAACAGGACAACTATTCTTGTAACTTAATAAAATGCTGATGGCATCCGTTTGTTTTACAAGCCTCGACCTATTTTACCCCTGCTACCCGTGCCGGGCACGAAAGCTAAGCAAAAATATTACGGGGGCAAAAAGACAAATGAGGGTATATCACACCTGCGGCGGTTCGCCGCTAACCAGCCATTGAACATAATCAGCCAATATCTTTGCATGATCGAATACTAAAGGCTCTGGAAAAGCATTCAATGGATAAATTACAGCCTGTTTTGCATCGGTATCTGCCTTGGGAACACCCTCGGCCCTGGCAATAAAAACTGTGGAAATATTGTGCTGGCGGACGTCTCTGAGTGGATCAGAATAAGTATGAAATTGCTGTAATAACTCTACTTTTAGTCCTGTTTCTTCAAGTGCCTCCCTCCGAGCTGCATCCTCAAGAGATTCGCCATAGTCCACAAATCCTCCAGGAATCGCCCAGCCAAAAGGTGGATTTGCCCTCTCAATAAGCACAATTCCTTCCCCATTTTCTATGATGATATCTACCGTTGGAACTGGATTCTTGAAGGACATAGTTTTTATCGGATTTGGGATGTATTCTAAGGAATTGTTAAATATAATTTTATTGACAATATCTAGCTGATTAAGCTGTTCCTGAAAAAGCTTCAATATCCCCTAGCCAACTTGACACTTTGGAGATAAACCGGTATTTTAAAGGAGTTACAGCTATAAAAAAATATAATTTATTTTATATTTCGGCTAAAGTATCAGAGCTCAATACCGATAAATTCTTTGAAGACCTAGTTCACTCTTGGAGGAGCTAAAGAACGGGTTTTTAGAATCCATATTATTTACCAAAGAGAAAAGGCTGCAAAATGGAAATCCCAGGCAACGATTTTCGAATCAAAAACAAAATCATTCAGGACAAAGTCAAGGTTGGCGACAAAGCGCCCGTAGCAAAAAGCGAGGGTGGAACACCTGGCGCCGGCGGCGAACAGATCAAAATTTCTTCACGCGCTAGAGATGTTCAATTAGCGAATGAAGTCATCAACACAACCCCTAACGTCCGCGCAAGCGAAGTGGCACGAGTCAAAGCGGCAATTGAAAAAGGGTATAATGTTGATAGCCGAGATATTGCAGAAGGCATTCTAAGAAACCTACTGCAAGAATCTTAGTAGTACCTGATCTGAACAAACCTTTATCTGATTCCTTTTAGTCCTAAATTGGACCCGTCCGGGTTCAATTCGGCGGCGGTTGATCGCCCTCTCTCTGCAATAAAACCCCTTACAAAAATTAGGATACGATTTTCCTTTTGGGTAGAACTATTTATGCTGTTGAGAAGCAATGGGCGTGGGAAGCGTTTTTAGGAAACCTTCGAGTTGCTCAATCAATGCGTTGACCTCCAGGCCATGCATGAGGGCACCTTTTTCTAAAGTGTCGAAATTAACGGCAAAACAACTGCTACATGCCATATCCCGTTCATTAAAAAACCTTTTGGCCTCCGGGTAGGCACTGAGAATTTCATTTATTGTGGAGTTTTTGTTTATTATCATAGCTTTATCGATCAATTAGTCTTGCTCCCAATACTAGGTTATGCTAGCATCTACGTTTCTTTAAGACAATATTTTAAGACAATATTTTTCGGAGTGCTTTAGATGTCCCAGCAATGTGTAGTTTGTGATAAAAAACCCCAATCTGGTAATAATGTCAGTCATGCGAACAACAAAACTCGCAGGGTCTGGAAACCCAACCTGAAAAAGCTACGTGTAGTAATGAAGGGATCTATTAAAACCGTGAAGGTCTGCACCCGATGCCTTAAAGCAGGAAAAGTAACAAAAGCAATCTAGTTTACAGTCAGTTTGCTCTCGCCTTTTGATTTCAGGTTTCCCCCCATTGCTTCCAATCTATTTTTCACGGGCGAATTTTTGTTAAACTCTTTCATTCGCTCCAAATAAATTACGCCTTCGACCTGCCTGATTTTGTCCAGAGTCTGATTCAGGTGTTCCACATCATGGATTTCGATTGAGAGATCAAAATAGGCTCTTTTGTGTGCGCCCTGTTGAATATTTGCACGCGTTAGGTTAATCCCTCCTTCGGCAAACGCCTGACCAATACTTGCAAACAACCCTGGGTTATCCTCAGCAACAATTGCAATATGAGCTTGGTAAATAGTTTTGCTTCCCGTATCCCATTCCACACCCAACAGTCTTTCTGAATCATCAATCACTCGACTCACACTGGGGCAATCAATATGATGAACCGTTACACCTCGGCCACGTGTCATGTACCCCACAATGGGTTCTCCCGGTAACGGGTGACAACATTTACCAATGCGAATCATAATATTTTCATTTAAGCACTGCACTTTAATGGCATTTTCTGGTTTATTTTCCTTGAGCTTGATCAGCGTCTCTTCTTTTGGTTTAATTCCTCCCAGCTTTTCTTTTGGCAATAACTTTTCAAGAACATGATGGGTTGATAACTTTCCAATCCCAAGCCCAGCAAACAAACTTTCAGATGATTTGAAGCCACAGGCGTGCGCAGCCTCTTCTAATCCTTCACTACTCAATACCTGAAAAGGATCAAAACCGTATTCGCGAATTTCCTTTTCCAACAACTCTTTGCCAAATTCGAGGCTGTGAGCCCTCTCTTCATTATTTATAAAACTTGATATCCGATTTCGCGCCTTTGAAGTTTTTACAAAAGAAAGCCAATCTCGGCTGGGGGAAGCATCCTCAGAAGCCACAACCTCAACTTGATCTCCATTCCTTAATTTATAACGCAGGGGTACGGTCTTACCATTTACTTTGGCTGACTGACAGTGATAGCCCACATCGGTATGAACCTGAAATGCAAAATCTATCGGAGTCGCATCATAAGGCAATTCAATAACCTCTCCCCCAGGGGTGAAAACAAAAACCTCGTGAGGAAAAAGATTAACTTTAAAAGCATTTAGAAACTCTTTTGGGTTCATCAAATCCTTCTGGTTCTCAAGCAAGTGGCGAACCCATAGGAGCTGGTTATTTATGCTCTTTTCATCCTGACTGTCACTCTCCTTGTACCGCCAATGAGCAGCAATTCCATCTTCACAAGTCTTATGCATTTCATCAGAACGAATCTGAACCTCTACCCTTTCCCCTCGTGGCCCAATCACGGTTGTATGGAGAGACTGGTATCTATTTGGTTTGGGCATCGCAATATAGTCTTTAAATTTACCGGGTATCGGTTTCCAAAGCGAATGCACCAGACCCAGAACGGAATAACAATTCTGCAACGAATCGGTCAGCACTCTTAAGCCCACCAGATCATAAACATCTTCAAAACCGATATTCTGATCCATCATTTTTTTATAAATGCTGAAGTAGTTTTTCGGTCTTCCAGCAATTTTCCCCTTAATATCAGCTGACTTTAATTCCTTTTCCAATCGTAAAATTGATTTTTCTACATACTTTTCACGGTACTCTTGCCCCTTGGCCACCTTTTCTTCAATAGCCCGGTATTCTTCAGGGTATAGATAACGAAAGGAATTATTTTCCAAATCAGTCTTGAGCCAACCAATTCCAAGACGGTTGGCAATGGGGGCATAGATATCCAGAGTTTCCCTTGCAATACGCCTTTGCCGCTCTTCTGAAAGCGATTCCAAGGTTTCTACATTATGAGCACGGTCGGCTAGCTTGATTAGAACAACTCGAATATCTTTTGCCATGGCAAAAATCATCTTTCGATAATTCTCTGCCTGATTTTCTTCACGGCTCGAAAAATTCATCTTGCTGATCTTGGTGACTCCATCCACCAACTGAAATATTTCTTCGCCAAACAGTTCTTGAATTTCTTCGGGAGTGGACAGGGTATCCTCAAGGGTATCGTGCAATAAAGCGGCCGCCAGAGTGTTCTCATCCATTTTCAGTTTAACGAGATTATGAGCCACTTCAATAGGATGCGAAATATAGTCTTCGCCCGACCTTCGGCTCTGCCCAAGATGGGCTTTGGCGGAATAGTCGTAAGCCTTTCGAACAATACCAATATCGGCATCAGGCAAATATTTTAAAAGCGCATCGGTAAGCTCTTGAACTCTCATAATTGAAAAATCCTTTGAAAAAGCAACCCAACAAAATTATATTTCCGGTTTACGAAGTTGCTGGCGCATAATCCCTTACTTTAAGCATACTTCCACAAATTTTTTCTGTCAATCAACAATCAAATCCTTGCCCCTATCTGTCGGGAAGGCTACTATTGGGCCATGAATTCGACTGGGTGGAAAAAACCATCGCTGGATGATCCCATCCAATTTATCAAAGGGGTCGGCCCAAAAAAAGCGCTCCTGCTGCAAAAGCTGCAACTGGCAGCTATTGAAGACTTCCTGTACTTCCTGCCGTTTCGTTATGAAGACAGGAGCCAGCTAAAAACAATCTCCACACTCATACCCGGAGAATTTTCAACTTTTATGGCCGAAGTACTCAATGCCGGTGTCATCTATATGGGACGGCGCAAAAGGGTCTTCGAAGTTATTTTTCAGGATGAAACAGGAACCACCCGCTCAAGATGGTTTCGTTTTAACGAAACCTACATGCTTGAGAAATTCAAAACCGGAGCCAAGCTCATTGTCTCGGGAAAACCCACAGTCAATAAAAGAAGCGGTGTAGAAATCGTCCACCCTGACACAGAACGTGTGACGGATGAAACAACGATCTCACTGGAAGCAGGAAAAATAGTTCCCGTCTACCATACCACTGATGGGCTGCACCAAAAATCCATGCGCAGCATCCTTAGCAATGTTCTCGATAAATATTTACCTTTGGTCGATGAGGTCATCCCTGAAGATATTTTACGTAGGCACAAACTTCTTGCCCGTAGCGAAGCATTTCAAAACGCACATTTTCCACCGTCGACGGACTTCATAGCAAAAGACCTGGATAATTTTAAAACCCCGGCACAAAAAAGGTTGATCTTCGAAGAATTGTTTCTTATTCAAACCGGGTTGGCTTTCAAGAAAAAGCACGCCGGAGAAATTAAAACAGGAATGGCATTTAAAACGCGGGGCCACCTGATCAAACAATTCATCAAACTCCTGCCGTTTCAATTGACAGCAGCACAAAAAAGAGTGCTCGCAGAAATAATGGAGGATCTGGAAAAAGAAAAACCTATGAACCGCCTTATTCAGGGAGATGTCGGAAGCGGAAAAACCATCGTCGCCCTCACCGCTCTGCTCACAGCGGTAGACAATCAATCCCAGGCTGCCTTGATGGTTCCAACTGAAATTCTTGCCGAACAGCATTATCTTAACATCCGCCCTTATTGTGATGCGCTGGGAATCGAATTGGCTCTTGTCACAGGGACTTTAAAAGGAAAAGAAAGGAAAGCCATTTATCAGGATATCGAAACGGGAAAAACTCGTATCATCGTCGGGACCCATTCTTTGGTGCAAAAGGAAATTCAATTCAAACAATTGGGACTGGCTGTCGTGGACGAGCAACACCGTTTTGGGGTATTGCAAAGAGAAGCCATAGGCAAAAAAGGAAACCACCCTCACCTCTTAATAATGACTGCAACGCCCATTCCCCGATCTTTGGCATTGACTATATATGGAGATATGGATGTTTCATTTCTCGACGAGTTCCCCCCAGGAAGACAGCCTATTGCCACACGCGTGTTTTACGAGAAACAGCAAGACAAAGCCTATGCACTGATGGAATCTGAATTGAATATGGGAAGACAGGCTTTCGTAGTTTGTCCCCTCATCGAAGAATCTGAAGTGATGGACTTGAAAGCAGCCGTCACCGTTTTTGAATCCATTCAAGAACGGTTCCCACAATTGGCCGCCTGTCTCATTCACGGAAAATTAAAAAAAGAAGAACGTCAAGAAATCATGTCGCGATTTCTAAGAAATGAAGTGCAAGTACTTGTTGCCACAACGGTAATCGAAGTCGGCATCGACATTCCCAACGCCACAGTGATGATCATCGAACATGCTGAACGGTTTGGACTTGCACAGCTACACCAACTTCGTGGGCGAGTAGGTCGAGGCAAGCATGCATCGCATTGTTTACTGGCTGCCTACTTTCCAATCTCTGAAGAAGGCAAAGCAAGAATGACAGCAATGCAGAATTCCCGAGATGGATTCGAAATTGCGGAAGAGGATTTAAAGATTAGAGGTCCAGGTGATTTTATGGGGACCCGGCAATCGGGATTACCCATCCTAAAAATTGCCAATTTGATTCGAGATATCAAAATTCTAGATGTGGCTCGAAAAGAAGCTTTCGCGTTGATCGACCGCGATCCCAACCTCGAAGCCCCCGAGAACCAACCTCTCAAGAACGCCGTTCACCGGTTGTTAGGAAAACACCTGCCTCTTATGGATATTATTTAGCACCCCTCACAAAAAAAATCCCAGATTTTCTCCTAATAAATATGCTCATTTTTTAATCAAAAGTGAACAAAAATATACAGTCCTTAATTCGTGAAATTCAGTGCCTCGGGAATATTGCGGTAAAACAATTGCTTTCATTCGGCACGTAAATTGCTCTTTATTTACGCATCCACACCTAACAGGCTTCACAAATAAGGGGGATTGCGTGTCTGTCTGGTTTTTTTTAATTGCAAGTATGGGAGGAATAATGAGTTTTTTAAAGTTAGGGGTGACAATATTTTGCCTTTCAATATTATCCGGTTGTGCAGCGGTGGCTATTACCGGTGGCAGTCTCGGGTTGGGTTATTCCGTCACGAACGTTGCGCAAAAGACGGTCAACCACCCTCTTGATAAAGTAGTCTGGGCCATAATGGATGCTTCGGAAAAAATGGCAATAAAGGTAGTTAGTCGTCCCTGAAAAACCCTATTTCCAGAGAAAAATGGTAAAGAAGGTCCGTGTTTTTATTCAGCAATCGGTCGAAAATGGTTTTTGAACAACCACGAAAAAAGAAATAATAAGAAAGCCCT
>Ga0233439_10002377_pt1 | contig 21350 bp, 18 predicted proteins | sample SI_123_September_6_FD_182713 | JGI IMG/M metagenome (GOLD analysis project Ga0233439, IMG submission 182713) | Seawater microbial communities from Saanich Inlet, British Columbia, Canada - SI_123_September2016_100_MG | ecosystem: Environmental > Aquatic > Marine > Inlet | place: Canada: British... | reverse complement strand
CCGGTTTCTTTCATTTTCTTTTTGATCAGGGAATGGCCTGCCGGAGCCATGACCGGGACCCCGCCATGTTTTTCGATATCCTGATACAGGTTCTGAGAACATTTAACTTCTCCCACAATCGTAGCACCGGGGTTTCTCGATAGAATATCTCTTGCGAAAATAGTCAATAGCTGATCGCCCCATAAGATATTGCCCTTTTCATCCACCAGACCAATACGATCTGCATCCCCGTCAAATCCGATACCCAACTCTGCATTTTCGTCACGGACTTTTTGGATCAATCCTTCCAGGTTTTTCTCTACAGTCGGGTCCGGGTGATGATTGGGAAAAGTTCCATCCGGTTCGCAAAAAATTTCTATGGGGTCCTGGCCGAGTTTTCTCAGGAGTTCCGGTCCCACTATTCCGAAGCATCCGTTGCCCCCATCTACAACCACTTTTACTTTTCGGGATATATTCAGGATGGAGCAAATATGATCCATATAGGATTCCAGAATACTTGTTTGTTCAATTTTCCCTGACCCGGTTTCAAAATCTTTGGCATAGATCAAGCCTTTTAACTCCTGGATTTTTTCTCCATATAAACTGTTTTGACCCTGGCTGATTTTGAATCCATTGAACTCCGGAGGATTGTGGCTACCAGTGATCATCACTCCGCCATCTGCCTTTAGATGATGGAGGGCAAAATAGGAAACGGGTGTGGGGACTTTCCCTATGTCTATTACATCGCAACCTGTAGAGGTCAGGGCTTTGGACAAAATATCGCGGAATTCTATTGAGCTGGAACGAATGTCCCATCCCATTACCAGAGACTTGCCTCCCTGACGTTTCATATACGTACCGATAGCCTGACCGATATATTGAACCGTTTCGGGCGTGAGGTCGGGGCCGACTAAACCGCGAATATCATATTCACGAAAAATTTGAGGATTTATATCAGTGGTCATAGTAAATACGGTTTGTTTTTAAAAGTTATCAATGAAACCTGCAAAAAATTACACAGGAAAATTATCTTCAGGTTCTGAGAATACTGCGACTCTTCTGAAAACGCAAGTCAGGCTGACTGGAGTTTCAGGAGGCAGGTTCGGTTGCGTTTTCTTCCTCGTTTTTTTTATGGGCCAGAGTGCTGGTGACTTCGAAAGTTTTTCCGTCCCTGAAGATGGTTAATTGAATTTCCTGTCCTGGCATGAGAGCCAGTAGTTTGCGGCGAAAGATGGCTAGATTGGTGATTGGTTCTTGATTGAGTCCGGTGATGATGTCATTAATTTGTAGCTTGGCTTGGTCCGCCGGGCTGTCTTTTTCCAGACCTTTAATAATCATTCCCAGTGATTCGGGGTAATTTAGCTCCAGGGCTTCTTCAACGGTGAGAGGGGTTGCATGGGCTCCAAACCATCCTCTTTCTGTTTTGCCGATGATCAACATACCCATGACATCCTTTACGGTATTGATGGGAATTGCGAATCCGATCAATTGCGCCTGTTCAACAATAGCCGTATTGATTCCTACCACTTCTCCATAAAGGTTGATGAGGGGACCTCCACTACTGCCTGGGTTTATGGCTGAGTCGGTTTGTAGAAAGTTTACGTAGCGGTCCCCAGCGTGGGGAGACACCCTTTCTTTGGCACTGATTAGTCCAGAGGTTACGGAATGCTGGAAGCCTAGTGGATTACCCATTGCCAGAACCACCTCTCCCATTGCCAGCTTGTCAGAATCTCCGAAGGGCAGAACGGTAGGAACGAAGTCAGGCTCAATTTTAATCAGGGCGGTATCCGTCAGGCGGTCTATTCCTATGATTTTTGCGGGATATTCTTTTTTCCCCTCTGACAGAACAACACGAATATTTACTGAATTTGAAATCACATGAGCATTAGTGAGGATGTAGCCCTCGCGATTGATCAGGAAACCCGAACCCAGGCTGAATCCTTCTGACTTAAAAGGAATAGGAACCTGAAAGGGAACGATATCCAGAATGCTGGAAACAATGGGAATCCTCATCGGTAAAAGATCGTTGGGAGAAATACCAAATTTGGTGTCACGCTCTTCAATCCGAATCGTGTAAATATTTACTACCGCTTGTTTCACCCTACTGGTGATACGGGAAAAGGTATGGTTATCCAACGGAACCGGTTCGCGATCATCCGATGAATCGCCATGATCCCAGAACTTATCCAGATTAATATCCTTCAGTGCGACTGTCTTGAATCGTTTATCAAAAATAGGGGATTCCTGATCGACCAGAATCTTACCTTCATTAACGGTTCGGGAAACGGAGCACCCGGCAAGCACGACAAGAAAAATAAGGAGCGTGAAAGTGAAGGCGAGTTTAGTTTTTTTATTCCTCATAATTGTGTTTTTTAAAATGGATTTCGGGAAAAGCCACCATCAACAGTAAAGTTTGTGGCCGTGATCCAACTTGATTGATCGGAAGCCAGAAACAGGGCCAGTCCGGTTAAATCTTCGGGCATACCCATTCTTTTTAAGGGAAGGGTTGCGGCGGTCTGTTCCATGATTTCTTTCTTCGCCTGTTCCGGGGAAGAACCGCTATTTTGTGTTTCGTTTTCCCATGATTTGCTCCACACCGGGCCAGGAGAAATGGAATTGACCAGAATCTTATCTGGTGCAAGGGTCTGGGCCAGAGAAACGGTGAAATTGGAAAGTCCGGCCTTCATAGCACTGTAATGGGGGAAAACGTCCTGCGGACTTGCCGCCGCGATGGATGAAATATTAATGATTCTGGAGCAAACAGATTGCTTTAGAGAGGGAATGCAGTGCCGGGTCAGGCGCACGGCTGACATCAGATTGATCTGAAACGAATCTTCCCAATCCTGATCGGTCAGTTCAAAAAAATCTACCAGTTTTAATATCGCCCCGACATTATTAATCAGAACATCGACCTGCCCGAGTTCTTTCATCGCGCTTTTGTGAAAGGCTTCAACTCCCTCCTTCTTGCCAAGATCAGCGGAGTGGCAAATATGCCCCGTCCCCTCCATTTCATCCGATAAGGAATCCAAACGATCCTGGCTTCGAGCGCAGACAGCAACTTGGGCACCTTCTTTGGCAAAAGCCAGGGCAAGCGCTCGGCCAATGCCGTCCCCGGCTCCGGTGATGATCACTTTTCGATTTTTCAAATTCAAGCCCATGTTATGATTCCCTTCGAATCAAATCCCCCCAACCCCCTTCGTGGAAGGGGGGGCTTTAAAAGGACCCCTCTTTTTCAAAGAGGGGCTGGGGTGATTTAAAACTTTTTATGCAATATGCCCGTTTATGGAACCCACGCTAATCCCAAAAATCACATCTTCCCCTTCACTGGTCTGGGTAGTAGCCGCGATTGGATTTTATATCATCAATATCTTTCTGGGATTATTTATGGCTTTCAGAAAGAGGACAGCCCAAAGCCTGAAAGTTCACCGGCTCTTGTTTTACACCATCGCATTTTGTCTGGGTTATTACCTGCTGATGAACCAGACTCACGATGAAAACACTCTGCTGGATTACTTGGTCTGCCTTTACTTTATCACACTCGTCCCCTACAGCAAACGCTGGGACGTCTTGGTCCACGCTTTCATTTCAGCATTGGGTCTGATACTCCTGCCACTACTTATAGTACTCAAGATATGAGAGGAAACCTGCTTTGAAGAGTATGTCTTAGGTTGGATAGAATGCTTGTTCAGGTGGTCAGTCGGCGATGGCGGCTTTGACGGTGATGTCGCCATAGACCTTAACGCGGCATCCGAGTTTCTGGTGGGCTTCGAGTTTGTGGAGATTCTCAAAAAAGGTGCGCGGATTGACGTTTTCAAGTGGCTCGATTTCTACCACGCATTTTCCGCACAGGCCGTTTCCCCGACAGTTCAGGAATTTGTTGAGTCCCTTATAGACCTCAGCATCGTTATAAAGCGCGGCCTTTCTCAGGTTGGCCCCATAACCAGCTTTTAAATCAATGGTTTCGTCTGTTTCGGTGTTTATGACCTTGATTTTTGGCATTCAAATCTAAGCTCCAACTCGGGTTTTCCAGCCTATAAGGAACGCTATTAATGCCCCATATTCAGAACGATGTCAATTCTTATTTCCACCCGTCGCGAGGTCAGCGAATCCGTCTTAGTTGCCTTTGCGGTGAGCCGTTAAATTGAGTAATTGTGGCCCAACAGGATTTTCTTTTCTTTGAGAAATTCCTGAATTTTATGGGCGGCATCTTTTACGTTTTGCGCTTCGTCAAGAGTGAGGACAATATCTGGTTCCCCTGTGGGTTTCGAGGCCACTTGTATTTCTACAACCGGGTAAGGATTCGCTAATAGTTTGAGATCGGCCTGGTCTTCCTGATGGAAGGCGTTGGATGTTGAGATCACCACATGGCCGGCATCGAGAAATAGTTTGGCTACTTCCCCCAACCTCCGTGCGGATTCGCTTTCGCTACTGCTTTTTGGATCATCGAGGTCGGCTCCAAGTCCGAGATTAACATTCCTTCGGTCGAGTAAATAACTTTGGAAATTATTCTGAAACAGGCTGTGCTCCAGAGTTCTCGCTAAAGGACCTTTGCCGGTACCGGGGTCGCCGGTAATAAGTATCAACGTTGCCCTGTGTCCGTTGCGGTAAGCTCTTTCCTCAGGCTTGATCTCGCTTTTGATCCAATTAAAATCCCTTGTGCGCACTTCGTCTCGAAGCTTGTCTTCCTTTGTAGCTGGTGTGTAAGTGGTGATGATTCCGCCCCCGCAAACATCGTATTCATCAACGAGAACGAATCGACCGGTGGTGGCCATAGACCCGAACAAGTCAAAAGCAACTGGATTTCGAGTTCTCAAGGTCAGCTCGGCAACATCATTCTTGGCGATATAATCTTGATGGGTGAGGGTCTCTAGGGTAGAGGCATCAATGGCTTTTTTGAATTCAACCACTTCGCATTCCACCTCCTGCGTGTTTAGTTTGATGACAAACTTCCTGCCTTTTTCCAGGTTGCGTTTTCCCATCCAGAAAACGTTGGCATCGAAAGTGGTAGAGACAATCGGCAATTGGTCGGTCAGAGTGCACACATCCCCACGTTCTACAAATATTTGCTCATCGAGAGTGAACCCTATGGACTCTGAAGAGGTGGCGGAAGAAGGTTTCTCGGGTACGCTCCAAGCCTCGATGGTTTTCACCACAGCCTGTTTGTTAGAGGGGGAGAAGGTCACTCGGTCTCCGGCCTTCAACTTGCCCGACTCCACCCGCCCGGCAATGATGCGCCGTTCGTCAAACTTGTAAACATCCTGTACCGGAAAGCGAAATGGAAGATGATCTGGAGGGGGTTTTTTCTCAAACTGATCGACCATATCCAGAACTGAGGGCCCTTTGTACCAAGGCATTTCATCTTTCAACGCGGCAATGTTCACACCGAGTTTGGCGGAAACGGGAATAAATTCCTGGGCTTCAATTCCCAATGATTCCATAAAGCCGGTGTATTCTTTTTTGATATTGGAATAAACCTTCTCATCGTAACCGACCAGATCCATTTTGTTAATCACCACAGCAACCTGGGTCAGCCCCAGCAGTTTTAGAATATAGCCGTGTCGACGCGATTGTTCCTGAACTCCCTCATTTGCATCAATCAGCAGGAGGGCGGCCTCGGCATCGGCGGCACCTGTCACCATATTTTTCAAAAATTCTTTATGGCCGGGCGCGTCAATGATGACGTATTTGCGTTTTGCGGTACTGAAAAAAATCTGTGACGTATCAATGGTGATTCCCTGCTCCTGCTCTTCTTCCAGAGCATCAAGCAAAAAGGCGTATTCGAAATCCTTGCCTTGTTGTTTGCAGATGTCGCGGATAAAGTCGAGCTTGCCCTCGGGCAAAGTTCCTGTGTCAGAGAGAAGACGTCCTACAAGGGTGGATTTACCATGGTCAACATGACCCACAATGACCAGCCGTAAAAGACGGCTGGAAAGATCTGGTGCGCTGCCGTTATTGCCCATTTACATATATCCCCGGGCTCGCAGTTTCTGCATGGCATAGGTGTTTTCCTGATCCTGTGCCCTTCCGGAGCGCTCTGATGTGGTGCAGTTTTTAAGTTCTTCTACAATTTCATCCACATTTTTGGCGGTGGAATCGATGGTGCCGGTACATGGGGCGCAACCTAAAGACCGGTAACGCGTTCCTTCCGGACTTGCAAAATAAAGGTCGATGATGGGGATTTTCTCCCTCTGTATATATTCCCAGACATTCAGTTCCGTCCAGTGCAGGATGGGATGAATGCGGATATGAGTGTCCTCGGAGAAACTGGTCTTATATTGGTCCCATAACTCAGGAGGCTGATCCTTGAAGTTCCATTCGAAATTCTTATCCCGGGGAGAGAAGTAACGCTCTTTGGCGCGGGTACCTTCCTCATCCCTTCGAATACCCAGAATCAGTCCGGTATAACCGTGTTCTTCCATGATGCATTGCAGACCCTGAGTCTTTAATGCCTCACAACAAACCAATCGTCCCTTTTCATGATTCATGCCTTCATCCAGGGCTTTTTGGTTCTTTCCAACTACCAGGTTCAGTCCCCACTCCTTGGCAACCCGGTCCCGATATTCAATCATTGCGGGAATTTTGTAGGTCGTGTCGATGTGAACCAGAGGAATGGGACAGTGACCAAAAAAGGCTTTACGCGCCAGCCAGACCAGAATAGTGGAATCCTTTCCGATCGACCATAGCATTGCCAGGTTTTTGAAGTTCTTATACGCTTCACGCAGGATGAATATGCTTTGATTTTCCAGCTCGTCTAAATGATCCACCGTTATTCCTTAATTACTTGGGGTAAAAACCACTTTATCTCGAAAGCTCAATACAATCAAGGGGGATGTCGATTTTAGAGGAAATTGAACGATAGATCAACGAGATTGATGCTTTTTAAGGTAAATTTCAGGAGAAATACTTGTTTACCACATCAGGAAATGGGCAATGCAGGCAATTATTCTGGTTTTGGGTACAAAAATCCTGATAAACCTGCATCAATCCTTGAATTTGCTTTTCGGAGTGCAATACGCCGAGCATTTCCTCTCTATTGCCAAAAATATAATGTTTCATGAAGCGAAGCAATTTGTGATCGCTAGCTTTCTTGCCGATTTGAAAAAGGGCGTTGAGTCCCGTTTCCAAATCTTTGAACTTTCCTGCCCGGGCAAAAATCAGGCCGATAGGCAGGCCAATATTGATAATGATTTCGCGCGACCGCCCTGAACCAACCAGTTGCTGGGATTGCGCAAGCGTTTTTCCATCCGGAGTATAATGGTTCGCCCAGTAATCCTCAGCGGAAACACAAAAGAAATCGTTAAAAGTATTTAGAGTTTTTTTATCCGGAGTTTCATGGCCAGAAGATGTGAGTATTTTTTGGTATTTTTTTATAAAGTCTGCAAACATCCCCTCTCTTTGGTGACGTTCGATTAAATAGGCCAGGCCTGCGATGCGCCGGTAAGGATAATTGGCAGGACGAATTGCGCGGAAGCTCCAATCCTTTGCAGTGAGAGGGGAGGGGGGAATCCTGTCACGGAATGACTTCCATATTGGCAAGAGTTTGGCGAAACCGGATTTTTTTTCCTTATCGTCAGTCATTAAGCCGGACAAACCAAAGAGCAAAGCCTGGATATGCAGGACTCGTTCTCCCTGTTTGGCAGGCAACAGGTTTTTTACTTCGGTTAAAGGCAAGGTGTCTGCCAAGGTCTGAAAAGCCTGTTTGTTTTCGGGATAACCCAGGGCCTCGGCAACGCCCCGATAAAAAGTCTGTTCGTATCCCTCAATTATGATCGAATCGTGGAACCTCTCCATTTTGGTGAATACACGCGCTTCGCCAGCGGCATTCAAAAGCTGGATGAGCTTTTCTTGCGAAAGTTGCGCCAGGGGCTGATGGCATAGACCGAGATTGCCGTGATTCAGAGTGGGATAAGTTTCAAAATCGAGTTCATCATTGAGATCGAGAATTCCTTTGGTCAGGTAATCCTTGATTTCAAACTGGAAGGGAAAATCTTTATGCTTTGCCCGAGGCTTCTTTCCTCGACCCAGCCACATATAGACATGCAGGATCACGTTGTCGAAGTCGGGATTACTGGAATGCCCATGAGTATTCCAATCGCCAGAGTAAACATGCAGTTCGACATCGCCTTCATAAGTTTTTCCGTTTACCTTGATGGTCGCGCTGGTGAAGTCGGGACCCTTACCAAAATTCCAGTATCCGGGATAAACGATTTCCAAACTCTGGCCGTCCTGAGTTTTGAGAGAAGGCGTGCAAAATAATTGGTCGTTCCAGATACAGCGTATGACTTTTTCAGGGACACGGATGGTGTGGTCTTCTTCCCGCACCTGCATTTGGTTGTAGACTTGAGTGAATTTCAGGTATGCATCGGAAAATGTAGTGGGTGCGGTCATTTCAATTTCCACTCGGTGCCATTCGGGTTGTCTTCGATGAGGACTCCCATCTTGGTGAGTTCATCCCGGCAACGGTCTGCCTCTGCCCAGTTTTTGGATTGGCGTGCCGATTGGCGATCTGCGATCAATTGCTCAATTTTGCTGACATCCAGGCCCAAGTCACTGTTTTTGATCTCGAAAAGTTCTTTTTCAAATTCTTCGGGAGTGTGAGCGAACAGTCCCAAGATTTTTCCTGCCTCAACCCAGGCTGTTGTTGCGATTGCAAGCTCTTCTGCAGATGAGTCGCCTTGCACGGCGGTGTTGAGTTTGCGCAGTTCCTCGTTCATATGAGCCATCACTACGGCGGTGTTCATGTCATCATTCATGGCCGCTAAAAATTTTTGCGTTAAGGGATGGCCCTTTACTTTTTCCTGAAAGTTGGGAATGGATTCCACTTTCAGGTTTGCGGTTTTTTCCTGTGCCCCTGCCAGTCCCTCATAAAATCGGGAAAGCACTTTGGTGGCGTCTTCCAGATTTTTTTCCGAAAAGTCGATCGGACTGCGGTAATGACTGCTGATGAGAAACAGACGCAACACTTCCGGGTGATATTTTTTATAAACATCGCGCATAGTGAAAAAGTTGCCGAGGGATTTGGACATCTTTTCCTTGTCGATGTTGACGAATCCGTTATGCACCCAATAGCGGACAGGTTGTTTACCCGTGCAACCGCAGGACTGCGCGATTTCGTTTTCGTGATGTGGGAAGACCAGGTCCTTGCCACCACCGTGGATGTCGAAGGTATCGCCAAGAAACTTTTTGCTCATGGCTGAGCATTCGATATGCCAGCCCGGCCGACCCGGACCCCAGGGGCTGTCCCAGAAGGGCTCGCCCGGTTTGCTCTTTTTCCAGAGAGCGAAGTCTAACGGATCGCGTTTGGTTTCGTTGACCTCGACCCGGGCTCCCGATTGCAGATCGTCAATGTTTTTCCCTGAGAGGCAACCGTATTCCTTGAATGATTTTATGGAGTAGAAAACATCTCCTCCCGATTCATAAGCCTTGTCCTGATCGACCAGAGATTGGATCATGTTCAGCATTTCGGGAATGTGGTCGGTGGCTTTCGGTTCTTCGGTGGGGGCGGCGATGTTCAGTTTCCCCATATCTTCGTAAAATGCTTCAATGTATTTACGGTTGATCTCCTGCCAGTCCACGCCTTCTTCATTCGCGCGCTTGATGATCTTGTCATCGATATCGGTGAAATTGCGCACGAAGTTAACTTCGTAACCGAGGTATTGCAGGTAACGATAAAGTGTGTCGAAGACAATGGCGGCGCGGGCGTGTCCAACGTGGCAATAGTCGTAGACAGTGACCCCGCATACGTACATACCAATCTGCTTTTCTTTTATAGGAACGAATTCCTCTTTTTTCCGGGTCAGGGTGTTGTAGATAAATAGGCTCATGCAGATAAAATATCACCCTCTAGCGAGGGAGGCAAATACTAATGACCTGCTTTAGTTAGAATAAGTTTTGCCTTGGCTGAAGATGTGTTGAATTCAAAAACATTGGTAGGTTTGGATGAATATAATGAGCGGTGCTTTATACCTAACTCTAGAAATAAGATGGGCAAGTTAGTCGGTTGTGATAGTTGGTAGAGGTATATGGTCTTTTTTACTTTCTAATTCGTTACGTTTTTTATTGTAAATTTCATAGCTTTCAAATTTCGGGCATGAGGAGATGGGGTCTTTTCTGCATTGCTCCTTCTGTACGCTTTGATTGACATCATATAAAAATTTTTCCCATGAAAAACTGCTACAGCCTGACAAAAAACTCAAGATCAAAAGCTGAAAAATGAATTTTCTAATATTCATAGTGGCACCTTAAATTTTTAATAGCTATCCACTACCCCAGCTCAGGAAACACTAGGTATGATTGACACAAGGCGTTTATCCTAGTTCTCTCCCACGGGAGTGGGCCACTCGGCGTGGGGCCAAAGTTACATTGCTTTTTCGGCTAGCAACGGCGGTTTTGGAGAAACGATCTCTAGCTAGTTACCTGCCCCGTCAGGGGTAAGGCGGGCTTCGAGTTCTTTGACGTTCAGGCGCAATTGCGAGACGGCAAATTTGGCCTGGCTCTTTAGGGATTCTTCCGTTACAGGCTCTTCAGATTTTCCATATCCTGAAATTTCCTTACGGATTTTATCCAGTTTCTGTTCCAGTTTCATACTGCGTTTGGAACTGAAACTTTTGGCGATGGCGCCTTTCAGGCCTTCTCCCGCATAATGCTTGGTCACAGCCATCAGCATCCGCTTGCGGGAAATAAATTTTTTGCCTTTTTTCCAGTCATCAATGGCCTGAAACATTTCTCTTTCGATGTTGTCCACAATGGCGTTGTAATCCGTTGGGTCGGTCATGTCATGGATTTCTCCCGGAACCGAAGCGGACTTGATATCAAAATCGAAGGTCTGATCAACGCCTGTCAGGTCGGCAGACCGGAGATTGGCTTCCACCTCGTCGGGTGCCAGCATCGGGTCCCAAACCTGCATGATGTAGCCTTCACTGTTTACATTTTCGAACTTATAGTCGCCGTTAACATCGGGCTTGGTGTAATAACCATTGGGAACTACGAAGACGGTTCCAATCATGTCTTTATGCATATTGCATCTTAATACTACCGGTCCGGCCTGGGTGAACTCGATGGTTTTGAAAGAGCCGGATGCCATGGCCCCCAGGTTGAATTGATTGCTTAAAGACTTGGAAAAAATATTGTGAACCTCCCGGTCTTTATTGGCAAACGTCACAGAAGACCCCACCGTTATTACCGAGTGCTGGGGAAAGAAATTTAAGCCGTTCTGGTCGATGGTCAGCTCTTGAGTTTTTTGATTGCCAACACGAAGCTTACTTTTGGTTTCCAAAAACACTATGGTGTTAGGGCCGGGTTTTTGACCATTGATCTTGATATTGCCTTTTACCAGTGTGGAATTTTTAACTTTCTTGGACCCTTCTTCCATCTTGTGATCGGAGCCTTCGGACTTTTTCTCGTCATTAACTTTTTCGATTTTTTCTTTCGCTGGGGGAGTTGTTATTTTTGCCTGCTGAACTGGAGCCGTGTCTTTTTTGATGGGTTTTTCTGCCGCCGGGTCGTAAAGGCCCAAAGCAGTTAACATTTGAATGACGAAGGGTTTTTCGTACTGTTTGTCCAGTTCAATGGCTTTGAGAAAATGCGGACCCGCGGTTTTAAATTTTTTCTGAATACCCAATACAATGCCGAGATCAAAATGTGCCTGGGCGAAATCGGGTTTGATTTCCAGAGCCTTCTTGTAGGCAGATTTTTCCTTTTCATACATTTTTTGGCGACCAAAAGATTTGCCGAGCATGCTGTAGGCCATATAATTATCAGGAGACAGCTTTACGGTTTTTTGAAACAGGCGCGTAGCTTCTTCAGGATGGTCTGCTTCCAACTCGGACATGGCCCAGTTGAAAGTTATTTCTTCATCATTAGGTGAGAGTTCATGGGCTCGTGCAAAGCGTCTGTTGGCCCCTTCATATTTTTTCGCCATCCGTAGGGCGGCACCCCAGATAGAAAATAATTCCGGTGAATTGGGGCTGATTTTGGAGGCCTCTTCAAACTCAATATCTCCGGCGTTGAACTTGCCCTCTTCAGTGAAAAGCATGCCTTTCTGGATATGCTCCAGTGTTCGCCGTGGCAGTTGGGATTGTGGAGTAGGAAGTGTTGTGGCGGCTTTGATCAGGTTTCCCGTGTCAAAATCGCTGGGGAGCGTGAATTCGGGTTTTTCAGTCTCTGATACCTTTTTTCCAGCTTCCATCTTTTTTTCACGTCCCGCTTTTTCACGTTTCGTTTTGGCTTCCTGAAATTTGTTATAAGGTTCGAGGTTGCTTTCAGGTGTGGAATAGTGCATTAAGGCCCACAGCCCTACAGCCAATACGCCAACCCAGGCCAAGGTCTGAATGGAGCGTTTCAGGGGACTGCTGGGTGACTCAATCATTTTATTTTTTGAACTCATAATTTATCCGGAACCTTAGCTTTGGGGAAGATTGTAGTTAATAAGATATGTCGTTTAAAGATCGCTGGAAAATGATTTTTATTCCTTTAATAAAGCCTTTCAGCCATAATTCAGAGGTGCTATTAAATAATCAAGTTGAAATATTTTGAGTAATAAGATTAAATCATAGCCTCAAACGGCCTGTCAACCGGGAGTGCCATTGAATAAGGAAGTAATTGGCTAGTTTTTTTGCCAAAATGGTTTAATCGGGCAGGTTTTCTAATATTTTCATGAGATTTTGAAATTAATGGGTTCTGCTACAGAAAATAAAATATTGGAATCGGAACTGTCGGCCCATTTAAAAGGGAAATCGGGGTATCTTCCTTGCCAGTTGATTGAAATGGCCCTCAAGGAAGGAGTAATCCATTCCCAGATACCTATCGAGGGGTCGCAGATTCAACCTGTGAGTCTGGATTTGCGGCTGGGAACCAAAGCATATCGAATTCAATGCAGTTTCTTGCCGGAAAATGAGTCGGTAGAAACCAAGTTAAAAGAAGTAACGCTTTATGATTTTGAAATCACCAATGGGGGGATTTTAGAAAAGAATGCCATTTACCTGATTCCTCTTATGGAGGAGTTGAATTTGCCTCCCGCATTTTATGGTCTTGCCAATCCAAAGAGTTCGACCGGCAGGCTGGATATGTTCACCCGTGTCATTGTGGATGAGGGGCATCGTTTTGATGAAATACCGAGAGGTTATCGAGGCAGGATGTATCTGGAAGTCATTCCCCGTTCTTTTCCAGTGAAAGTCAAGACGGGGCTCTCGTTGAATCAGTTAAGGGTTGCACATGTCAAATTGGATACCCTGGGTAAACAAGGGTTGGAGGCCAAGTACAAAAAGAATCCTATCTTATTTGATAAAAGTGGATTTGTCATACCCTACGATCAGGTGAAAGTGGAGGGAGGAGTTTATGTTGGGGTGGATGTGTCAGGTGACCAGCCCGAATCCATTGTAGCTTATAAGGCCAAGACCAATTCAAGCGTGATCGACCTTTCCAAAATCGGGCATTATAAGGCGGATGATTTCTGGGAACCGATTTATAGGCCGAAGAAGAATCGGTTGATATTGGAGCCGGAAAGTTTTTATATAATGATGTCGAAAGAGAAAATCTGTATCTGGCCCGACTGGCTGGCTGAAATGATTGCTTACGAGCCTAACAGTGGTGAACTCCGAACCCATTATGCCGGTTTTTTTGACTCCGGATTTGGATGGAACGGAACGGATGAAATCATGAATCAGGGTACCCGTGCAGTGATGGAAGTAAGGCCCCATGATGTTCCTTTTATGGTAGAACATGGTCAAACCTTTTGTCGCCTGAAGTTTGACAAAGTGGTGGAACGGCCTGAAAAGGTGTATGGTCTGGCTCTGAATTCCAATTACCACTCGCAAGGGTTGGCTTTAAGTAAGTATTTCGACCCCGACCACTGACCGGTTAGCACTGCATTGCCCGTCAAGCGGACTGAATGCTCAAGCGCAATACTTTAATGACTCCCCCTGAAAGGGGACGTAATATTTATCCTAAGCTCTCGTGCCCCGAAGGGGTATTAAGGGGGTTGCCTTATATTTGGGATAAAAAGTTTTCAGCAGGTTTTTGGACAATATTTTTAGTATTTATTACGTTGAGACAAATATGGAACGAGAAGAATTAAAATCTATTGTTGAGAATGTTTTATTGGCGGCAGATCAACCGATCAATGCCAGTGAGCTTTCTAAAATTTTCCTGGATGGAACGGATAAGAGCCAATTGCAATCCATTCTTGAGGAATTGAAAGAAGAGTATAATTCGCGCAACTTGCAGGTCATGGAGGTAGCGGATGGCTATCAGCTTTGTACCCGGCATGAATATAATGATTTTATCAGGAAGTACTTGAAGCTCGACCGCTCAACCCGGTTGTCTCAACCCAGTCTGGACACCTTGTCGATCATTGCCTACAAGCAACCCCTCACTCGACAAGAGGTGGATGACATTCGTGGAGTGGATTCAAGTGGAGTTATGAAGACTCTTTTAGAAAAAAAGGTGATAGGTCCTGCGGGTCGGAAAAAGGTACCGGGTCGGCCTATTATGTATCGGACGACCCAAAAGTTCCTGGAATATTTTGGCTTGAAGGACTTGAGCGATTTGCCCACTCTGGAAGATTTGAGGGACGAGATTGAGGGAGAAGATCCTCCGCTTCAAACCCAAATCGAATTCTCGGCCTCCGAGACGGACATGCCCAGCGAGGCTGAGCCGACCTTAGAAAACGAGGATGAGTCTAAAGACGATTAAACCTCCCACCATCTGTGGGGCCGTGGTATTCTTCCTTTCCTAAGCATACATCTTTAATACTATGAAAATTCGTTTGCAAAAAATAATCGCCGATGCTGGCCTCGCATCTCGCCGTGAAGCGGAAAGATGGATTGAGGAGGGCAGGGTTTGTGTCAATAAACAGATTGTCACCGAGTTGGGGACCTTGGCAGACCCGGCCAAGGACAGCATCGAGACTGATGGAAAACCGATACCCCGGCATCAGAAACCCGCCTACCTCATCCTGAATAAACCTACGTCATGTTTGACTACCACGGATGATGACAAGCGGGGGCGAACAACCGTTATGGAATTTGTGCGGGTAGTGCAGACCCGTGTTTTTCCCGTAGGCCGTCTGGATTTTAATACCCAGGGGCTACTTCTGTTTACGAATGATGGTCTTCTCTCAAAAAAACTATTGGATCCCAAGTATGGTGTGCCACGAACCTATAAGGTTAAAGTGTCAGGAATTCCAACTGAAAAAACTTTAAAAAGGCTGGCACGTGGGGTGCACCTTGAGGACAGCCAGTTCCGCCCTATAGAGGCGAAAGTGCATCGGGTCAGTGGCAAAAACTGTTTCCTTATATTGACTCTGACGGAAGGAAAAAATCGTCATATCAAAAGAGTGTGTGAACATATTGGGCACCCGGTGATCAAATTACAGCGCACCCATTTTGGAGGCCTGAACCTGACAGGACTTCCTTTAGGTGCTTGCCGTTTTCTCAATCCTAGAGAAATTAAAACCCTTAAAAGTCTTGTAGCCAAAGAACCCGATCCAGTGAAAGTACGTAGAAAGAAGCGAGTAAAATCATGATTTCTTTGCGATATGTTCCGGCTCTCTGGGCGGGGGTTTTGTTTTTTATTTCCGCTGGGTTTTGCAGTGTTGAGGTTTTTGCGCAAGACAGGATGCGTGATGTTTATGAAGGGTTCGCTACTGTTGAAGTGAAGGGAGAAAACTATGTGGTCTCCCGAAATAAGGCCGTGCAACTTGCCTTGAAGGATGGGTTGAAGGAAGCGTTAAAAGAAATAATGGGGGATGAGGAATTTGAAGCGAGTCAGAGAGATCTTCGGAAAATTTTGAGGCACGCCTCACACTATGTAAAAAGCTATCGCTTTATAGAAGCCTATGATGATCCAGCCAATCAAACCAGTGAAGTGAAATTGGAAATGCGGTTTTTCCCCTCGGCGCTGAATCAGGCCCTGGCAGGATTAGGAGTGATTGCGGGTCCCATCAACGAAAATAAAGTGGTTCTACTTATCAATGAAAAAAGTTTTACCTCTGCACCGGTTGCCTCGTTTTGGGATATCATTCCTATTTCGGAGACCCAGCTTGCTAATAATCTTACTGAAGGCGGGATAACTGTTGTGGATCGTGAAAATCTGCGCGATATAATTTCTGAAGGAACTGTCTTAAAAGCAATTCAAGGTGATCTGAGTTCTGCCAGAAAGATAGGGTTGAAAGCCGGTGCTGATATCGTTATCGTAGGTACGGCGGTGTCCAGCCTGCGCGAAGAAAATGTAAATAAAAGGACTAAAACTGTTCAAGCCAATATTAATGTTAAGGTGGTATCTACTTTAGAGTCATCGTTGATCACCGCAAAGACTGAATTTTCCACCATCAAACATGAGCAGGCTTTGCAGGCGGAACTGGAAGCTTTTGATATTGCCAGTAAAAAACTTTCAAACTTTCTTGCCCCCTCGTTCCATCGTTATCGGGAAAAGGGGGTGGAGTTGCCAGTGAAGAAGGCCCCAGAGGCTCCACCCATGTCCATGTCGGATATGTAAAAATGAATCAGGAAAATAATAAAAATCTGCTTTTCATTTCTTTAGCTTTGATTCTGGGGGGCTGTATTGCGCTTTATTTTTCGCGGCGGGTGGTCGCTCCCTTTTTCATAGCCTTTGCTCTGGCTTATTTGCTGGACCCTCTTGTAGACCGATTGTCTTCATTTAAACTTTCGCGAACCTTGTCGGTTTTGGTATTGATGCTGGCATTTTTCTTTCTGGTACTAGGTTCGGTGATATTGCTTGTCCCGGTATTTAGCATGCAGGCGGAAAGTCTCGCAAAAAATATTCCTGCTTATGTTGGAATTTTTCAGGAGTGGATGCGCCCGGCTTTAGATTTGATCCGTGGATTGGACTCCGCCCGGGTGGAAGAGTTCCTCAATGAAGGGTTGTCGCGTTTTGGGGAATTGCCGATGAAGGCTCTGCACTTTTCCAGTAAATTTATCTGGGGGTCGATTTCCAACCTGTTCAGTATTGTATTAATGCTCGCCAATCTGGTGATCATTCCCGTGGTGATGTTTTATTTGTTGCGAGACTTTGATTCAATCAACGCAAAATTGTTGCGGCTGGTTCCCACGCGGTTTCAGGAAAAAACTAAAGATGTTGTATTGGAAATAGATCAGGTTCTCTCACGTTTTGTTCGGGGACAGTTATTGGTTGCCGGTTTGATGGGTGTGCTCTATTCGGTAGGATTATTTTTGTGTGATACCCCGATGAGCTTGTCGCTTGGGATGATGGCCGGCTTGGTCAACCTGGTTCCTTATCTTGGCCTGATTTTAGGTTTAGTACCTTCGGCAGTTTTGACCTATATACACACTCAGGAGTGGTTGCCGGTGTTAGGGGTTGCGGGGGTCTTTGCAATTGTTCAAGCTCTGGAGGGCATGTTTATCACACCACGGGTTGTCGGAGATAATATTGGACTCCATCCGGTAGCGGTTATTTTTGCTGTATTGTTGGGTGGCGAACTGTTTGGAATAACGGGGATGATCCTTGGTGTCCCGGGAGTCGCCGTCCTGAATGTCCTCCTGTCGCGAGGCATTGTAGAATATAAAGCTTCTTCGTTGTACTCCTCTCAATAGCTGAAAGACGGTAGTTTGGGCCTAAACCACTGTTTTTTCTGCCCTTTTCGCTTGACCTTTTGTAACCCATTGATTATATTGATCTTTAGATAGTGGAAATCAGTGTTCCGCTAATCTTGGGCCTCTCGCCCGCTGGAAAGTTGGGCATTACTCTTTTCTATGCTCAAACCGTTTCTCGGCCTTATGCGCCATCACCCATTGAGTCCAGCGTCACGCTGGCCGCCTTACCTGGAGAACTCATCATGAACCGCGTTACCACCAGTCCCTTATCCCTGACCAGACTATTCAGCGCTATTCAGGGTAACCTTGAACAACGTGCATACAGTCCGCAAACCATTAAAGCTTATCTTGGCCAGTTGCGGCATTTTGTACGGGACAAAAACCTGACCAATCCACAAAATGTTTCCAGTGATGATATCAGAGCCTATCTGGAAGGTCTTGTTGAGCAGGGGAAGTCGAGGTCAACTGTGGACCAAGCTTATAACGCTCTCAGTTATTTTTATATGGCGGTCTATAACCATGACCTGATTCTGGATGGACTCAAACGGCCTCGAAAGAAAAAGTTAAAACCGGTGGTGCTAACCGTTAGTGAGGTGCGAAAAATAGCAGTTTCGGCTGAGAACCTGAAGCATCGACTGATGATAGAGATGGCCTACACTGCGGGTTTACGTGTTTCTGAACTGGTGGGAGTAAAGGTTCAACATGTGAATCTGGATAAATTGATGTTGTTTGTTCCGGGAATCGGAAAGTTAGGTGCACGCACTACAATCTTTTCCTCCAGCCTGAAAGATGCCTTGCAAAGGCAGATTGGTAATAAGAGTTCGGGCGACTATTTATTTCCCAGTGAACGCGGAGGTAAACTGACAACTCGCAGTGTTACTAAATTTTTTAAACTCGCATTGACTTCATCGGGAGTGGAGAAAGCGGTCACCCCCCATTCACTTCGCCAGTCCTTCACGGCATTTATGCTGGCAAAAGGAACCGACCGTGTTGCGGTGCAAAACTTGTTAGGCCGCCGAGCTCTCTAAGTCAATAGATCTGTTTTGATCAGGAATAGTATTCAGGTTTGATCTTGGGGAAGCTTAATAATGATGCTTGTTCCCTGATGGGGGATTCCTTCGACCTTTATGCTCCAACCATGCAGGGAAGTTATTTTTTTGCATAGGGAGAGTCCTATGCCAGTGCCCTCGTATTCGCTATGCCCGTGAAGCCTTTCGAAAGGCTTGAAAATACGTTCTGCATATTTAGGATCAATTCCGATGCCATTGTCCTCAATAACAATTTCAATGAAGCCGTCATTAGATTCCCGGCTACTAACCTTAATAATGGGTGCGATACCCTTTTGATGAAATTTAAGGCTGTTTGAAAGAATATTTTGAAAAAGCTGTTTCATATGGGTGGCATCAGCTCTGAGAATGGGAAGTTTTCCGATTTGAATTTCGCCATGGGTTTTTGTGATCCGGTCTTCGAGGTCCACCAAAATATTCCTCATAATCTTATTCAGATCAGTTTGTTGAACATTTCTGGTTTGGTTGGTTAATTGTGAAAGTTGCAGGAGATTATTTATAAAATTCTGCATTCTTTCAGATGCCTTGATCATGCGGGTAAAATAGTCTTTGCATTTTTCATCCAGGTTTTTAGAGTTACTTTGGATATAGGACCCGAATGTTTGTATTTTTCTTAAGGGTTCTTGAAGGTCATGAGAAGCGTGGTAGGCAAAATCTTTCAACTCCTTGTTAGTGCGCTTAAGGTCATCTCTAGAAATTTTTAGAAGGATGTTTGACCTCTCCAGCTCCTTGGTACGTTCCTGTACCAATTCCTTCAAGCGATCTCGGTAGTCTTCAAGCTCTTTTTCAACTTTCTTCTGTTCGGTGATTTCGGTAATAAATCCTTCCAAGGCTTGTAGCTCCCCTTTCTCGGAAAACACACCACGCCCTTGCTCCCAAACCCATTTCTCTTGACCGGTGGCGTTGATAATTCGATACACCAGTTTGAACGGTTGTTTATGGTTCAAACCCTTTTGCACATTCTCCCAAACTTGATCCTGGTCCTCCGGGTGGATCAGGTCTGCATAAGAAAGCTTGCGGTTGTTTTCGATATCTTCATTTGAATAACCGGTTAGATTCAGGCAGTCGCCATTAATGTATTCCATGGTCCAATCCGGGTCATTTGCACAGCGATAAACGATTCCTGGAAGATTGCCGATCAAGGTTTGCAAAGTTCGATGTGGGTTCTTTATTTCATCATTTGACATAATCGAAAAAAAACCCTATTGCACGAAAAAAGAGATGGGAGAAAATGGAGACATATATTAATAGTAGTCTTTGCCACAAGGGCTGTAAAGGTAAATTTTTTTGCTCGGAAATATTTGAACCTATTGGTCTTAGTAATTTAATGGGGAAAGCTTATTGAGGTAAGTAATCATATTTCATATTTCGGCGTTGAGGTACAAATCCACCATCGGTAATGAGACGCCGGATTTCCTCCTCATCCATGCAATAGACTGTTCCTGCGGCGGCGACCACATTTTCTTCCATCATGGTACTGCCCATATCATTGGCCCCATAATATAGTGAGACTTGTCCTATTTTGGGACCCTGAGTGACCCATGACGATTGCAGGTTGCTGAAGTTGTCGAGGAATATGCGGCTGATGGCAAGGGTTTTGAGGTATTCGAATCCTGTCACGGCAGTGGTTATTCCTGTATCGCCTTGCAGTTGCGTGTTTCCCGGTTGGAACCCCCATGCGATGAAAGCTGTGAAGCCTTGGGTTTTGTCCTGTAATTTTCTAAGTCGTTCAAGATGCTCAATGCGTTCTGCGAGAGTCTCGACATGGCCGAACATCATGGTTGCCGTGGTGGGGATACCCATGCCGTGAGCAAGCTCCATTACCTCCAGCCATTCATCCGATGTACACTTTTTTGGGCTGATGATTTTTCGTACCCGGTCAACAAGAATCTCCGCACCTCCGCCGGGTATGGAGTCGAGTCCCGCCTGTTTAAGTCTTGTGAGAGTTTCGTCCAGAGAAATTTTGGATATTCTGCTGGTATGAATGATTTCGGAGGGTGACAGGGCATGGAGATGAATGCCGAAACGATGTTTAATTTTTTGAAACAAGTCCTCAAAATAATCGATCTTCAAATTTTGATGATGTCCACCTTGCAGTAAAATCTGGTTTCCTCCTGCTAATACGGTTTCCTCAATTTTTTGGGCAATAGTTTCAAAAGGCAGAACATACGAATCGGTGTCAGATTCCTTCCTATAGAACGCACAGAAAGAACAATCGGTAACGCAGACATTCGTGTAATTAATATTACGATCTACGATATAGGTAATGGTTTTATCAGTTCTTTTTTTTCGGGCCAACCTGGAGGCGACATTCCCAAGAAGCAGAATGTCGGTTGTGGAAAATAGCTTTAGTGCTTCTTCAGGTTCAATTCTTTGACCGGCAAGGGCTTTTTCCAGAATGGGTTCTATCATGATTTGGCATCGCATCGGATTTCAAGATGGTTTTGGTCGGGGTCCTTGAAATAAATGGATTCTCCCTCACCGCGCACGACTGGGCCACTGTCGACAGATACTTTTTTATCATTCAGCTCATCGATGATTTTAATAAATTCTTCCCGAGTAGTTTCAAAAGCGAAATGCATATAACCCTTGTCACTGAGTTGTTCCAAAGCTGGCTTCATATTCAGATCGGGGGTTTCAAACAGGGCAAGGTGGGCGTTGCCCGTATCCAGCATGATATGTCTCAATCCTTTGGAAAACCGGTGAGTGACGCTGAACCCAAGTATGTCTGTGT
>Ga0233439_10002369_pt1 | contig 21434 bp, 10 predicted proteins | sample SI_123_September_6_FD_182713 | JGI IMG/M metagenome (GOLD analysis project Ga0233439, IMG submission 182713) | Seawater microbial communities from Saanich Inlet, British Columbia, Canada - SI_123_September2016_100_MG | ecosystem: Environmental > Aquatic > Marine > Inlet | place: Canada: British... | reverse complement strand
TAAAATATTTTATGGTTTTATTTACACAAAATATTTTTGAAGATTTGAGAACCAGAATATGTATTGAGAACCTGTATATGTGTATATGTATAGAACCAGTTAATAATTAGAAGTCTTTTGGGACATAATAATATAGCATAATACCGACGATCAACCAAACCCCGAAACTGGAAAATACATCATATGGGTAATTGAATAGTTTGAAAGGTAGAATCAGGTTGAAATAAAGGACAGGAATGACGGTGGCGATGGACATTATCAGTATACTGAATGCGTAGGGCAAGAGTCTATTTTGTTTGATGAAAAATAAACTAACGAGTTCGAGAGGAATGGTTATGAGTATACCGGCCAGTAAAGGACTTGCGTGATTGGCAAGCCAGGTAGACCCCGCTAAAATGGTGCCACCTACGAGAAATCTACAAATTAATTTATAATAAAAGTCTTGCATATATGTTAACGGTGAGATTATTTGTTTGAGTGTATATTGTTTAGAACGTAAAACAATATAAAGTAAAATATAAAATATGTATTAGTGCCCCTGTAGCTCAGCGGTAGAGCGTTTGCCTTGTAAGCAAAAGGTCCCGTGTTCAATCCACGGCGGGGGCTTATACACCTGGTCCCAGTAGGTCTTCTAATTCACTCAAATCGCGCGCTCTCTCTTCACTCTCTCTTCTCTCTCTCTCTGCCATTTCTATGGATGTTCTCAATGCGCGCTCTCTCTCTATCACTCTCATTTGTCTTAACGCTGACCTTATCTGATTCTCTCTCCTTTTCAACTCGTTTGATTGCTCTTCTATTCTCTTCTTCTCTTCATCACTAGCAACTGTTGGAGGTATATCACCGCCATACCGGGAAAATCGTTTGTTTTTTCGTTTGATAGTTTTGGATTTAGTTTTAGATCGTCTTTTCGATACCTTTTTGCCACCTTTAATGATTCGCTTGGTCAATTTCATATATAAAGAAACTATATAATAAGTATACAAAAACTATCACAGAGATGGACAAATTGTATGACAATATAAATCAAGTATGGTTCATATCTATCGTCAGCGTGTGTTTCGTGATGTGTGTAGTGTGTGTGTACAGAAATTTTTGCATAGATAATCGTCGGCCTCCATTATTGGATGTAGTGTGATGAAATCTTTGTTTGATAATTTATATACAAAACAATTTATATATAAATTCGTAAGTGTGTTTATAGATGCTTCCGACAATTTTCCACGAAGTTTTCGTCGTTCGGAACCACGCTGTTTCCGTATTTTCCTTCCAACAATAGAAACATAATTTGGTCTAATGTTGTTTTCTCGCCTTCTAAACGAAGGACTTCTCCGGTTTTCACATTAAATAATTTGATTTGTTTGGAGAACGTGGGGTCTTTTGTGCGCATAATCCACGCGTAAATGACGAGTTGAAGCAGATGGTCTTGTGAGAGTTCGCTGGTGCATTTGATTTCCCAAAGTGTTTGGTGAGTCATAATATCGATTCTTCCAGTGAAACGTATTTGTTTGTTCGGGAAGGGTATTTTCAAACACTCATCGATGTGAATATGGTCTTCGTCGTTCAATGAATTGATGATGGTTTTCTCGATGTCGGGTTCATGTTCATCGCATTCGGGTCCTAAAACGGCCAATAGTCGTTTTTTACAAGAGGCAAGAACATCTGGTCCGAGCCAATTATATTCATCGCGGTCAATTTGTTTGATTTTAAAGTAGAGTTTTTCTTTTACGGCGACGGATAAGTTGGCTAAATACAGGTAATCGTCGATGGATGAACACACGGGTTCCAATTCTTCGACTAATTGTTTTAAATATGTGTGTTCATTGGCTCGCATATTATCGACGGTTTCAACGATCATTTCATACAGAATATTGGATTCACTGCCTTGCCATTTGGACAATAAATAGTCGTAATAGAGTGTTGGGATGGCAATACCGTTGAGGTCGCTGACGTCTTCGTAAAATCCGCGTTTGGTTTTGATTGTGGTGGGTATGTCGATGGTTTCTTGTTTTTCTCTTTCGACGACGAATATTTGGTCTAAAATGGGTGATATTTCTTCCAAAATATGTTCTGGAATGAATTTGATTAAATCTGTAGGAGTAGTTTTGTGTTTTTTCAGGGTATTTTCGTCTTGAGTTTCTTTTTGTTCATAGAAAATGCGTTGCGGTCGGCCTTTAAATTCGATGTAAGGGAGAGCCATCATTTCGTGGTGGTCTTTTTTGAGGAATTTGAGAGGCCGGTCTTCAACGAATTGGTCGGATTCCAACAAGAAAAGTCTTTGTGTGGCTCTTGTGGTGGCGACATATAAGGTGTTTGGGCATCGGGTTTGGTCCATATTTCTGGCGAAGTAGCTCATATAGGATTGGTCGAAGCCAACTACAAACACATACGGTCTTTGGCGTCCTTTCACACAATGAAAAGTGGAAAATACGACTTTGCCTTCAATGACTTTTTCGTCGATTTTGGCGTCTTCCATCATGGGTACGTAGCAGGGAATATGGGCGTTTGTGAGTACATTTTCGATTTTCCGGATTTGGCTATTTTCGCCTTTAACGGAAGCGCCCAACACGAAAATATCGCTGGGTGGGACACCTTGTTGAATGAGTTCTTTGATCCTACAACTGACTAATATTTGTAGATTTCGCGTAGAATCCCGCATATAATATACTGTGGGTCCGGCACGGCAGGCGTTGACGCGTTGTTCACCCAACATAACATCGTTGACATACGCGGCCATTTCATTCGTGATTCTGTATGACATTTTGAGTGTACAGTTTTCAAAATCTTGTGTTTGAAGGAGTGAGAATCCTTGCCAAAGGTCTTGCGCGAGGGTCAAGAAACGGATATCGGAGCCTTTAAATTCGTAGAGTCCTTGCATATAATCTCCGAGAACCATCAATTGGAATTTGTGGTTCATATCTTTGACGAATTTCAATACAAAAGTGAAGTATAATAGGGTCATATCTTGGGCTTCATCCAACACAATAATGTCTTGAGGTTTCACGGGGGAGGATGGTTGTGTGTTTTTGTATAAGATTTGACGGATACCGCTGTCAGTGTGTGCGCGTGGGTCGTATTTATTGACGGCCAAGCTGTGATAAGTATGGACGGTGACATTACGGATATCGAGTTCTTTGATTTTTTCCTTCATTTCTTTTCTTAGAGAAGAGTTGTATGTGATTAAAAGGAAGCGTAAGTGGGAGAGTTGCAGGGCGGTGGATAGAATGGTTGTGGATTTACCTGAGCCGGCACACGCATCGACAACGACATTTTTATTTTGTTTGACGTTTTCTATAATACAGTTTTGTTCCTCACTCGTTTTGTTCATTGTGGAGTGATTTTGTTAAATAATATAAGAGGCATAATATCCTTATATTGTTTGAGTTTTACACATAAAGTTTTGTGCCTTTCATCGAGATTATGTGGACAAGTAAATGGTTTAAAAACAATTCTGATATACATACATCAAAAAATTGATTGTATTCATATGTCTGATAATAGGGTCATTCAAGAAATGGAAGTATCTAAATTATCAAAGCGTGAATTATTAGAAAAGTGTAACGAGCTTGGAATGAGTAATTATAAATCAAAAAACAAGGATGAACTCGTCAGCTTGATTGAAAAGATGGCGAATGAACCGAAAAATGTTGTAGAAGAACACGAAGAACACGAAGAAAGTGGGGAAAGTGAGGACGATGGAGGTAATGAGATAGTAATTTTGAATGCTGACTGTATGAGTGAATTGAGTAAATTAGAAGACAATAGTATAGATTGTGTTATTACGGACCCGCCTTACTTTATTGACAAGCTTGATAACAATTGGTCTTCCGGTGAAGTAAAAAACGATGTAAAAAACAGTCATATTTCGCATTTACCAAAGGGAATGAAATTCGATAAGTCCCAAGTGAAGAATTTGTATGATTTCTATTTGGATTTGTCCAAATTACTTTTCCAGAAAATGAAGCCCGGTGCGTATTTCCTTTCATTTTCCTCCCCGAGATTATATCACGCAATAGCGATGAGTTGTGAAATCGCGGGATTCGAAATAAGAGATATGATAAATTGGAATTATACTCAAAGTATGCCAAAGGGTATGTCTGTTTCGCATATTATAGAGAAGATGAAGATATCAGAAGAAGAAAAGGCAAGGTTGAAAGATGAATATAAAGACTTTAAAACACCTCAAATCCGTTCTTGTTTCGAGCCAATTTGTGTGGCGATGAAACCAATACATAAGATGACATTTATACAAAATGAATTGAAATTCAGCACTGGATTATTGGATTTTTCCCAAAAAGTGGGAATAGAAAATGATAGAGTTCCGGCAAACATAATAACGACGGAAGAATACAACGAAATTTATGATAAAAATTTCTTAGTTTCCAAGCCTTCCAAAAGTGAACGAGGTGAAAATAATTCTCATATCACTGTCAAACCTGTTGCGTTGATGGAGCATTTAATCAAATTATTCAGCAAAAAAGGAGCCCTGGTGGTGGACCCATTTTTAGGAAGCGGAACGACCGCTTTAGCTTGTAAAAATACCCAGCGAAAGTGTTTGGGAACTGAGTTGAACGCAGAATACTATGAAATTTGTTTAGATAGATGTAAATAATTTATCGAAAATTTCTTTGTATCTTCTTATTTGCTCGGGTGTGAATTCTATTTCGTTTTTGTCAATCATATTTTCTAATTTTTTTGGCACTGGTATTTTTGTTAGCGTATCAATGAAGATGTAATTATCTCTATATTTTCCCTGTATAGGAGGTTGTAGGACCAGATTATCATTTGAATTATCAGTCGATTCTGGATTTTTGTGTCCCAGTTGCCACAATGAGTTTGGAACATCGATATAATCTGTGTTGATAGTGGATTTAATCTTGTTTATTTCATCATTTTTTTCTTCCTCTGTTCCATCAAAGTGGAAATTTTTTCTCATTTTATGCTTATTGGATAGAGCGTATGGGTAAATAATGTAAAGTTTACCTCTTTCGATTCCGCTATTGGTTTGAATTCCCCATTGGTTATGTTTATTGAAAAGTTGGATAGAATCTTTCGTTTCTATAGAGAATTTCCTAACAAATTTGTCACACATTTCTCGATTCCAATAATGGTCTTTATATTTGAGCATCACAGACAACGCTTTCCCATTTCCAGTGGTTATGTTTGGTGGATTTAATGTATTATTCAAACAGAATTCATTAAACTCATCAGGGTATTCGTTTGGCAACTCACAAATTAGGTCGATATCAATTGGGGTCAAATTGTTTGAATATTGCATTTTTGATATATTCGATATATTCATTTAATGTATATTCTCATTATATTTGGGAAAAGGACATCAATTTTTAATTAGTAAATCTGCTGTAAAAAATTGATTTAAAAAAAGCTTCTCATACAAAGCGCATAAAACTGATTATTTGAATATGTTTGAAGCTTATCCTGAATATCAACGCGAAATGTTTGAGAGTGCCTATGGTGTGATTAACCGGTTAGAACAGTGGGAATTTTTGAAGACATTTGAGCCCGGGGATGGAGGGTTTATGTTTTCAAATGATGAAACGGTTCGCAAGATCACACAAGAAGTAGATAAAGAATATGGTGGTCATAGTGGTAGTTCAATGGCACTAACGATGCGTGTGATGCAAGGAATAGCTACAACTAAGTAGTTTATTTGCGTTTGTGTGATTTGCGTTTGTTTGATTTTCGTTTATTTGATTTTGATTTTCGTTTGTGTTTTTTGTTTTTGCGAGATTTTTTATTGCGAGGTTTTCCACCTAACATCTCATCATCATCATCATCACTACTATCAAATAAACGGTTAGAGTTCACCTTTTCATAATTCCCCCTTTTATTCGGGCTTTCATCATCATCATCGCTGTCTCCGAATAACCCTGGTCTCTTTTCGGGGCTTGAAAAAGGGCTTATTGAACTAAACCATGATTTTTTTGTTTCAGATTGTTCAAAATCAATCCAAACAAAAGTGCCGTCAACCTCATACAGGTTACCGGCAATATCTTTATGTTCAACACCTGCTTTTATTAGATATTTAGTTGCCTCCTTTTCAAGTTTGATGAGTCGGTCTGCCTCTGTTTTGTCTCTATTGTTTTCAGCTCGTGTAATATTCGGCCAAATAAGATTTTCCGGTTCCAGACCTTCCCTCCATTGAGTAATAAACATACCGAATTTTTCATTTAACATAATGTGTCCATTGACTCTTGTTAATATATGCTCTCTATTAACATCGTGTTTCTCGAGTGCTACATATGCTTCAATTTCCCTTTCGATAATTGAGTTAAATGAAATTTTATAAACGAGTCGGGGACTTTGGGTATTTTTATCAATATACACTCTGGTGGCAGGATTTTGATTTTCTCTTTCTAATAATACTGTGTGGTTGTTTCGAAGTTTTCCTTGAAATTTTGATACATTTTCATCATTGAATTCGCTAGGTGATATTAATTTACTTATCAAATTTTCCATATATTCTTTGTCTTTGTCTTTTCGTCGGTCAGGTGCAGACGGTGCATTATACGTTGTAGTTTTTACAGGCGAACCAGTTAGTCTTACAGGCGAAGTTGGTGGTGTCAAACTCATATATAAAATAACAACATATTATTTATGAACTTCAGCGAGACTTTCTGGTAGAATTCGGTTTGAATTTTTTATTGTATTTGATGGCTTTTAATAGACGAATTTGTTTGAGTGCTTTATCTTTGGAAGTACATTTGGAATGGACTCGTTTGGTGTTTTTGTTATAGACTTTGTAGCAAGGTTGATTCCGGACTTTACGCACGGTGTATGGCATATATACTCTAATGACAAAAAGTGCAATAAAAAATGGGTGAATATAGTAGAAGGGTCGAATGTTTGCTAATAATAATTATCACAAGACAATTTTCGCCAGTAATTTGAGGACGGTAAATTTAGCAACTGGATTACCTAAAGGATATGCGGGAGCAGGTGCGTCGTACGGTTCTTCTTTTATAACATATGGTGGAATGTGTTGTGGGTCAGGGAGTGGCTCAGTCGGTGGCGGACCTGTAGATGGTGGCGACACGTCATTTGCGTATGTAATTTTATTGAAATATTCGGAGCTCGCGAAAGTAGTGAAAACCATTAACGAACTGATGTATCAATTTTCTTTGGGTAACTTCGACTATGTAGTGGCGAATTTCACACAAATTGTGTATTATAACTTGTCTCAAGAGTTGTTTAAGTTGAAGGAAGACGCAAATACATACCCCGATTATGAAACGATGAGAACCAATGTAGCTCGTGGATTAGAAGGTTTGTATAAATCGGTGTTGTTGTACAAAGAGTATACGAGTACGCTATTACAGTTGGAAACTCAAACACAAAAGGCGAGTATTTTGGATGATATGAATAAGCTAAGAGAGTATATTAAGGGCTTGTCCGGGTCTTTATCTTTGTTTCCAGATATGTATGTGACATCTATTGCGGCTACTTTGAAACCGGAAATTGCGATTTATATTCAGTTGTATGGATTTCCAGAAGGTGGTGTGTTTGAGACCGACAAATTGGCCTTTGCAATATCTTTAGTCCCAGAAGAAGAACAAACCGAAGAAGGGAACGATGTGAGTGGAAACGATGTGAGTGGAAACGATGTGAGTGGGAATGATGTTAGTGGGAACGACGTGAGTGGGAACACATAAATGAGTGAAAATCTTCTGAATATAAATATAGAATTATAGTAAAGATATTCGTTTGTATGAACACCAAGATAAATTCACTATCATTATCGGTTGACACATTATTTAGGGAAAACTACAATACGACAAGTTCTTCCAATTTTACTTATGTTTTGCCAGAACCACTAAGCAACGTGATATCGATGAAAATAACTGCGATTGAAATCCCAAATTTTTGGTATATGTTTTCATCAAGCAAGCGGAATAATGAGATGAGAATCAAGGTGTATAACTATAAGTATGAAGATGCGAACCAGACAATAGTTTCAGTTCCTTCCACAGAGTATCACATAGTATTTCCCGACGGTAATTATCAAAACATAGATTTTGTGAATTATTTAACGGCATATTTCAATAATATCAAGGGAGGATTAGAGTACATCATTGTAGAAATAGATGTAAATAATGGGAAAACGATATTTAGAGCTCGTCATCAAGTAGATGACGCAACAAGGCCGGGACCATACGATTTGCAAACTCCTTTTTACTCGTCTAATTTTTATTTCACTTTGGATTTTCGTTTGCCGAATAATTTAGAAAGGTCGATATTCAAAAATATGGGTTTTGTATTGGGGTTCAAGAAACCGTTTTATATAGTCAATTTTAGTAATTCTTATGAGACATATTTTATTCCCAATGATTTGAACAATCCAAATAAGTTGATAACATTTAATGGTTATTGTAAAAGTGAAAGCAGTTACGGAAGTTCAATAAATAATTATATATTCTTAGATTTAGACGATTTCAACAAAAGTTTTACTTTAGATGAAATAATGTCTTGTTTACCACACTCATATCTCCAAGGAAATAATATAATTGCCAGAATAAGCGTAAATAGTACATCAAATGCGATTAATTTTACAACGGCCTCTGACGCAATCATGAAATCAAGAGAATATTTTGGACCAGTAGAAATTTCCCAAATTAATATCCGATTATTGGATAAATTTGGCGATATTTTAGAAATGAATGGAAATGACTTTTCGTTTTTGATGGAATTTAAATTTATTTAGTTTTTTTTTTATTACAGATGTATATATATAATGTCAATCCATTTTGTTTTAGATGCGTTTGAATCCTCAAGCACAATGAATGTTTCAGCCACACTTGATAGTGGTGCAGCGCCTGGTGATATCTCAGATATTAGCGCAACAGCTGTTTACTACATTCCATTGGATACGATGAAGAGTGTGTTTCGTTTTTCATCCAACTCCTGGGATATAGATGATGTGTCTGCAACCGATGTTCACTATTTCACATTTATGGAGAACTGGCCTGATTCTCTTCAGATCAATCCTGCGCACGCTATGCTTGACAAAGCACCTGATTCTAGTAATGCGGTTAGAACAGGCCTTGAGCCCGCAAAAATGTTGGTGAAACATGATTTTGTCAGACATTTAGCACTAGAATTATTCAAAACAACTGCTGGTGTGGATCTTTTCAACAACGAGTCTGCCTTGTTGAATGAGCTTAAAAGACTTGGAGACGAATCATTTGATTCTGATATCTCTGGAATGATGTGGGCCAAGAATGCTTATTCCGATGTGAATGATGTTGATACAAGTGGCGATTATGAAACCAATAACGCTGATAATACCAAATTCTTCATTGATGCGTCTGTCAATCGTGTCTGTACAACAGATGAGTTTGACCACATCCAGAATCTTTCTAGAGAGCTTTTCCGTCAAGTTCTTAACCAAGGATCTAGTAGATTTAATGATGTTACATTCGCAAATATCACTGTCGGTGCAGATACTATTAGCCACACCGCACCTATTCCATTTGAAGCAGATGATAGTATTTCATACAAATTCAGGGTTGAACCTGCCGCAGGCCAAAATGATTTAACAGGAATATCTCCTTTTGGTGGTCGTACATACAAGATTAAGTTGATATTGAAGGATTCTTCCGATGCACTCACATTGAATACATCTCCCAACGACTAAATTTGACGGCAAATACATCCTCGAAAAATAAATATATAATATAATTATTTAATCCATATTTATATTATATGAGCAACTCTTTTATTTTTACAATAGACTCTGTAATATGGTCGTCACAAGGTTCGAATTATTTATATCCAATCTCTAATGTATTTAATTCATTTCAAAATTTAGCGAGTTCTTTTGATGTATCTGAGAATGTTGTTACGGTTTCACTCAATTGGGACTCGTATACTAACAATAACGTAAACGATACTATTGCCTTTTTTAACGAATTAAAATATTTTCAGCGCAGCTCTCTGGTGTTGACAACCCCAATTAGTGAATTATTACAATATAAATACCCCATTTCTCAATTGAAGCAAGTAAGTTGGACAACTCAAAATATAAATAATCATTTATGGCTGTCTCTCACTTACTCCAATAATTTGTTTTCCGCGGCAACCTATCACAATGGTAATTATTATTTACTGGTGAGTAACGACGGTATAACCTGGACCACTTACACAAATCCCGATATTTTATTCAAATCATTCGTTTATGGAAATGATATCATTGTTGCGTTTTCCAGTTACATTCATCACAAATCAACTATTCTCACAAGTGTTGATTCCGTCAATTGGACGGCTACTCATTACGATGATATAATATATTGGAATTCTGTTGCGTTCGGTAATGATATATTTGTTGCTATTGCCGAAACGAATACTGGACGGAAAATATACACCAGCTCTAATGGACTCCAATGGACCATACAGACCGCACCCGCAGTGAACAATTGGACATCTGTCGCTTTTGGAAATAATATGTTTGTTATTGTGTCTGATACTGGTATAAATAATCGAATTATCACCAGTAAAAATGGTATTTCGTGGTCTATACAGCCAAATGTTATAAATGACAATTCCAATCATAATTGGAGCAATATTACTTTTGGAAAAGGATTATTTATGGCGATTTCCGAAGACTCCCTTATTTTCAGTAGAAACGGAAAATGTTGGCTAAGTGTATTGAATATTCCGGGCCATAAATTGAATCATCTTATCTTTGGAAACGATTTATTCTTATTCTCTTCCGTTGATGGATACACAACAACCACGTCCGATTCTTTTTCCCTGAGTGAATCGTTGACTTTCTCGGAATTATACGACGCCGGATATTCTGTTGATGAAATATACAATGCCGGGTTTTCTGTCTCTCAATTTAAAACGTATGATGTTAGTGCGACCGACCTTACAACGTTGGACCCAATCGATCTGAGTGGCGCATATACTCAACCGGAAATTGTTACTGCTGGATATAGTGTGTCCGAGTTAGCTGATTCCACTTTTAATGCGTCTACTTTAGTCGAGGTTTTTAATCCAACAGACCTAAGTGGCTCATACAGTCAAACGACCATTGCTGCTGCTGGATATACTGTTTCTGAATTGGCCGATGCGAGTTTTAATGCGACTACTTTAATAGCTGCCTTTGTGCCCAGCGATTTGAGTGGCGCGTATAGTCAAACGGAGATTTTGGAAGCCGGTTACACTACGACACAGTTGAAGAACGATTATACCATTTCAGACCTAAGTGGCTCATACAGTCAAACGTCCATTGCTGCTGCTGGATATACTGTGTCTGAGTTGGCCGATGCGAGTTTCAACGCGACTACTTTAATAGCGTCCTTTGTGCCCAGCGATTTGAGTGGCGCGTATACTCAAACGGAGATTTTGGAGGCCGGTTACACAGCCACACAATTAAAAGACACATATACTCCTACGGATTTGAGTGGAACGTACACTCAAACAGAAATCGTCACATCAGGATATACTGTGTCTGAGTTGGCCGATGCGAGTTTCAATGCATCTGCTTTAATAACCACCTTTGCGCCCAGCGATTTGAGTGGCGCGTATAGCCAAACGGAGATTTTGGAGGCCGGTTACACAGCCACACAATTAAAAGACACATATACTCCTACGGATTTGAGTGGAACATATACTCAACCAGAAATCGTTGCATCAGGATATACTGTTTCTGAATTGGCCGATGCGAGTTTTAATGTAACTACTTTAATAACCACCTTTGTTTCCAGCGATTTGAGTGGCGCGTATACTCAAACGGAGATTTTGGAGGCCGGTTACACAGCCACACAATTAAAGGACACGTATACTCCTACGGATTTGAGTGGAACGTACACTCAACCAGAAATCGTTGCATCAGGATATACTGTGTCTGAGTTGGCCGATGCGAGTTTTAATGCGACTACTTTAATAGCTGCCTTTGTGCCCAGCGATTTGGCTGGCGCGTATAGTCAAACAGAGATTTTGGAAGCCGGTTATACAGCGACACAATTGAAGGACACGTATACTCCTACAGATTTGAGTGGAACGTATACTCAAACAGAAATTATTGAATCGGGATACACTGTGTCTGAGTTGGCTGACGCGAGTTTTAACGCGACTACTTTAACAACCACCTTTGTGCCCAGCGATTTGAGTGGTGCGTATAGTCAAACAGAGATTTTGGAGGCCGGTTATACCGCGACACAATTGAAGGACACATATACTCCTACGGATTTGAGTGGAACTTATGCACAAACCGAAATAGCCGATGCCGGATACTTGTTGAGCGAGTTAGTAGATGCCAGTTTCAACGCGTCTTCATTGATAAACACATTTTCAGTGTCAGAATTACACGACGCAAGTTTCAGTGCTCTGGATTTATCGAATACGGGGGTGCCAATTACGGAATTAAAATCGGTGGGATTTACACTGAATGAATTAGACGAGGCCGGATTTTCAAACGCTCAATTAGTTGATGTTGGATATACTGCCGGTGAGATGATCACAATTAATGTTAGTGTTCCAGAGCTAAAAACACTCGGATATACTGCGTTAGATTTGAAAAACGCGGATGTATCTTTGAACCAAATAAACGACGCCAGTTATAATGTGAATGAACTACAATCGGCGGGTTACACCCCGACACAATTAACTGGCATAGGATACGGATTGGTGGATTTCGCTGGAATTCCCCGAACATTCTCATTATCCACGTGGACAACACGGTATCAAACGGCATACGAAGTGTTTGACGATGTTGTATTTAGTAATGGATATTTCATATCTATTTCCAGATATAGTGGTGTCCGGTACATACATACAAGTGTAAATGGTATCACTTGGTTGAGAAATGAAATTAGTGATGATTATAAAATATTTACTTCTCTTGCTTACGGAAATTCGTTGTGGGTAGCAGTCCAAGACTATACTGTTGTGACGAGTCAAGATGGGTCGAATTGGACAATTTCACAGACGGATGAATTAGATAATTTCTATTCGGTTGCCTATGGAAATGATTATTTTGTTGCTATTACTGGTTCATCCCCACAAAAAACGTTGGTTAAGAGCACAGATGGTATTAACTGGTCGCCACTTACTACACCTGTAAATATGGATTGGAAGGATATCACCTACGGCAATGGAATGTTTGTGGTGGTTGCGAAAACGGGTGATATAATGACCAGCACCGATACAACAACTTGGACTAGTCAAACAACTCCTTCGGGACATTATTGGAACGGTGTAACCTACGGAAACGGAATGTTTGCGGTTTCTGGAAATGGAATTTTGACGAGTGAAGACGGCGAAAATTGGAGTCTACAATCAAACACTCAAAGCAAGTCTTGGAATGGCATAGCATATGGAAATGGTCGATTCATATCGTGTAATATCGACGGAATCAATAACAACATATTGTCTGCGGATTTACTTCAAAGTGGTTTCACTTCGAGTGAGCTGATAAACTCGGGATTTACTAATCAAGAATTAATAAATAATGGTTACACACTGAAAGATTTGGTTGATTCGCAAGTGTCTGTATCCGAGTTAAAAACATTGAATTTTACCGTCTCCGATTTGATAGAATATTTCGACGGTTCGACGATCAAAAGTGGAGGTTACACATTAAACGAATTTATAACGAGCATAAGTCCATCGCCTACCATAGGTGTATTGAAGTCTTACGGATTTTCTTTACAGAACTTTGTAGATGAAAATTATTCAATAACCGATATCTTAACACAATATAGTTTGTTTGAAATACGTGAGAATGGGAATGTAGCGGCTTCGCTTTTAAGAACAAACGGAAAAACAGCAATAGAAATGAAAACCGCCGAATATACCTTGTCGGAAATGATTTCGGCGGGATATACACTGAATGAATTAGACCAGGCGGATTTCACAGCCGCTGAATTCAAATCTCAAAATTATACTGCTTTACAACTTAAAGGTGTAGGATTCGGAATTGTAGAATTATATGATGCGCTTTTTACAGTTGTGGATTTGTCGAACGCACAGTATAGTGTCGATGAAATAAACGATGTCGGTTACACATTGGGTCAACTCAAAGAAAGTGGTTATAGTGCGTCCCAAATCGCGACTTCGATAGACGTTTCTTTTAGCGAGTTGTATGCCGTAAATTACACACCATCTGATTTACAAAATGCCGGTGCGAATCTCCAAGATTTGGTGTCGTTGGATTTAACCGCCGATGAATTAAAGGCAGTTTCATATAGTGCAACAGAATTGGTGAGTGTAGGATTCAATATAAGTCAAATTTATGATGCGAGTTATAGTGTTATAGATATATCAAACGCTGGATTTTCCATTGGGGAATTGAAAACAGTTGGATTTGATGCGAGTCAATTATCGCTGGCCGGATTCACTGATATTGACTTGTATAGTGTGGGTTTCACAGCAAGTGAAATGGTGGCGATTGGCAAAACAATCACAACATTAAAAGCGTTGGGTTATACGGCTTCACAGTTGAAAACAGCGGGTTTTTCTTTGCAAGAACTACACGACTCTGGGTTTACCATTACAGAACTACAGATAGCTGGGTATTCCGTAGCGGAATTATCGACGGTGGGGTATGAATTAAATGACTTCCTATCAGCACCAGTAGAATATGTTTTATCGCCGTGGGAACAACGTTATAGTAGGACAACATCACCATTTTATTCTGTAATTTATAGCAATGGCTTATTTCTGGCTATTTCATATTCATCAAAGAACAACATCGTGTCAAGTGTAGATGGTTTGACTTGGACGGTTCTCGAAACTTTCGAAAACATTAACTGGGTGTGTCTAGCAAATGGTAACGATAAATATGTTGGATTGGTCGATTCATATGATCAGACTACAGTTGCGACGAGCAAGAATGGTATCGACTGGGTCATTTCGAATACACTAAGCGAATACAATTTTTATTCGATGGTATTTGGGTCTGATAAGTTTGTTGCCATAGCCGATGTAAAAGGGAGTGGGCGACAAATACTCACATCTGTAGATGGACAAACTTGGGAAATAAAGTCTATTCCAGTACAAAATGATTGGAAATCGATAGTGTTTGGTAACGAAATGTTTGTGGTCGTCGGGACTTCTGGAAATAACAACCGTATAATGACCAGTATTGACGGTGATTCTTGGACGGTTCAAACAAGTCCTGCTGATAATAATTGGTGTTCGGTGACTTTTGGCGGAGGATTATTTGTAGCAGTAGCGAATAACGGAACAAATCAGCGTATAATGAAGAGTTCAGATGGAATAAATTGGTTATTACAGGTGGACGCAGATGTAAATCAATGGAATTCCGTTGTGTATGGTAATGGACGATTCGTTGCGGTTTCATCTTCTGCCAGTTCTTACTCAATTGTGACAGCAGATGTTGTTAAAACCGGATTTTCCACGGATGATTTACGAGAAGGAGATTATTCTGTTGCGGATTTATCGTTGAATTTTACAGCCATTGAGTTGAAAGAATCCGGATATACGGCAACAGAAATGAGCAATGGTGGGTATAATATTCAAGAGTTGAAAGATATAAGTTTCAACGTAGCGGAAATAAAATCAGCTGGATTTGTATTACAAGAAATCAACGATGCCGGGTTTACTACCACGGAATTAAAATCCGGGGGATTTACTGCGGCTGAATTGAAAGCCGTCGAAAAAACGGCACTCGAATTAAAGACCGCAGAGTATACTGCAGTAGAATTAGATGAAGCGAATTTTACGATTCAAGAGTTATACGATGTTAGTTTCTCTGCGGTTGAACTTCAAACAGTTGGATATGGCGTGGATGATCTGAAAACGGTTGGTTATAGCGCAGTTGAGTTAAACGAAGTTGGGTATACTTTGAGCGAAGTGGACCCTGTGAAAATCATTAAAACCACGGTGGCATATAATATTCCGGGTATTGATATTAGCGATTTGGACAATGATGGAGGTGAAACTTTAAATGCTATTAAGAGTAATATTCGAACACGATACGCAGCTCAATTGGGAATCGCCGCTGAGAAAGTTGTAGTCAGTATTGTGGCAGCTAATTCGATAGATGTCAGTATTGAAATAACGGCATATGACGATGAGACACTTCAAACACAAGTGGCGACTGTTGCAAGTGAGCCGACCTCTACAAGTAACTTATTGAGTGATATAGTAAGTGGCGCTGAGTCACAAAATAATACAACCGCTCTAGCAACCGCACAAGCAATCGATGTAAATACTGTATCAGCTCCAGCGTTGACTACAGCGGAAGAAACCCCTGTGTCTCAGTACACATTATCAGAGTTGAAAGAAGCCGGTTATTCGGCGTTAGAGTTAAAGAACCAAGGATATACTCTTCAGGAATTAATAGATGTAGGATTCAGCGTATCTGATTTACGCTCAGCCGGGTTTACACTAACAGAATTGGGTGGTTCCGCATTAAGTGTTCAAGATGCGGTCGATTCGGGATACTCATTGACCGAACTGAAAGACGCAAATTATAGTGTGTCTGATTTAATTGTTCATTTCACTGGTCAGCAACTGCTACAAATCGGATATACATTAACCGAATTCAACTTGACAGCATCATACACGGTTGCTCAACTGAAAGGTTTCGGGTTTCTACCTGGTGATTTCAAAGATGATAATTATACTGCCTCTGAATTATTGAATGATTTCACAGTGAGCCAATTGCGAATTAATGGGCTGTATACTGCGAGCGACCTGAATGCTTCCAGCATTAGCGCAACCGATGCCAAAGCTGGTGGTTATACGGCATCACAAATGAAGGCCGCACAATATTCTATTACTTCCTTGAGAACAGCCGGATTCGAAGCGCTCGAAATGAGAGACGGAGGATTCTCGCTTACCGAATTAGTGAGTGCTGGATACAGTGCGACAGAACTCAAATTTGGGTTTAGTGCGGGCGAGCTGAAAAATGAAGGTTTTACTTCAACTCAATTACGGGGCGCGAATTTTACAGTCAGTGAATTACATACAGCACAATTTACATCAACCGAACTTAGAAACGGTGGATATTCCGCATCAGAATTGAAATTGGTGAACTATACCGCGGGAGAGTTAAGAACAACTGGATATACCGACCAACAGTTGTTTGATGCGAGTTATTCGTTGTTAGAATTCAAAAACTCGCAATTCAGTGTTTCTGATATGATAGCGTTATTCGACGGTACTGAAATAAGAAATACAGGATATACATTAAATGATTTTAATGCGACCACAACGTTGTCAGTAAATACGCTGAAGACATACGGGTTCAGTTTGTCTGATTTCAAAGATGAGTCCTACATACCATCACAATTAATTAATGATTATAGTGTTAATGATTTGCGTGTTGGCAACTATACTGCTGCTGAAATGCGGGATTCCTCAATATCTGCCACGGATATGAAAAACGGTAATTATACGTTGCAGCAATTGTCGGATGCTTCATACACACTTGCGGAATTGAAAGAAGCCAATTATGTCACCACCGAATTGCGAGGAGTTGGTTTCACAATTCAAAAAATAATGAATGCTAATTTCACCGCCACGGAGATTTATCAAGCTTTCACTGTTGGTGAGATGCGGACGGCGGCGTTCACAATAAATGAGATGCTACCAGTAGTTTCGAATAATCTGAATACGCTGAAATCCGGCGGATATACCCTTCAGGAATTCAAAACCACAACATCTTTTACAGTTGCGCAGTTGAAACCAACATTTACATCTCCCGCTGAGTTCAAAAGTGCCGGATATACCATTACTGACCTACGCGAATTCAACGATTTCACATTATCTCAGTTGCGGGTAGTGGCGGGTTACTCTGCAAGTCAAATGAAACAAGCGAATATCACTGCATCAGATGCTAAAAGCGCAGGGTATTTATTGTTCGCTCTTAAAGAAGGAGGCTATACAACCAGTGAATTATATGGTGCGAACTATACTGCGTTGGAAATGAAAGATGATGGGTTCACTGATCCAGAAGAACTGATAAATGTTGGATACACGCTGCAAAATATATATGATGCGTCTTTTGATGCCGGTCTGCTACTTGCTTTACAGTATACAGCAACACAATTAAAAACTGTGGGATACAACGCATCTCAATTAAAAACTGGTGGGTATGATGCTCAACAAGTTAAAAACGCAAATTTCACAGCTCTTCAGTTGAAAAATGCGAATTATACGGCTACATCTATGTTTGAGGTAGGATTTACAGCAAGTGAAATGAAGGCCGCCAGTTTTACTGCGACACAATTAAAGACGGCGGGGTATGCTGCTTCCAGTATGAAATCTGCTACTTTTACTGCGTCACAATTGAGGACTGGGGGGTATTCTTCAGAAGAGTTGAAAACCGCTGATTTTACATTGAGTGAAATCAAAGCAGGTGGATATAATGTTGCCTCGGTGAAGTCTCTGTATACATTACAAGAACTGAAAGATGTTTCATATACAGTAACAGAATTAAAATCACACTATGTTGTCCAAGATATCGTTGATGTTGGATTTAATGCCAGTGAGGTCTATACGGGAGGATACAGTGTTTCTGAAATGCGGTCTGTGAATTTTACTGCTGGCGAAATGCTTCCACTTGTGTCCAATAGTATAAGCACTCTGAAAACTGGCGGATATACTCTATCAGAATTCAAAACGGAAACATCTTTAACTGTAGCTCAATTAAAATCGCATTATACCGCAGGTCAGTTCAAATCAGCCGGATACTCCATAGGACAGTTACGCGGAAATAATGATTTCTCAGTATCACAATTGCGTGTTACAGGAGGGTACAATGCGACCGAGATGAAAACCGCAAATGTTAGTTCTGTAGATGTCAAAGATGGTGGATATACTTTATATTCTATTATCCAGGGTGGATATACCACAACCGAATTACACGATGCAGACTATACTGTGAGTGAATTAGTTAACGAAGGATTAGATTCTACGGATGTTTACAACGGAGGGTATAATGTGGCAGAAATGGCACCTCATTTCAACGCTACACAATTGCGAATTGTTGGATTTAAACCTGTACAACTGAAAAATAATGGATCGAATCCAAAACAACTGGCGAATGCGGGGTATTCACTGACAAAAATAAGAGATTCCGGGTTTTCAATCAACAATTTTATCAGTAGTGGTGTTTCAAGCACGAATATAAAATTAGCGGGATTTAGTGGCAAAGAAATGAAAGATGGCGGGTATAGTGCAACTATGCTGAAAACACTGGGATTCACCTTACAAGAATTAGCCAAAACTACCATCGCGAAAAAATACAAAATTGTGTATAATGTAAAAGGTTTAGACCTGGCCGATTTAACAACTGATGATGGAGTTATTTTGGTAAACATCAAATCACGTATTCGAGACCGATATGCGTTAAAGTTCAATTTACCGATTGATAGATTAAAAGTCAACATTTTAGATGCTAATTCGGTTGATGTTGAGGTAGAGGCGACGACAACCAATAGTGATGAAGAAACCGCTGTTGAATCAAACAGTGAAAATGACACGGAAGATATCATTACAGAAGAATCGGGGCAACCTACCGACCCAAGCACAACTACAACCAGCACAACTATTACAAACGAAGAATTCATAGGATATAGTGCTACGGAATTAAGGGCCGCAGGATATAGTATTCAAGAGTTGTACTCCGCGGGTTACACCAAACCCGAGCTGTTTGAGGCTGGATATGGAATTTCAGATTTCCGAACTATTGGAACCAGTAGAGCCCAACTGTTGGAATTAGGGTTTACAGAACAACAAATCCTGGATGCCAGTTTAGAAATGACGTTGGATGCATTTAACACAACTGTTCAAATGAATGTATTCGCAGATATGGTGGAAGGAAAGGATATTCCTCTATTGACTGGTTTCGATGCCACCGGTATATTGTATTTACCCAAGACTCTTATGAACGAGGTTTTTACTATCAAAATTGTCGGAGATTTGTATGACCTTTCGAATGTGAATATTACATATTTCACAAATATGGACAAGTGGTCCAATGAGTACTTATTGAATACATCAAACGCAATGATGGACCACGACCAATCCACGGGAGCTATTTATACATTCGCTTCCCCAGAAAAAATGTTACTCAAACACGATTTTATTCGATATATTGCGTATAAAGTATTTGGAAACGTTCAAGCAGTCGATCTTTTCTCAAATGAAACCGCAATGGTGGAGTCTCTGAACAGTTTAGGCGAGAATAATTTCCAACAAGATATTAGTGCGACTTTATGGCAATATGCGTCTACAAATCCTGAGCCAGTTGTTAGCACTGACTATGTGTATGACCCTTCATTAAATCTTTATGGAACTACTGAAACATTCGTATCCAGCAATAATGTTTGTCGAGAGTTGTTTCAGCAACTTATTAAAACAAAAGAACATCGATTCGCAAATATGGTGGCAAACGACGATGGATTATTTCCCGTCCCTATTGAAGATGGAGACACAATATCGTTTTTGTGTGAAATAGCACCCAATGCTAATCAAAGAGTCATTGGAACGAACGAGACTATTCCATCAAAAACATACAAAATAAGGATTATTATTGGAGATGATTCGAACAATACCAACCCGGTTGACTAGTTTTTGTTTTTAACTTTCCCGGTATTTCATTTTACCCGGTATTTCATTTTACACGGTATTTCATTTTACACGGTATTTCATTTTACCCGGTATTTCATTTTACACGGTATTTCATTTTACCCGGTATTTCATTTTACCCGGTATTTCATTTTACCCATTATATAATTTTCAACAATCAAAATTATATAACCAACGACTTCAACCCACAATTATATACAAAACATGTATAAAACATATATAAAACATTTATACAAAATATGGATGTAGCTTCATATTGGAATTTCAAAAATACTATTATTCAAGATAATCAAATTAATGATGTATTAAATAATCAATATGGCACGCTCGTTAATTTTGTTCAATCAGATATCGATGATAATGGTATTACTTTTGACGGACTGAATAAATATGTAAACTTAGGTTCCAACTCTTTGAATATCGGGTACGATCATACAATCGAATCATATTTTAAAATTAATTTAGGGAATCCAGAAACCAATATTTCCGGCGAATCAGACAACGATATGGCCGGCTACTCTGTTTCTCTTTCAAGTGATGGGTCCATCATCGCAATTGGTGCCATAAACAATAACGGTGGCGATTCAAACAATGAGTCCAGAGGACATGTACGCGTTTATATCAACACAGATGGTAGCAACTGGACCCAATTGGGAACAGTTATCAATGGAACCAATGCGTTCGGTTATTTCGGCTCATCTGTGGCGCTTTCCGCAGATGGCTCTATACTTGCTGTAGGAGATTGGCGTGATAAAGGAACCAGAACACATAAAGATTCTGTTTATATATATCAATATAATGGTTCTACTTGGTCTCAACTCGGTAGTGTTAAAGGCGGTTTCAGTGACACT
>Ga0233439_10002366_pt1 | contig 21455 bp, 19 predicted proteins | sample SI_123_September_6_FD_182713 | JGI IMG/M metagenome (GOLD analysis project Ga0233439, IMG submission 182713) | Seawater microbial communities from Saanich Inlet, British Columbia, Canada - SI_123_September2016_100_MG | ecosystem: Environmental > Aquatic > Marine > Inlet | place: Canada: British... | reverse complement strand
TCGCGCGGCGCACCACCGCTTGTCCCCAAGGCGCGGCGCTCGGTGATCAGCCCGCGCATGAATCGTGTCCATCGCCGCCTGAACATTGCGCGGGAAACATCGCTGGGGCTCGGCCAGCCCAGCGGCAGCAGCAGATCGAAGAAACGCGGCTGCGCGAGGCGGTCACCGTAGTCGTTGACAAAGCCCCGCAGCGCCGGACCGTGCCTGTCGAGCTCGAACGAAAACATGGTGCGTCCGGCGATATCGAGCGCCAGCCGCTGCATGGCTTCGCGCAGATCGACCGGCTTGCCGCATTCGTGGCGCAACGCACCGATCGCATCATCGGTCGCCGCCAGCATGTGCGGAATGAGGAGAGGAATGGCGCGCGGCGCGAAGGCCGGCGCCAGCGTGCGGCGCTGGTTTTTCCAGGCCCGGCCTTCCGCCAGCAGAAGCCCCTCGCCGAGGATCGGCCGCAGCACCCGGATGCCCGCCGGGGTGCGGGTGTAGTTCTCGTAGTTCTCAACGAGCACATGCCGGATCGCATCCGGGGTGTTGAGAATGAAGCTGCTGCGCCCGAAGAACCGTCCCTGAATGATGTCGTCTTCGTAGGCGCGCTGGCCCCAGCTTGCGATGGCATTGCTGCGGATCAGGGCGAGCCGGCCGAGCGCAGACAGGTCGTCCGGCGCGAGCGGCGGCCGCGGCGGGATCAAGGGTGCCCTGGTCAGCGGCGCGTCAAGGATTTCGGCAATGCTCATGCGTCACCTTCTGTTCGACCGATGATCCGCCTGAACTGTGGCACGTTCCGGGCGCAACCGGCCGTGAACACCTGACGAACTATCCCGCTCGTCCCCGCGAAGCGGAGACCCAGTCCTTCCGGCCTCAACAACCGGATTCCCGCTTGCGCGGGAATGAGCGGAGAGAGCGCGTTCAATTCAGATGTACTCAATTCGCCGTCGCCCCTGACGCCTTGACCACCTCGGCCCATTTCGCACGTTCGCTGGCAATGAAGGCGGTGAATTGATCCGGGGTCATCGGTGACGGCACTGCGCCGATGTCCGTGAGCTTGGTCACCGTCTCCGGCATCTGGAGAATGCGCTTCATCTCCACCGCCATTTTCTCGACAATCGGACGCGGCGTGCCAGCCGGGGCGAACAGCCCGTGCCACGAGGTCGCGTCAAAGCCCTTCAGCGTATCGGCGATCGGCGGCACTTCGGGCGCCGTCGGAGACCGCTCGGGACTCGTAACGCCAAGTGCGCGCACCGTGCCGGCCTTGGCCTGCGGCCACGCCAGCGTGATGTTGTCGAAAGCGAGATCGATATGCCCTCCGGTCAGGTTCTGCATGATCTCGTTGGATGAGCGATACGGCACATGGGTCATTTTCGTTCCGGTCGCGATCTTGAAGAGTTCGGCCGCAAGATGGATCGAGGTTCCGACGCCGGACGATCCGTAGTTCAGCTTGTCGGGATTGGCTTTCACGTAGGCAACGAACTCGGCGACGTTTTTCACCGGCATCGAATTCTTCACCACCAGCATGTTCGGCAGCCGTGCGATCAGCGAAACCGGCTGGAAATCCTTGGCCGCATCGAAGGTCAGGTTCGAATACAGCGTCGGGTTGATGGCATGGGTGCTGACGGTGCCAAGCAGCAGCGTGTAGCCGTCGTTGGGGGCCTTGGCGACTGCAGCCGCGCCGATATTGCCGCCCGCGCCGCCGCGATTTTCAACGACGAAGGACTGGCCGAACGTCACCTGCATATGGCTGGCGAGCAGCCGCGCAAACAGGTCAGCCGTGCCGCCGGCGGTGAACGGCACAATGATGGTGACGTTGCGCGACGGCCAGGTGTCCTGCGCGTGGCCGGGCGAGGCATTCTGAAAGACAAAGCAAAGCACCGCGAGCGCGGCGGCAACAAAACGCATGACCACTCTCCCTGGGTGCGCGCTCATGACGCCGACTGACAACGGCTGCCTGACCGCGCTTGTTTTTAGTGCCTCCATTTCGACACAGGCGGACAACAAGCGCAATGGCGCTGGAACGCGGCGAACACTCGCCGAGCGCAGGCAGCCGGATTTCACGAGAATTGCGGGTTAAGTCTCGACGTGCTGATTGCAACTGGCCGGCCCGAAGACGGGGTCAATTGACGGCGGCATGCCCTTTTCGAGACTGGCGTTCACTAACCCCTAAATAATCTTGCATATGGTTGCTCCCGACCGCGGGATACCGGTATCGGGCAATTTGGAATGAACAAGGTCGCCGCGCTAATATCAGTCGGCTTCGGTGCGGGGTTCTTCGCGCTGCAAACAATGTTTCCGTACAGCACTTTGTTGGATATTTTACTATTCGACTCAATAGGTTCACTTCTAGCCGCTGATAGATCAAAAGCGCGCGCGGCGGTATCCAAGCTTTTGATCAATCCTGCTTCGGCCGAATTTGATGCGCTCCGAACAGTGGAAGTTGATAAGGCCAAGTATGTTTGCGGCAAGGTCAACGGCAAAGACAAATCCGGCAGCTACGCAGGTTACCGCGAGTTCGTTTATGACCTCCGGAACGATTATGCGCGTATCGATGACGACGGAACGATTTCCAAGAGCCACGCTGCATTCAGGCCATGCCCGGTAATCGAGGAAGAAGACAAAACGTCTCCCCAAGCCCTGGAGATGGCCAAAAAACTTTTGAAATCTGTTCCTCAAAAGGACCCATCGGACTTATTGAAGAGCGATCTCTTGAAGAACGTCCCGAGCGCACAATCACCGGATGCGCTCAAATCTGGAACTCAGGACTCGAAGAGAGTCGCGCCCCAGGCCGGTCAAATGGCCGCCGCTCGAACTGGTGCGCAAAAATCATCCTTCACTGCAACTTTGGGAAATGAAGGCGAGTGGCGAAGCGATCGACCGCCTTCAGCATGGCCGAAATTTCCCTCGGGCGATCCTCTGAATGAGGCACCTCTCACACGCTCCAATAGCGAAGCGATTTCCTATGCCACGGATGTTGATGAGCGCTGGACAGCTTACAAGGCCGGGCGGACCAAAACACCTCCCGCTGCCAGCGAGATAACAGACGCGCTTCGGGCATTATTGGCCATAGCGCCTGAAAGCCCAGAGTTTCCGAGAGCGTGGGAATTATTCATTCGTTTGCGAAAAGCTGATCGCGAGGCAAACACCAACAGACCGCGCTAGGTCACACGCTATGATGCGCTTGGCTCAAGCTGATCATGGATTTGATAGGATTCGAACCAACGAACCTCAAGGTTCCTGAATTTAATCAGTTCAAAAACCGTTCCATCATCGAATTTAGCCAGCACGCAAGTTCTGCCGTGCTAGGCTATCCCAAACAACGAGCACAGGCGAACATGAAAAAACCACTCACACTCCCCGACGAAGAGCCGCGCAAGATCCAACGGGCAGACGTTCCACCTGCTGAGGGCTTTACGCTCGTGGTCGATGGCCACTTCAAAACCCAGTACAACGACGAGGCGTCCGCCAAGACTGCGGCAGCCGAACTGCTGACCAAGTATAAAATGCTGCAGATCGAAATCTATGATGCAGCGAAAAGAGAGCGGACGAGATTCTCGTAAGCGCTTGGCACGCCTTCAGCAGCCCCGGCAGATGTTCTTCAGCCGGAGCGACAGCGCTTCATCGTCCTGCTTCATTTGCTCGATCGGATCCACTGTCCTTGGCTTCGCGGCAGTTTCTGCTTTCTTTGCCGCGAGCGCCTTGGCCTGACGATCATAGCAGGCTTCCCGATCCGGCTTTGAATCGATGAAGCGACATTGCTCGACCTTCGCAGAACTCTGCGTCGCTCCTAGCAATGCGGCCACCATGACTGAGATTTGGAGAAACTTCATCAAAAAACCCGCTGGGTGATGTTTCGGAAAGGTTGCTTCTGCGATCGGCGTCACGATCAGCCGATCAGCCAAACGCCCTTGTGAATATCGAATCGCACAAGGCCCTCATCGCGCATCTTCAGAAGGAGCGACTGGCAATCCTCCTGATTTTTGATGTTCACGCGCTTCATCACGTCGAAAATCTTCAGCGGCTTTTCGCGAAGGGCGGCCAGAATCTTTTCTCTATCGGTCATTGTTGTTTCCTTGCGCGTGGTTGCTGCGGCATGTGCCAAATTTCGTGAGAAGCTGCATCTCAACGTTCAAATTGGGGATAGGTTGAGGCAAGCCACTTGTTCGCAAACCGGCGTGTCACCGGCGCGCCGGAACAAAGCCGCTGAAGTGTTCATCAACCTGTCTGTGTGGTGTTCGATGTCCCGGATCCCGTCATGTCGCGCCCAGCCGTGCTGAGAAGAGTGGTGCCGCCTATAGGATTCGAACCTACGACCCCCTCATTACGAATGAGGTGCTCTACCAGCTGAGCTAAGGCGGCGAAAACGCGAGATCGGTATCCGCACCTGATACTGGCCAGAGCCCCGCTTTGCAACATCGGCTGCGTCCGCGAGGCGCTTTTCTGACCCGACGATCAGGTTTGGCGCCGAAGATGCCTGCTAGTTCCTAATCAACTGACAAGACGGGACAAAAAGCCCTTCCAGCCGCCGGGTTGCGCCGGTTCCGGCCGGACCGGATCGTCGAACTCCTCCTCCACGATCTCGTCGGCGACGCCCGGGTCGTCCGGCGCCCGGACGATGGGGATCACGGCCGGAATTCGCGACGAATCCGCTTTCTCGATATCCCGCCGCGGACGAAACACCGGGGGCGGGACGTTGACGGTCACCGGCGCAGCTGCGGGCGGGACGGGATCCGGAGTGGGAGCCGACGGCGGGGGCGACGCGGCGACAGGAGCCGGTACAGGCTCGTTGTCCTGCGACGTCACGGGTGGGAGTGGCAATGTCGTCACCGGGCTCGCCTCCAAAGGCGGCGGCAGCGCAGGCTCGTCTGCGATCTCGGCCTCAAGCACCGGCGCTTTCTCGGAAGGGAGAGCCGCAACCGGCGTAAGCCACTGAAACGCGTCGAGACGCCCGGTCACCGGCGACACCGGCCGCCAGCGCTCCGAAACGTAGCCGTCGGCGGTCCACGCCGGATCCAGCCCGGCGCGAACTGCGCGCAGCATCCAGCTTCGTGCGTTGCCGCCGTCGCCGTGCTCGGCGCGTTCCAGTTCGGCCATCAGAATGGCGACCCGCTGGGTCGGCGCGTCGGTGAACGGCGCCAGCACCTCGCGGGCGCGGGCAAATTCTCCGGCATCGATGGCGGCACGCGCCACCGCGAGCGCGCCTTCGATATGTCCGGGCACCTTGGCTGCGAGTTTTTCAACGCGGTTCAGCCGGTTCAGCGCGGAATCGCCGAGGCGCACATGCGCATAGGCATCCGCGAGATCGGGATGCGGCTGCGCGATCCATGCGGCTTCGATCACCTGCATGGCGCGGCGGGTCTGGTTGCTCTCGCTGAGAAACTTGGCGGCGAGTGTCGCGGCGGGCACCAGCGTCGGTGCAAGCTTCACGGCCTCCGTCACGCTGGCGCGCGACTTGTCGCGGTCGGTGGTTTCAAGATCGAGGGCGCGCGCCGTGAGCAACACGCCGCGCTGGCGCTTGTAGGGCGCGGGATCGATCAATCCGGCAGCCAGATTGTTTTCCAGGATCGTCAACGCGCCGTCCCAGTCGCCCTTGCTGCACCGAAAGCCCAGCACCGCATGCGACGCCCAGGCGGAGGCCGGTGCGGACTTCAAGGCTTCTTCGGCCAGCGCGACCGCCGCGTAAGCATCGTCGCGGCGCTGCGCCTCAACGAACAATCCGCGCAAACCGAGCAGCCGGGTGTCCTTGCGTTCCGCCATGGCATGAAACGCGCGTTGCGCGCCCTCGCGGTCGCCGTCGAGCTGCGCGGACTGCGCATGCAGCAGCATGGCCAGCGGGTCCTGCTGCGCCAGACGTTTGGCGACATCGGCGTGGCGGCGCGCGGCGAAATGGTCGCCAGTGCCGATCGCAAGCAGGCCTTGCGTGATGGCGTGCCGCCCCTTCGCCTGACGGCGCTCGCGTCGAAGTCTGCGGAGACGTTCGGGAGCGCGCAGGAAACTGCGGATGACGGCCCAGACCAGCATCGCGGCGAAGACAATCACCAGCAACGCCAGCACCAGCACCGGCAGCGAGGTGTCGATGCGCCACACGCTCCAGGACAAGGTGACATCGCCGGTCTGATCGGCAATCACGGCGGCCCCGAGCGCGACGACACCGACCAGAAAAAGAAACAGGACGATCCGGATCATGAAATTTCCTATCGCGCCGGTTTCGAAAGCGCGGCCATCGTATCCGACGCGAATTGCCGGGACGCCGCCAGGGCGGCTTCGCGCGCATCCGCCTTCGCGATCCATGCCTGGGCGGCAGCGCGATCCGGTGCTGGGAGCTGACCAAGCTCGCGCTTCGCCTCGGCGACATCGTCGCGCTGCGCGGCGGCCGTAACGCGAGCAAGAATAGCGGCGTTGCCGCTGGCTGCGGCATCGGTGCGCTGAATGCGCACGAGTTTCGCGGCACTTTGCTGCAGACGTTCCACGATGCCGGATGGCGCGGCCGCGGTTTCCGTCTTCGGCGCAAGCTTCGGCAACAATGTCAGCAGTTCGCGGCTCAGCGTGCCTGCATTGGGGACACCGGTTGCCGCGAAGGCATCGAGCGGCTTGAGCACCTCGGTCTCGCCGTTGGCGGATCGTGCCGCCGCTAGCGCGGCAGCATACGGCTCACCCTGACGCACGGCGGAATCAAGCGCCGTTGCCGCGGCCATGCGGCGCACATTCGGATCTTCCAGAGGAGCCGGCGGCGCGGGCGGCGGTGCAGCAGCCGCAGCGCTGAGAGCCGCAGTCGCGCGCTCGATTTTGCCGAGACGTTCTTCGAGCGCCGAAGTATCGCCTGCAGGGGCCGACTGCGACATCACCGGTTGCGGCGGCGCCGATTTGATCTCGTTGAGCGCGGCCACAACCTTCTCGCCCTGTCCGCGTGCGGCGGCCACATCGTTGCGGAGCGAGGTGAGTGATTTTTCAACCGCATCGAGCCGGGTCACGATTGCAGGATCGGCAACCGGCCGAGGCGCGGCAACGGGCTTCGCCGCTTCGGTTTCGATTTTTGCAATCCGCACGCCGAGCGCATCAAAGTCGCTCTTGCCTACAACATCCACCGCCGCAGGCTGCGCCGGCACACCGGGCCAGCCTGCGAGTTTCGCTGCCCCCAGAACCAGCGCTGCAGCCACAGCGCCTGTCAGCGCTGAGACAAATACCGATGACGCTCGCGAAGGCGGGGGCGATGATGCCGGAGATGGCTCCGGATGATCTGAAGCCGATGCCTCAGACTCCGTTGCGCCGGACGCAGCACCTTCGGATGCGGGTGTACTGTCGGACACCTCGGATGCCGTCAGTTCGATGGTCGGCGGGGGCCGCTTGGCGGTATCGCTACTCTGCGAAGTACCAGCCTTGTCTTGCTTCTCGTCGTCCATCGGGAACTCACTCCTGTCGCACCGGGGCGAACTCTAGCAGATTCTGCGACGGCCGCTCACGCCCTAACGCTCTGATTATGACTCACGTGTTAACCGGACGACGCTTTGACCGTCCTGTCCACCACGTCGAGTATGGCATTCTCGTCCGGCGTGCGCGCCGCCGCCACCTGCATCGCCCCGGCCTCGCGCAGAACGCCTGCCACAGTCTCGGAGATGCAGCATTGCGGCAAAGCCAAGGCAGAAATCTCGACGCCGTCCGCCCGCGCCGCATTGAGATAGGCCCGTGCGCTGCGGCGGGAATAATGCAGCACCGCCTCGATGCTCCCGGCGCGAAACGCATCGCTGACGGCATTGGAAAAACCCGCGACCGGAATCATCCGGTACGCCGTGCGCGTCGCTACCGTGAAGCCGCGTGCGCCCAGGTCTCCGCCGAGATCCCGCGCAAGATCGGCGCCCGCGAGATAGCACAGCGTCGCTTTCTTCTTCAGTTTGCCCGAGGCTGCGCTTTCGATCACCCGGTCGCGCAATGATACGGCATCGCCGTCCGCAACCGTGATGTTGGTAAAGCCTGCGTCACGCGCAACCTGCGCGGTATGTCCGCCGACCGCGAAGACCGGCAGGAGGATGAGCCGCGGGAGGCTCGGATGGTGTTCGATGGCCCGGACTGCATTGGCGCTGCTCAGCACGACCGCATCAAAGGCGATCTCGCCGTCGTCATCGAACGCCGATGCCTCAAATCGCAGCATCGGCGACAACAGCACGCCATAGCCCCTCGCCCGCAGGGCCGCGGCTGTTTTCTCATTATCGGGCGCCGGGCGCGTCACAAGAATAGCCATTTATGAAGCTCCACGCATCTCAAGCAAGGATAGCCCGCCTGACGATTTCACGTTATGAACCCCTTCAATGACGGCCGATTGGCAAGTGACGCTCTGGCCCCGCCGGGTCAAGGGAAACGCCGGATTGGCGACGAACGCAAGGACTGAAATTGGCAAGCAAGCCGACGCTGGTATTGGGGATCGAGACCACCTGCGACGAAACCGCCGCCGCCGTGGTCGAGCGGCTGCGCGACGGGTCGGGGCGGATTCTGTCCAACATCGTGCGCTCGCAGATTGACGAGCATGCGCCGTTCGGCGGCGTCGTGCCCGAGATCGCTGCGCGCGCCCATGTCGACATGCTCGACGGGATTGTCCGCGCCGCGATGAAAGAAGCCGGCGTCGGATTCGGCGACCTCAGCGGCGTCGCCGCGGCGGCCGGTCCCGGACTGATCGGCGGCGTCATCGTCGGTCTCACCACGGCGAAAGCCATCGCGCTGGTGCACGACACGCCGCTGATCGCGGTCAATCATCTGGAGGCGCATGCGCTGACGCCGCGCCTTACCGTCGCGTTGGCATTTCCTTACTGCCTGTTCCTCGCGTCCGGCGGCCACACCCAGATCGTCGCGGTGCTCGGCGTCGGAAAATATGTCCGGCTCGGCACCACGCTCGACGATGCGATGGGCGAGGCGTTCGACAAGGTCGCGAAAATGCTGGATCTGCCCTATCCGGGCGGGCCGCAGGTCGAGCGCGCGGCGGCGCATGGCAATCCCGAGCGCTTCGTGTTTCCGCGTCCGATGGTCGGGCGGCCCGATGCGAACTTCTCGCTGTCCGGCCTGAAGACGGCGGTGCGCAACGAAGTCACCCGCCTGATGCCGCTTGAGCCGCAGGACGTCTCCGATCTCTGTGCCGGATTTCAGGCCGCCGTGCTTGAACTGACCGCGGACCGGATCCACGTCGGGCTGCGGCTGTTTCAGGAACAGTTCGGCCCGCCGCGCGCGCTGGTCGCGGCGGGCGGCGTCGCCTCCAATCTCGCGATTCGCGGCGCATTGCAGGATATCGCGGGACGCGCGCAGACCATGCTGATCATTCCGCCGCCTGCGCTGTGCACCGACAATGGCGCGATGATCGCGTGGGCCGGCGCGGAACGGCTCGCGCTGAAGATGCTCGACGATATGGAGACCGCGCCGCGCGCACGCTGGCGGCTCGATGAAACCGCTTCGACGCCTTCAAAGTTCGCCAATACGCGTGCGAGACACTAAGGCATGATCCTGAAAAGTGGACACCGGTTTTCGGATAAGATCATGCCTTCAATAGTGAAGACTCCATGATCGCGCATCAGACCATTTCCGTTGTCGGCGCGGGCGCATGGGGCACGGCCCTTGCCAATGCCGCGGCGCGCGCAGGGCGGGATGTCGTTCTCTATGCGCGTGACAGCGCCGTGGCCGAAAAGATCTCACAGACGCGCGAAAATCCGAAACTGCCCGGCATCCAGCTTGCGAAGGCAGTCTCCGTCACCAGTGACCTCGCCCGGGCCGGTCAGGCCAATGCGGTGCTGCTGGTGACCCCTGCGCAAAGCCTGCGGCAGGCGGCGACCGCGCTTGCGCCGCATCTTGCGGCCGGAACGCCGGTCATCGTCTGCGCCAAGGGCATCGAGCGCGGCACGCATCAGTTCATGACGCAGATCGTCACGGAGGTTGCACCGGACGCGGCGCCCGCGATTCTTTCGGGACCGAGTTTCGACGTCGATGTTGCGCGCGGACTGCCGACCGCCGTCACGCTCGCGACAACCGATGAGGCGCTCGCAAAAGCGCTGGTGCAGGCGCTCGGCTCGGCGACGTTCCGTCCCTATCATTCGACAGACGTGCGCGGCGTCGAGATCGGCGGCGCGGCCAAGAACGTGCTGGCGATTGCGGCCGGCATCGTCGCAGGCCGAAAGCTCGGCGCGTCGGCGCTGGCGGCGCTGACCACGCGCGGCTTCGCGGAGCTGATGCGTCTGGGTCTCGCCTGCGGCGCGAAGAGCGAGACTATCGCCGGACTGTCGGGGCTCGGCGATCTGCTGCTGTCCTGTTCGAGTCCGCAGTCGCGCAATTTTTCCCACGGCATTGCGCTGGGGAAAGGCGAAGCGCCGGCGCGCGGCAAACTCGTCGAAGGCGAATTCACCGCGCCGGTGCTGATTGAACTCGCCGCTGAAAAGAATATTGAAATGCCGGTGGCCAATGCGGTAGCGGCGATTCTTAGCGGCGCATTGACCATCGATGAGGCGATCGAGACGCTGCTGACGCGGCCGTTCCGGGCCGAAGGATAAAGGAAACGCAATGGCGTACTGGCTTGTAAAATCAGAACCCTCCACCTGGTCGTGGGATCAGCAGGTCGCGAAAGGCGCCAAGGGTGAAGCCTGGACCGGCGTGCGCAATCACACCGCAAAAGCCAACATGATGAAGATGAAAAAAGGCGACCGCGCCTTCTACTATCATTCCAATGAAGGCAAGGAGATCGTCGGCATCGTCGAGATTATCCGCGAGCACTATCCCGATCCCACCGACAAAACCGGCAAGTTCGTCTGCGTTGACATCAAGGCCGACAAGCCGCTGAAGACGCCGGTCACGCTTGAGACGATCAAGGCCGAAGCCAAGCTCGCCGAGATGGATCTGGTGAAATACTCGCGGTTGTCCGTGCAGTCCGTTACGGCGGATGCATGGAAGCTGGTTTGCAAGATGGGCGGAGTTTGAACACGCTCGTCATCGCCGACAAGGACGCGTTCATCCGCGCCAACACGCGGCTGCGCGCTGTACCGCTGACACCGGAGATTTCGCTGTTCGTGGCCGACGAAGCCGTTCCGCTTTGGCACAAGACCGAGGAAGAAATCGGCGAAGCCGGATTGCCGCCGCCGTTCTGGGCCTTTGCCTGGGCCGGCGGTCAGGCGCTGGCACGTCATGTTCTCGACAATGCAGCTTTGGTCCGCGGCAAGACGGTGCTCGATCTTGCCAGCGGATCAGGCCTTGTCGGCATCGCCGCCATGAAGGCCGGCGCAGCATCTGTGACCGTCGCGGATATCGATGCGTTTGCCTGCGCCGCCGCGGCGCTGAACGCAGCGCAGAACGGTGTTGCGCTGACGACATGCGGGAACGATCTGCTCGCGGGCGGCGATCCCGGCCGCTGGGATGTCATCCTGGCCGGCGATATTTTCTATGAGCGCGACACCGCGCAACGGGCGTTCGATTTTCTTCAGGACCACGCCGCACACGGCGGCACCGTCCTGATCGGCGATCCCGGCCGCAGCTATTTGCCCCGCGACAAACTGCGCCGGATCGCCGACTACAGCGTGCCGGTCACCCGCGATCTCGAGGACGCAGAAATCAAGCAAACCGCCGTGTGGGGCCTGCTTCCGCTCACATAAATGACACATCAAACCCGGTTTGAAGGACCACGGGGCGTCAGGGTCCGACAAAAGTCCTAGTTGCCGTGGCTTGTCGCTGTTGTATGCAAAAGCGCATAATATAAAAAACAAGAAAGAGCCCGCGCGCATGTTGCGCCGCGGACGGCCTGCGTGAAGGGAGTGAGGAAGTCATGTCCGAGAAAATTTACGACGTATCTGCGGAATGGGCGAAGCGTGCCTTCATCGACGACGCCAAGTACCGCGATATGTATGCGCGCTCCGTGAAAGACCCCAACGGTTTCTGGGCTGATGAAGCCTCGAAGCGCCTCGGCTGGATCAAGCCCTTCACCAAGGTCGAGAACGTCTCGTTCGAGCCCGGCAATATCTCGATCAAGTGGTTCGAGGACGGCGTGCTGAACGCCGCATGGAATTGCATCGACCGCCATCTCGACAAGCGCGGCGACCAGACCGCCATCATCTGGGAAGGCGACGATCCGTCCGAATCGAAAAAGATCACCTATCGCGAGCTGCATGACGAAGTCTGCAAGATGGCGAACATCCTGCGGCTGCGGAATGTCGAAAAGGGCGACCGCGTCACCATCTATCTGCCGATGATTCCGGAAGCGGCCTACGCCATGCTGGCCTGCGCGCGCATCGGCGCTATTCATTCCGTGGTGTTTGGCGGCTTCTCGCCGGATTCGCTCGCGCAGCGCATCACCGACTGCAAATCCAAGGTCATCATCACCGCCGACGAGGGCCTGCGCGGCGGCAAGAAGATCCCGCTGAAAGCCAACGTGGATGCGGCGATCGCCAAGATCGGCGGCGGCGTCGACTGGGTCGTTGTCGTGAAACGCACCGGCGGCGCGATCGACATGGACCCGGTGCGCGACGTCTGGCACCACGAAGCAGCGGCCATGGTCGATACTGATTGCCCGGTGGAGCCGATGAACGCGGAAGATCCGCTGTTCATTCTCTACACATCGGGTTCGACCGGCCAGCCCAAGGGCGTGCTGCACACCACCGGCGGCTATCTCGCCTTCGCCTCGATGACGCATCAATACGTGTTCGATTATCACGAGGGTGACATCTACTGGTGCACCGCCGACGTCGGCTGGGTCACCGGCCACAGCTACATTCTGTACGGGCCGCTCGCCAACGGCGCGACCACGCTGATGTTCGAAGGCGTGCCTAACTATCCGGACAATTCGCGGTTCTGGAACGTCGTCGACAAGCACAAGGTCAACATCTTCTACACTGCACCCACCGCGATCCGTGCGCTGATGCAGTCCGGCGACGATCCGGTGAAGAAGACGTCGCGTGCGTCGCTTCGCCTGCTCGGCTCGGTCGGCGAGCCGATCAATCCCGAAGCGTGGGAATGGTACCATCGCGTGGTCGGCGACGGCCGCTGCCCGATCGTCGATACCTGGTGGCAGACCGAGACCGGCGGCATTCTGATTACGCCGCTGCCCGGCGCGATTGCACAGAAGCCGGGTTCGGCCACCAAGCCGTTCTTCGGCGTGGTGCCGGAAATCGTCGATGCCGACGGCAAGGTTCTCGATGGCGAGGCGCAGGGCAATCTCTGCATCGCCAAGTCATGGCCCGGCCAGATGCGCACGGTTTATGGCGACCATCCGCGTTTCGAGCAAACCTACTTCTCGACCTACAAGGGCAAGTACTTCACCGGCGACGGCTGCCGCCGCGACGCCGACGGCTATTACTGGATCACCGGCCGCGTCGACGACGTGATCAACGTGTCCGGTCACCGCATGGGCACGGCGGAAGTCGAAAGCTCACTGGTGGCGCATGATGCGGTGTCGGAAGCGGCCGTGGTTGGTTACCCGCACGACATCAAGGGTCAGGGCATCTACGCTTACGTGACGCTGATGAAGGGCGTCGAGCCGACCGAGACGCTGCGCAAGGAACTGGTCGCGTGGGTGCGCAAGGACATCGGCCCGATCGCATCGCCTGACCTGATCCAGTTCGCGCCGGGCCTGCCGAAAACGCGCTCGGGCAAGATCATGCGCCGCATCCTGCGCAAGATCGCGGAAGACGAATCCGGCGCGCTCGGCGATACTTCGACGCTGGCCGATCCAATGGTCGTCGACGATCTGGTGCACAACCGGCAGAACAAGAAGAGCGCCTGAGGTATTCGGACTGCGGGTTGCTGCTTGGGGGTATCCATGCGAGCGGGCTTCACTGGTCTAATGGTTGCGATCCTGATCGCCATGCTTGGCATGGCGATCGGATTGAGCAAATCCGAGGCGGCAAATCTCGATGAGGCATGCGGCGGTGCCGCCAATATCACATGCAATTCGGCCCTTTGGTGCCAAAGGGTCGCTGGACACTGCAAGGTCGCCGACGCTGCGGGTCAGTGCGACAAAGCGCCCACCTTCTGTATGCGGGTCTCCCGGCCGGTGTGCGGCTGCAACGGCAAGACCTACGCTAATGACTGCGAGCGTCAAAGGGTCAAGGTGCAGCTCGACCATGTCGGCGCATGTCCGAAAGAGCCGAAGGCAAAAGAACCGAAAGCCGGCAAGAAATAACGCGGCTCTACGGAGATCATCTGGCGTTTGTGAACATTTTTTGACCGGCCAGATCTCACTGCCACCACACGCCGGCTGTGATAAATTCCAGGTCCACGGCGGACGGAGAAGCCAGCATGGACCGGGCGCTTCAACACTTTCGAATACAACACCGAATTGCATCATGTGTATCTGCCGGAGCGCGATACATGGGAGCTGCGCGCACCACTGCCCACCACGCGCTCCGGCCATGGACTCGTGGTGTACCGCGACCGGTTGTTCGCGATGGGCGGCGAGTCCGGTGTGATCCGCAACGGACAGATCACGCAAGGCAAGGTGTTCGGCCAGATGGAAAGCTACGATCCCGCATCGGACCGCTGGCAAAGCCACGCGCCGATGCCGACGCCGCGTCATGCCGTGGGGGCGGTAACCATCGGCGACTGGATCTATGTCGCCGGCGGCGGCGCCGTGACCGGCGGCGCGGTGCAGTCGGCCGTGCATGAGGCGTTCACGCTCGGATGATCGTGGAATCTCATACCTTCCCGGCCCTCACGGAAATGTCAGCCGCCCCGGGGCCGTTTGGCCGGGTGTGTTGTTTTCCGGGCATTTACTTTGACACCGGAATTTTCTTTCTAAGGCGCAGGTAATCGGCCTTTTGCATCCAAAGATAAGGGGCTGTTGAAGCCTCTGCTGCAAGCTGGCGAGGACACAGCCATAGGACGATCAGTTCTGCGGCCGTGTGCTCCGCGATGAACGAAAGAGACGGGAGACAATGATGCTTCGTAAATTGACGATGGCGCTGTCGGTCACAATGGCGATTGGATTTTCCGGCACGGCAGCACTGGCGGCGCCGTCCGAGGTCGCTTCTCCCAACGGCTATGCGCCGGGCACCATCGTGGTGAAGACCAGTGAGCGCAAACTGTATCTGGTGCTCGGCGAAGGACGCGCATTGCGCTATCCGGTCGGCGTCGGCAAGGCCGGCAAGCAATGGTCCGGCGCCACCCGCATCGACGGCAAGTACCGCCACCCAGCATGGTCGCCGCCCGCGGAGGTGAAGCGCGACAATCCGAACATTCCCAATGTCATTCCCGGCGGCGCGCCGTCCAATCCGATGGGCGTCGCCGCCATGACGCTCGAAGGCGGCGAGTACGCCATTCACGGCACCAATCGTCCCAACTCCGTCGGCGGCTATGTCTCCTACGGCTGCGTGCGGATGTACAATCAGGACATCAGCGATCTGTTCAATCGCGTCGAGGTCGGCACCCCAGTGATCGTCACCTCGCGCTGATCTCTCGACCCGTGATGAATGCAGAAAGCCGCGCCACGCCGCGGCTTTCTTGATTCCGGCTTCATCGCATCGCGGCCGTGCACCAGCCGCCGCGCTTGCCGCCCTGATAGGGCCTCGCGTGACCCGATGTGAGCAACGCCGATGAAATGCTCGGCGTTCGCCGCGTAGCAGCGTCTGCGACCACCCGGCCGTTGTATTTGTCGGGACCGATATTGAAGATCGCGACATCGCCGTCCGCAAGCAGCGCACGCAGCATCTCGCCTGCCGCTTCCGCCATCCGGAATTCGTCGGCGCATGCGCCCTTTATCTCCGGCGCGTCGACACCGCGCAGCCTTACCCGCGTCGTCATCTCCAGCCCCGGCCACAGATGCACCCGCGCCTCGAACGTGTCGCCATCCACCACGCGGACAACTTCGACGGAATGGCACACGCCCGGGTTGCCGTCGCGGCTCCAATTCATCTGAGCGACGGGAGACCGCGGATCCGGCGATGATGGGATAGACATCGCGGCGGACGCCGCGTTCCACGGCAAACGATCCTGTGCCGGGATCGCGGTTCCTGCCGCAACGCCGGCGCCGAAAATCAGGCCAAGCATCCACCCCGGCGAGCCAGGCGCCGGTGACCGGGATGCACGGTGGAAAGGCCGATCTAGGAACATATGCCTAGAATAGGACCAAAACTAGCTCAGCGGCAAGAGCGATCCGGTTCGTCCGTAGTCGTACGTAAAACTAGAAGTCGGAACACAGCCCCTTGTGTTCCCAGTCCCCGTACCGGGTTGGTTCCAGCCCCTTGGGACCCTGAACCTCATTTGCACGATGGCTGTTTTCCTGCGCGGCCTTCGATCGCCGCTCTTCGGCTTCAGCGAGCGCCCGCTGGGCCTGCGGCGACAGCGGCTTGCGAACGGCGCTCAGATCGGCATCGACAGGATTGGAGCGAGACGGGTCATCATTCATGGCTGACACTCCCGGGTGGTCAGAGCCGAAATTCAAATCTAGATAGACCGGGCCCACGATCAAGGCCCGTGGCACACGCCGTATCACGTCGGCGCACAGTTTGTATGTGAAGCGGCTTACATTCCCCGAGATGTTTTAGACAAGACGATTCAGACACGACGCAATTCTTACATTTGGCATATTCCCATGTCACGTAGTCACCTCATTGCGACGTCCGTCGCGCCTGTCCCGCCAGCGAATGTTTTTTGCCGCATGAAGCCTTCAAGATTTGTCCCGCCCACCGAGGTCCCCGGCCTCGCAGCGCGCAGGATCGCGGCCGATATTCTTGACGGCGTGCTGCACAAGCACCGCATGCTCGACGATCAGCTCGACGGCGTTGGCGCTCATCCGGGATTGAAGACGCTTGCGGATCGCGATCGCGCGCTGATGCGCCGGCTGGTCGCAACGATTCTGCGGCGGCTGGGCACGCTCGGCCATGTGCTGTCGCGGCTGCTCGACCGCGGAATTCCGAACGACGCGCCGCGCGCGCAAAGCGCGCTGCTGATCGGCGCCGCCCAGATTTTGTGGATGGATGTTCCCGATCACGCCGCGGTCGATCTGTCGGTGCGCCTTGTGCAGGCGGATCGCCGGGCCGCGAAATACGCAGGCCTCGTCAACGCCGTGCTGCGGCGCTGCGCGCGCGAAGGCCAGCCGCTGATCGACGAAGTCAAATCGCAGATGCTCGATCTGCCGCCGTGGCTTACGGCGCGCTGGATCGCGACTTACGGCGAAGACGCGGCACGTGCAATGGCTGCCGCCATCAGCGTCGAACCCGCACTGGACCTGACCGTCAAATCCGATCCGGACAGTTGGGCGACGCGGCTGCATGGTGAAGCCCTGGCGACCGGCACGGTGCGAACGCTGCTGCATGGATCGGTCACCATGCTTCCCGGCTTCAACGAGGGCGAGTGGTGGGTTCAGGATGCAGCCGCCGCGATGCCCGCCCGGCTGTTCGGCGACATTAAGGACAAGACCATCGTCGATCTGTGCGCGGCGCCCGGCGGCAAGACCGCGCAACTCGTCCATGCAGGCGCGCGGGTGACCGCGGTCGACCGCTCGCCGAATCGCATCGCGCGGCTGCGGGAGAATCTGTCCCGGTTGTCGCTCGAGGCCGGGACCGCTGTGGCGGACGCGACCGAGTGGCAGCCGCCCGGGGAGTTGTTCGACGGCGTGTTGATCGACGCACCCTGCGCTGCGACCGGCACGATCCGGCGGCATCCCGACGTCGCGTGGCTGAAACAGGAATCGGACATCGGCGCGCTCGCCGCCGTGCAAAAACGTCTGCTGCAAAAAGCCGTCACGCTGCTGAAGCCCGGCGGTACCCTGGTCTATTGCACCTGCTCGCTGGAACCCGAAGAAGGCGAGCAAGCCGTTGCGAGCGTCCTTGCGGCCGAATCAGGCCTTCGGCGCGCGCCTGTCGGGCGGGATGAAGTGGCGGGGCTGGACGAAATTCTCACCCCTGGCGGCGACATCCGCACCCTGCCCTCGCATCTCGCCCATGGCGATTCGCGCCTGGGCGGCCTCGACGGCTTTTACGCGGCGCGCCTGATCAAGTCCTGACTTCGATTCTCATCCCTGGCGCGCAGGTGATTCGCGGCAAGCGGTCAACCGCTGTTGATGGATGTCCTTGGGGGTGCCTTGCGGACATTTCCGGATTACAACGGTGCGCGGAGATTCCCTCACAGTGCGGCGCGTTAGCGTCCCTCGTGGGTTTCGGGGAGGAATGCTCCGGTTTAATGGGGAACGATCACGTTCGGCGGCGGGGGTACCCGATTTCGCCAGCGCGATCAGGACAGGGCGCACGTGGCGGTCGCTTACCGACGACGCATCTCGTCTCTTCTGCTTGGCCGCGCCGCGCGGAACGTACTCGCACGCGCCAGCGGGCAGTCGGTTGCGCTATCACGCTTCTGGCCCGGCCGCACCGATCGGCTGCTGATCGCTCCCAACGATCTGCGCACCGTCGACGCCACGCGCGCGTCGGAAATCTATGCCGGGCGTTTCGTCTTCGCCGGCAAGATCGTCACCTCCCATGGCCGCTCGATTTTCGAACTCGATCCACCGTCGGACGACTGGGAAGCCAACCTGCTCGGCTTCGGCTGGCTGCGCCATCTGCGCGCGGCGGATTCCGCCATCACCCGCGCCAACGCGCGCTCGCTGATCGACGACTGGATTTCGAAACCGATCCGCAAGCGCGGCACCGGCTGGCGCGCCGACGTGCTGGCGCGGCGCGTGATCTCGCTGCTGTCGCAGGCGCCGCTGGTGTTGAACGATGCCGACGGAAAATTCTACCGGCGCTTCCTGCGCAGCCTGACGCGCGAGATCCGTTATCTGCGCTACACGATGGTCGATATTCCCGACGGCGTGCCGCGCCTGCAGGTGCTGATCGCGCTATGCTACGCGTCGCTGTGTCTGGCCAATCAGGCCAAGCATATCCGCACCGCGTCGCGAAAACTTTCCGACGAATTGCAGCGGCAACTACTTCCCGATGGCGGACATATTTCACGCAACCCGGGGGCGCTGATCGAATTGCTGCCCGATCTTTTGCCGCTGCGTCAGACCTTCACCGCCCGCAACATCGCGCCGCCGCCCGCGCTGCTGAACGCAATCGACCGCATGATGCCGATGCTGCGTTTCTTCCGCCACGGCGACGGAAGTTTTGCGCTGTTCAACGGCATGAGCAGTGCGCCGTCGGGCCTGCTCGCAACATTGCTCGCCTATGACGACACCCATGGCATCCCAATGTCCAACATGCCGCATTCGGGCTTCCAGCGCCTCGATGCCGGCACCACCGCCGTCATCATGGACACCGGCGCCCCGCCGCCGCCGGCAGTGAGCCGCGATGCCCATGCGGGCTGCCTGTCGTTCGAACTGTCGTCCGGCACCAGCCGCATCGTGGTCAATTGCGGAATTCCTTCCACCGGCCGCGACAACTGGCGCGCCTTCGCGCGATCGACGGCGGCACATTCGACCCTGATCTGTCACGAGACCTCGTCGTGCCAGTTCATCGAATTGCCTGCCATGAAGCGGATGCTGCAGGGCGCGCCCATCGTCAGCGGGCCGTCCAATGTCGGCGTGTTTCGCGAGATCGCCAACGACAGCATTCAACTGACCGCAACCCACGACGCCTATGCGCGCCAATTCGGCGTCGTGCATCAGCGCAGCCTGACTCTCTCCTCCGACGGCACCCGGCTCGACGGCGAAGATACGTTGCTGAACGCATCCGGTGCCTCGTCGCGCAGCAAGCCCGACGACTATGTGCTGCGGTTTCACTTGCATCCGTCGGTAAAGGCCAGCCGCCTCACCGACGCGCGCGGCGTGATGCTGGTGCTGCCCAACCGCGACGTCTGGACGTTCGAAGCTCTCAACGACAAGGTTGATCTGGAGGACAGCGTGTTTCTGGCAGGCTCCGACGGCCCGCGCCGGACCGCCCAGATCGTGATCCGGCAGAACCGGAAGGACTCGCCGAGCGTGCGCTGGGGCTTCACCCGCTCATCTGCGTCAGCGACCGTGACCAATGCCCGCCGCGACGCCCGCCGCGAGCCAGAATTGCCGCTTTAATCCGCTGAATACTATCCTGTTTCAATTGCCCTCAAAAAAGGGGGCTTTTGGTGAACTGGGCCGTTTTGCCGGGCGGGAAACCATGCTACCCGGCGGCATCTATCGAACCAGGACCCTTTCTCATGACTGACCACCCGCGCCGCGTCACGCGCGCACTTCTCTCCGTTTCCGATAAATCCGGCCTGATCGAATTCGCCCGCGCGCTTTCCGACAGCGGCATTGAACTGGTCTCCACCGGCGGCACCGCCAGGACCATTGCCGAAGCCGGCCTCAAGGTGCGCGACGTATCGGACCTCACCGGATTTCCCGAGATGATGGACGGGCGGGTCAAGACGCTGCATCCGAACGTGCACGGCGGACTGCTGGCGATCCGGGACAACGCCGATCACGCGCGCAGCATGAAGGATCACGGCATCGCGCCGATCGACCTTCTGGTGGTCAATCTTTATCCGTTCGAAGCCACCGTCGACAAAGGTGCGTCCGAAGACGACTGCATCGAGAACATCGACATCGGCGGCCCGGCGATGATCCGCGCCGCGGCGAAAAACCATCACGATGTCGCCGTTGTGGTCGAGGCGTCCGACTATCAGGCGGTGCTGGACGAACTCGCGGCCAACAAGGGCGCGACCACGCTGGCGCTCCGCAAGCGGCTCGCGCAAAAGGCCTACGCGCGGACCGCAGCCTATGACGCGGCGATCTCGAACTGGTTCGCCGATCAGCTGAAAATCGACGCTCCTGATTTCCGGGCCTTCGGCGGCAAGCTGATCCAGGCGCTGCGTTACGGCGAGAACCCGCATCAGGGCGCGTCGTTTTACAAGACTCCCGATCGCCGGCCCGGCGTCGCCACCGCGCGCCAGCAGCAGGGCAAGGAACTGTCCTACAACAACATCAACGACACCGATGCGGCTTATGAGTGCATCGCGGAGTTCGATGCGAAACGCACCGCCGCCTGCGTCATCGTCAAGCACGCCAATCCTTGCGGCGTCGCCGAGGGAACGGACCTTGCCAGCGCCTATCGCAAGGCACTGGCTTGCGACTCAACATCGGCCTACGGCGGGATCATCGCGTTCAACCGCACCCTCGATGCCGACGCGGCCAACGCCGTCGCGGGAATCTTCACCGAAGTCATCATCGCGCCCGACGCGACCGAAGAGGCCATCGCCATCATCGGCAAGCGCAAGAACCTGCGCCTGCTGCTGGCCGACGGTCTGCCCGATCCGCGCGCTGCCGGACTCATGACAAAGACAGTGGCCGGTGGCCTTCTGGTGCAGACGCGTGACAACGCCGTGGTCGACGACATGACCTTCAAGACCGTCACCAAGCGCGCGCCGAGCGACGCCGAGCTGAACGATCTGCGATTTGCGTTCCGCGTCGCCAAGCACGTGAAGTCGAACACCATCATCTACGCGAAGGATCTCGCCACCGTCGGCATCGGCGCAGGCCAGATGAGCCGGGTGGATTCGGCGCGCATTGCCGCGCGCAAGGCCGAAGACGCCGCGAAGGAGCTGGGACTTGC
>Ga0233439_10002365_pt1 | contig 21463 bp, 20 predicted proteins | sample SI_123_September_6_FD_182713 | JGI IMG/M metagenome (GOLD analysis project Ga0233439, IMG submission 182713) | Seawater microbial communities from Saanich Inlet, British Columbia, Canada - SI_123_September2016_100_MG | ecosystem: Environmental > Aquatic > Marine > Inlet | place: Canada: British... | reverse complement strand
ATCTCACGCTGTTGATTATGGAAGAATTGTAGGGCGAAGTATGGCGTCACTTACAGATTGTTTGATAATTGGTGAAAGTATTCCTGGTGGAACTACCACTGCTTTAGCAGTTCTAAAAGCATTAGGATATGATGCTAAAGTTAGTTCCAGTATTCCAAACAATCCCGTCGAATTAAAAAATCAAATTGTCACATCTGCACTTGAAAGAATAGATTCTGATCATCCATACAGTATTGTAGCTAAAGTGGGTGATCCGATGATTCCGTTTGTAGCTGGAATGTTAAGTTCTGCATCTAGTGTATCTAATGTAATGTTGGCTGGAGGAACTCAGATGGCTGCAGTTTTGGCTTTTGCAGAAAAAATTGGTTTTAATGAAGAAAACACTGCAATTGGAACTACTTCATACATTACTAATGATGAAAGTGCAAATTTTACTAGTCTCGTATCTGAAATTGCTGACATTCCAGCAATCTCTGTAAATCCAGGCCTGGAAAATTCCCAATATGCTGGTTTGAAAGCATTTTCTGAAGGATTTGCAAAAGAAGGAGTAGGGGCAGGTGGTAGCATTATCTCTTCAATGATTAAAACTGGAAATGATTCTACAAAATTTTTAGAAATTGTAGAAAAAGAATATCATAGATTGTTTACTTCACTGTAACTGATTTTGCAAGATTTCTAGGATAATCAGGATCTGTATCTTTCTCAAGTGCTGCATAATACGATAAAAATTGAATTGGAATGATTTCTGAGATTGGATATAATACTTGATCTATTTTTGGCATTTCTATCCAATAATCATAAACATCACTTTCAATATCTGAAACTCCGATAATTTTTGCGCCACGAGCTTTAATCTCTCTTGCACTGGTTAATGTATCTGAATATGTAGAATCATTTGGATTAATTATAATTACAAATACATTTGAATCCATTAATGCAAGAGGTCCATGTTTTAATTCTCCACCTGGAATTCCTTCAGCATGAATGTATGTCAATTCTTTTAATTTCAAAGCTGCCTCTTTTGCAATTGGATAATTAATTCCTCTTCCAAGGACATAGATATCTGAGATATTTTTCATCTCTTTTGCAATTGTTTGAATCTTTTCTGGGTTTTCTAATATTTTTAAAATTGATTCAGCAAACTTTTCAAAATTAATTGTTATTTTATTGTCAGTTAATTTCTGTATTATTTTGTAGAGTATTACCAATTGAGATGTAAAACTTTTTGTAGCAGCAACTCCAATTTCTGGCCCACAATTCATTCCTATTACAATATCTGCTTCTCGAACAAGCGAAGATGTCATTAAATTCACTATTGCTATGATTTTACAATTTGTTTGTTTTCCAATTTTCACCGCCTCTAAAACATCCGCACTTTCTCCACTTTGAGATAATGCAATTACAATGGAATTTTCTTCTATACTCTCTGGTGAAAACTGGAGTTCACTTGACATAATTGGTTCTGCTTTAATCTTGGCATATTTTGAAAAGATTTGCTTTGCAATTAGTGCTGAATTATAGCTGGTTCCACTGCCTGTAACATAGATATTTTTTGCATGTTTGATAAGATCTGCTGCTTTTTCTATTGCTTTTTCTGTTTTCTTTCCAGCTTTTAGTATGGTTTCATGTTGTTCGAAAATTTCTTTTAATGTGAAATGTGCATAATCTCCTTTGTAAGCATCTCCGAATTCTTTAGAGACTTTAGTGATTCCATATTTTGCGTGTTCTCCCTGAAAATCTACAATTTGGAATTTGTTTTCCTCTAAAATTACAAAATTCCCATTTTCTAAATAAATTGCATCATCAGTATATTCAATAAAACCTAAAACATCGCTAGATAGAAAGAAATCATCTTGTCCTACTCCTATGATTAACGGCTCATGAAATCTTGCAGCAGCCAGTTGTCCATTTTCAAACATTGCAACAAATGCATAGTGACCTTTAATCTCTGAAACTGTTTTCAAAATCGTCTCTTTAACATCTCCTGTTTTTTCATAGTGTTTTTGAAGTAAGTTTGCAATAATTTCGCTGTCTGTTTCACTTTTGAAATTATACCCTTCATCTTCTAATTGTTTTTTTAATTCTTCAAAATTTTCTATAATTCCATTATGTACAATTGCAATTTTCCCTGAATTACTTGAATGTGGATGTGCATTAAACTCTGTGACTTTTCCATGAGTTGCCCATCTAGTATGTCCGATACCTATTTTTCCAGGAAGTGAATCTAACTGAATCTTTAAATTAACTTCATTGACTTTTCCAATTCCTTTTTTTAATTCAATTTGATTATTTGATTCAGTTGCTACACCTACACTGTCGTATCCGCGATACTCCATTCTTTTTAATCCCTTTACGATGATGGGTGCTGCAAATTCCTTTCCAAAATAACCAATAATTGAACACATTATAATTCTCTTTGATAATTGGGGTTATTTACTGATATGCTTACTAAATAGTGGGGTTATAATACTTCTAAAAGGTAAATATGGTGAAAATTACCATGTTAAAGAAAACCAAAGAGAATTTTTTTAATAAAATAGCATTGAAGGATTTTAAGACACGTCAGGCATATGAGAGAAGAATCTCAAAATGGGAGTATTTTTGTTTAAAAAATACTGATAAATCTGATTATATTCCTAAAACACTTGAGGAAACCATTGAGATCTTACAATTGTTCATTAATTGGTTTAGTCTAGATGATTGGAACAATCAAAGCAAAACTAAAGGGCATTCTCCTAACTCTGTTTGGAATTATGCATCATCGATTCGAAAATATCTCTACTATCGAGGTTCGCCAATAACAAAGGATGATTTTCAAGAACATATTGAACTTCCAAAAAAGATAGAAAAAGAACTGCATGGATTGAGTTTAGATGAGATTACTAGAATCCTTAATGATCTCGATTATGAGAATAGGGTGATGTTCCTATGTCAATTATCTGCAGGTATGAGAATAGGTGAACTAGTGCAGCTTAGGAAAAAACATCTAAAATTAGATACTGATAGAATTATAGTAAAAATTCCTGCAAAAATTGCAAAGTTCAAGAGAGCAAGAACTACATTTTTCTCAAAAGAAGCAGCTGTTTTACTTAGAGTTATTCTAAAAAGAAAAGAGGATGATGATTTGATCTTCGGTACTAGTGACGTTTTAAAAACTGCAGAAAACAACAAGGGTGCAATTCTAAGAAATCATCTTGATAAGATAGGGTTAGGATTGAGATATGAGGATACTGGTAACTATCAAATTAATACACATTCCTTCAGAGCATATTTTATTACTAAGGTGAGTCGACATGATGAAAATCTTGCTAAATTTTTAGCTGGTGAGAAAGGATATTTGTTACAGTATGATAGAATGACTGAAGAAGAAAAACTTGAAAAATATATGGATATTGAAAAAGATTTATTCATTTATGATCTTTCTAAAAAAGATGACGAAATTAAGAAGTTAAGAATTGCTAATACCAAACTGGTTGATCAAGAACAAGAATTACAATCTCAGGCAAAACAAATCAAAGAGTTGCAAATACAACAAGAGGACCAAGCTAGATTATTACGTCTCATAGAAAAATATCCTAGAATGCAAGATTAGTGTATGTAAAAATACCTGCAAAAAAACCAAACATAAATTACCCATTTTAAATCATACACTGTTACATCTTAGGTCGTTTTCACCAATTTCTCACATTTCAAACTAGTGTTACATTCGGTTGGTGAGGTGTTACGTTAGGGTGATATCTGTAAATACCTAATTACCACTCATGAATAATAATGAGAATTTTAAATCAGCCTCATTCAGCAACAATGGGTGCAGAATTAAAGAAAATACTTGAAAATAATAGTGAAAACGGTTTCCAAACATTCTATGTGATTGTAGCGTACGTCAAAAGTAGTGGTGTTAGTCACTTGGAGGATTCTATTAAAAAATTCAAAGAGACAGGAATTCTTACAAAGGCAGTAGTTGGAATAGATCAGAAAAATACATCATATCAAGGTCTCAAATTGATGCTCTCTTTATTTGATGAGATTCATGTTTTCCATAACAATAGACCAATAAACACATTTCATCCAAAAATATATGCATTTGAAAAAGAAAATAATAATGCGATTCTTTTTGTTGGATCTAGCAACTTAACAGAGGGTGGGCTTTTTACCAATTATGAAACAAATTCATGCACAGAATTGAATCTTTTAGAATCTGATGATAAAGAAACATTCTCAGAGTTTAAACAAACACTTGATAAATATTGCAACACAAAAAATGTCTCACAAAAATTAACAGAAGAGTTATTGGAAAAATTAAAACAAAATGACTATGTTTCTGATGAAACTAAACAGCAATTTTCTAAATCAATAAAAAAATCAAATTTAAAAAAACATAGTTCATTATTTGGAAATGAAAGTATTCCTACGCCTTCAAGCAAGTCTAGAAAAGCAAGAAAAATAAAACCTAAAAAAATAAAAAAACGACCTACAAAATCATCGAATTTTACTCTAGTTTGGAAAAAAGAAAATCTTCCTACTTCTGATGCACAGCAAGTAAAATCTGGAACTGCTTATACTGGAAACTTGAAACTAACAAAAGCTAATTGGAAAGTAAACAAGGTTGTCATTGACCAAACAAAGTATTTTCGAGAATCAATCTTTGGTAATTTGAAATGGATGAAAGAAAAAGAGAATCCATATGTTGAGAAAGTAGAAGCTAGATTCCATATAACCATATTTGAAAAGGAATTAGGAGTGAAAAAACTAACAATAAGACACAAACCAAGTGGAGAATCAGGACAGCACAACTATACCACATACATATCATGGGGTGTGATTCAAAAAGAAATCATTAATGCAAATATCACTGGAAAGACATTGTTTTTGTATGCCTCAGAAGATAAAACCAAATTTCTGATGAAAATAGTCTAAAAATATTTTATTTTTTTGTCCTGTTGAGTCTACGTTTTAACAGTTTTTTCCATATGTCATTAGCAATCTTAATTTCTGAATCTGAAAATCCAAAACCCTTTTTGAGTACTATCTCATCTGTATATGCTAAAATCTCATTTATGTCTACTTTATCTCGTATCATTGTATCTATTTTGAGTAGAATTTTATCATTTTTTTCATTATAGGGAATTAGAACATCTTCTACCTCATTTGGCATAAGTTCTAAAGCTCCTCCACCATGACTTCTTCCGCATATCTCTGTAAATGCAAGAGATAGTGAATTGTAATAGCTTGCAATAAGTGATTTCAGTTTTATTTTTTTATTTGTGATAATATCCTTGTTTTTGTTTACTGTTACTCTGTGCATGGTATCAGTTGTCAACGCCTTGGCAGAATTTAGTGTAAATTTAGGATAGATGTTATTTCTTCTGAGAAACAAGGCATCAGATATCCGAATTGATGGTACTATGTGCCATTCATTTCTTACACTGCATTTGTACAAATTTTGAATGCCTTCCTTTTCACCATTTTTGATATATGTAAGAGGTTTTCCCTTGATCTTGCTTCGAGTTGGGAACGTCAACAGATATGCTTTAGCATCATTTTCAACATTAAATTTCCAATCTGATTTCTCAAATATGAGGCTAGGAACATTGGCACTTCTTCCCACCAATGGTTTAACATATTTTTCAAGACCAAATTCATTCATAGTAGATTTTGTTATTGAAAAAAACTTGTTGAATCCAGTAGTGATTCCCACCTCCACTTTTGCAAAATCTCGCAACTGACGAACCGATTTCTCACGCAACATCTTTTCAATAAAATCAATTTCATTTTGTTCCAGAAAATAAAAAGTCCATTTGTTTGATTTAAAATCAATTTTTTTCTTTGGACATTTAATTTTTGAAACATCAATCTTTTCTAAATCGTCATCTGTATCTACCTCTAAATGTTCAATCAGATGCTTTTTTGACTGATCTTTTTCACATAACAATAAAACTACTTCCTGTTGTGCTTCTGGAAAAACAAGTTTTCTAAATGATATAATGCTGATTTTATTATAAAAACGTGCCAAAAAATTTCTTAATTCTTTTGCATAGGATACCTGAAGTATTTCTGCTGGAACTACAAAACCAATCTTTCCTTTTTCCTTTAATATCATGCTAGAACCAACAATGAATGAAACCCAAGGATTCATCAATTTGGAATATTTGAGATTCATTTTTATAAATATTTTTTCTGCTATTGCTCTTTGATCCTTGTCAAAATACTGGTATCTTATGTATGGGGGATTACCAATAATTAAATTAAATTTATCGTTTGTAGTATTGCAGTATTGATAAAAATCACCATTGATGATTTTTGTGTTTGGTAGTTTGAGATCCTTTGCTTTTTTTGATTCTAAAGGATCAATCTCTACAGCAGTCATAGATTTGTATGCAAAATCATTTTTTTGAATTTGTCTGAGAAAAGAACCATCTCCACAACAAGGTTCAAGTATGTCATAATTTTTATTTCCATTTACTGCCCATTTTAGTACAAATTTTGCAATTGTTGAAGGTGTGTAAAAAGCTCCACGAAGTTTCTTTTCAGTTGTATTTTCCATTAAATTCATTTTTTATTACCTGCTTTCCAAAATAGTCGATATCTTCCAACTTGTTTTATTTTGATGTTTTTTTTCTCGATGATAAGCTGAAATAATGCCATTTGAACTGTTTTTTGAGTTAGTTTGATTGTTCTTGCAATTTCATTGGGTGTTTGAGGCTCAGTAGTCAATGCACCATACACTATATGCATAGTTTCCTGAGACATAGTACGAATCAATAGTATTGATATTTAATACTTTTCATCAATACTATTGAATAATACTATTCATAGTACTGTTCATAGATACGATTTCAAAACATGCGTATTAAGAATATTTATTAACAGTACTGTTCATCAGTACTTATGATTAATACTAGAAATAATTTAAGAAAACAAAAAGCAAGTCAAATATTCTCAGAAATAAAATCAATTAGAAAAATCACAAAAAATCAGTTCAGCGTAGATTCACGAATAGATAGTACAAAATCATATCTAATTAAAAAATTACCAAACACTGACGTTTGGACTTGTGAATGTGCAGATTTTCATTACCGATTACGAAAGCTTGATGACAAGCACTGTAAGCATATCAAATCTTGTATTTTATTACAGAATAAAACAAATATCGAAAATAAAATTGAAAATATTTCAGTAGAATTACCTAAAATTTGTCCTAGATGTAATAGTAGCACAATAACTAAAAATGGATTTAGAAAATTAAAAAATGAAACTAAAAGACAAAGATACTGCTGTAAGCAATGTGATTACAAATTCATTCTAGGTGAGAATGGATTCTCCAAAGTTTCATCAGATCCTAAAATTATTTCAGAATCTTTGAATCTGGTAATGAATGGAATGTCCTACAGAGCAATTTCAAGACATATCTATTCTGTACATCAAATGAAAATTAGTCATGTATCAATTAACAGATGGATAAAAAAATACACTGAGATAATCAAAGAATATGTTGATTCTTTGAATCCTGAACTATCTTCTGTTTGGTCTTTAGATGAAATGTATCTCAATGTCAAGAATACAAAAAAGACAGGTAAGGGATTTCATGACTGGTTATGGAGTATCATTGATCCTAAAACTAGATTTTTGATTGCCACCGAAGTATCAAAGAAAAGAGAGATTGCTGATGCCAAAAAAATTATTGTAAGTGGAAAGAAAATAGTCTCAAGAAAGCCTGATTATATTTTGACTGATTGTCTCAATTCATATCAAAAGGCAATTAGAGATGAATTTCAAAATAGGACAGCACACATTAAGACAAAATCACTCAAAGATGGATTTGTGAATCGACCAATAGAGAGATATCATAATGAAATTCGTGAAAAACTCAAAGCTAGACGTGGACTGGGTAATGATGAATCTGCTCAAAACTTTGCAGAGTTACTTAGAATCAATCATAATTTTATAAAACCACATCAAGGACTAGATGGAAAAACTCCAGCTCAAGCTGCAAATATTGATTTGAATCTAGGTCAAGACAAATATCTTGATTTGATAAAACTGTCTGGAACTAAAGTGAATTTTGTAAACAATCTTGGAAAGAGAATCAAAAAGGTAACGATAGTAAATGAAGGTGATTCAATCAAGGTCACACCTAAAAATTGGATTGACAAGAAAGTATGGCGTGAGATTAATGACATTCTAAAGTTACATGAATTTGGTTGGTTGTCAAATGGAAAAGATAGTTGTTGGTTAAAACTAATCTCTTAATTTTTTTAACAGATATGTGTAACGTTTAGCACGACTGTATTAGATCAAAGAACAGTTTAGAGATTACAAGAAACAATAGACTTTCTCAAAGTAGAATCTATTGGGGGTATGTGAAACACTCCACAATTAATTGAAATGTTAGAGGATTTTTTCAAAGTAAACTTTTGCCATATTTTTTAATTCATTAATCTTTTTTTTATCAGTTGGATTTTCAAGATCATATGCAATTTTTGTGTTATTGTGATAATATTTTTCAAAATCTTCCCATAAATGAAGATAATGAAATGCTTCCTTATCGCTACTAACTAGAGAAAATTTTTCAATGGAATAACCTATATTTTTCAATTTATTCAAAAGAACATTGGTATTTGAATTAGGATTATTTAATGCGTCAATTTTAAATTCAGATAGTGTGATTAAATCCGGTTTTTTTGATTGAATTAATTTTATAACTCGTCTTAGATTTCCTAAATCTATTTTTGAGCTTCCTTTCATTGGCGTATAGCATTCATTTTGACAGTCTCCAAAATAGTCTACATCAATATCAAAAATAAGTTCATCATCATTACCCAATGCTTTTTTAATTGAAGTTATTGGATCTTTTGGAGGACATGAAATAATGTCAATCCCAAAAGATAATTTGTTATATTTTTTAACTTCATCTAATACATCTTTTTTATTACGAGTATTTTTAAAAAGATTTACTTCTTCTCCGCCAAGTTTCTTTGCCTGCATCTGGGATGCCATTGCATCAGTTTCTAAACATACTTCGGAAGTAATTAACAGGAATTTATGAAGTATGTCATTTAATTGAAAATGAAATATTGTATGTGCAGCAGCTCTTCCTGCTGCTTCTTGCATTTTTTGATTTTTTGATATATTTTCAACAATTTCTTGTCTATACCCCATCATTCTATTATCAATATGAGAATCAAATGATACTAACGATGGAGAATCTAACTCACATTCTAATAATGCAAATACTGAACCAGTGTGAAAACTACTTAGAAAAACTTTTTTCAAATTTAATCATTTAATTTTATTATTTTATCATATTTGGAAGTTTTGATGCATTTTAGATTCTCTTTACAATCTGAATCATCTGTAATTGTCTTCTATTTTTTGTGTTACGTGGTCTAGTTCTTAATACAAAATTACAGCATGGATAATGTTTACCTTCCCAATACATGAAAACCTCACAGACAGAACACATCTTTTGTCCTTGGATGTAGCGGTTTATGCCATGAGTTCTATGTGCTTTATGTCTAGTGCAGATTCCTTTGCATGCCATTACACAAAATACAAAATACGCGATTTATGAATCTTAGAAAATTATTTTATCTTAATCAAATGATTCAAACACCCTAACGTAACACCTCACCAACCGAATGTAACACTAGTTTGAAATGTGAGAAATTGGTGAAAACGACCTAAGATGTAACAGTGTAGTTAATTGCAACAGGTAACATTAATGGTACATCTGGAACCATTCTATCCCAAGATATTCCAATATCAGTAAATGACATAATCACACTTGATACAGACTTGCTTTTGGTAGATTCTGCACAGTATTTTACATTACAGATATTATCATATTCTAACTCTATATTTCCCATACATCTTGAAGAAATAACTGCGGTGCATGGATAGTGAGTACAGATGAATTAACCACTATACGAAATGATTCAGGGGATGATGGAGTATTCGTATCTCGTACATACCAGGAGTTACTTGATTTACAATGATTATTGAAATTCTAATCGGTATTGGAATTCCGTTAATCGCTGCTGTTATATTTATAATTAGATATTTCTGGCAAAAAGAAAAGTGCTTTGCCTTACTCCAGCAGAGAGTAAAAAACCAAGATGAATCTATAAAATCTGAGAAAAAAGATCATGATGATATATTTAAAAGACTAAACGGTATTGACAAAAATGTTGCCAAGATTATGTATAAATTGGAAATTGATGAATAGTTCCTTTGTATTAATATGATAAAACCAATTCATGGAATTATTCCTCTCAGCATTTTTAGGATTCATACTAGTTACCATATTGGACAGAAGATGGTTTGACATTGATCATAAGAGAATAGAAAAAGGCTATGAAGTCATTGAACACTATCATTTTGGCATTGTTTTAATTGGTATTGTTTTAATTGGTATTGTTTTAATTGGTATTGCAGTTTTTGTATTTCTAAAAATTTAGATGGCACAGTCAAAATAATTCCTATTTGTGTAAAAGTTCAAAACTTACTATGGATCTTATCTTAATATTTTTTGGATTATTCATTGCTTTTACAATAGACATTATCTGGTGGACACAAAAGTCTTTCAGCAAGATTGAGAGAGGTTTTGAATCACATGAGCATTATCACATTGCATTAGAACTGGTCATAGTATATTTGATGTTGGATTATATTTTTGCCATACAATTAGATATACTTGGAGCCATGGCATTAGGATTCTTGGTAGCAGAATGGACTCAATCAAAAGAAATTCTTGGTAAAAAAGTAGTTCCAGGACATCCGTTTGCATACGGTTCCACTCATTTTATCTCCAGCACGATAATTGGAATAATTCTTTGTATTGTTACTATTACAATTTACTTCCTTTAAGAAATAACTAATTATCAACTTTAGTGTTTCACTTTAACATTAGATTGGAATATAGAAAAACAAATTTTGGATTTATTCTAACCCAGAATTGGTATGGTATTTCATTTGATCGTGCAAAACTATCAGAATCACAAGGAAAATTGCTTGAGAAAAAACAGTATGAGGTTGACAACGAGATGCACAAATCCTTAATGTTACATCTTTCAGACACCACAAACTATCTGTTTTTGGGATTTCTAAGGATATATTGGACTCAAAAAAGAGACAGACCATCACATATTGTAGAGCCATACATTAGAGAAGAGATACTTCAACAAAGGGCTACATATTATAATCAGAAAGACTAGATCGGCCGACTTTATAATCATCGTTTTTATTTTATTTAATTCATGCAAATCTTGATAATTTAGCTCAAGATTTAGCATTACCTCCAGGATTTGTAAGACAGAATACTCCATAAATGGCAAAATCTCCACAAATGGCAAAATCTCCACCAATCCATTCTACACAATATCTCCATACATTGCCAAAAGGTAGTTTAGACAAATTAAGAAATCATTGAAAATATTTGAGATATTCTCAGGATGGTTCTAACAAGTTACAGTGATGATCTATCTTACCATTCTCTCCTTGATTGATTCTGATAGATTTTGATGATCAGATCACCAAAATTTACCAGCAGGGTTCAGATAGAATAATTTATCATATATTGTCAAGTTTGATTTATCAAAAATATACAAAGTCAATCTGGAGAAGATCCATATTTCATGATTCATCTAACAGATCACTAGAATGCACCAGAACCCAAAAAGCAACAGCATGGATTTTTGATCCATCTGAGATTCAATTAAAAATTAATCTGATTGACAAGGAAATTCAAACAATTGAAAGTTTGTCCACTGTACCACATTTTACATTGTTAGAACCAAGTAAAGTCATTACCAGTATACAATATGTTACAGATACCATAACAAGTGAACAGAAAATTTGATGTTTTTCTCCTGAGCAAATACTTCCTATTTCTTGCTATAAAAAATCAAGTTAAATCATAAAAATTCTACACTCTCAGTTTTATCTCAACAAATCAATTTCGTTTTTCACTGTAGAAAGTCAAGTTCAAATAGGGGTACTAATAACACAATGCATGGAACTGGCGATTCAGAAATTTAGAGAGTCAATAAGAACTGAGGCCACCCTAAAGGTATACACCATAAACCTAAAGTCGTTTTTCAAGCAGATTAAAGCCGACCCTGAAGATCTGATCAAGTTGTCAAATTCTGAAATTGAGGATATTGTTTTTGGATTTATAGTGCATCTCAAAGACAGGATAAGGGAGGGGTCATACAGTGCCAACTCTGTCAAGATGGCACTGGCTCCTGTCAAGCTGTTCTTGGAACAAAATGACAAGGTTATAAACTGGAAAAAATTAGGACGCATGCTCCCCAAAGGGGTCAAGCAAAAGAACCAGCTTCCCTACACCGCTGAAGAAATCAAGAATTTTCTGGAATGCTCAACCTCAAAAAGAGTTAGGGCCGTAATCCATTTTCTTGCCTCTACTGGATGTAGAATAGGGGCCATTCGTGATCTTAGGATAGGCGACATTATTCCTGTTGAAAAGGGAGCTGTTGTCACAATCTACAGAGACGACATAGAAGAGCACAGAAGCTGCTTGACTCCTGAGGCCTACAATACCCTCAAAGAATATCTTGATCTCAGAATTAAGATGTATGGAAAATATGATGAGAATTCCTACTTGTTTCTGACCAACGATTACAAATCCCAACTAAGCGTAGAGCAATGCAGTGACCTGATAAAACCTGCATTGATCAAGGCAGGAATATTCTCAAAGACTGGCTCCAAACTAGTAAAAAATGACAAATCCACCAACCATGCATTTAGAAAGAGGTTTGATACAGTTGCCGTTAATTCTGGTATCCACTTAAAATACATCGAGTACATGCTTGGCCACTATGAGCGTAAAACTGACCGAAACTATTTCAAACCAACTGATGAGGAACTGTATCATGCCTTCAAACCCATGATATCGAAGATTACCTTGAATCAGGAAGAAAAATACTTTGAAAAAATTATCAAACTTGAATCAAATCTAGAAAGCAACAACCAGTTGGAAAACGAGCTGAGCCAGCTCCGGTTGGATCACTTTAGGCTAAAGCAAGATCTAGATGACAGAAAAGATGAGGAGGAAGAGCACAGAAAGATAATCAGAAATCTCATAGACAGTGGGGTCTTGGAAAAGCTCAAAAGATTATAACTTGACATCTAATAATGGGAATTTTTGTTTTCATCTGTTTTTCGTTCAGTTGTGACAGATTAAATTTCATTGAAAATAAACTGTTAATTTTTAACATATGCATTTTGATTTTCTTTTAACGAAAAATTTAACATAAACGGATAACTTGTCAAATTTTGATGTATGTTGTATGCGGTTTAGCAATACCGCAAATGATCAGAAAAAAAATCCCTGTGAAAATATAAATTATTGTGTGCTGTTAGCATATGATGTTGAAACTGTATCGCATATTGATGATTTTAACTAGTTTGTGTTGTTTCATACTCTTGGGCCTCACTCAAATCAATTACAGCATTTGTTGTTTTTCTGACAAACAAAAAACTGTCAATTCTTCCAGATTCAAAGGCTTCAAGAGATTCTATTACCTCTTTTACAAATGCCTTCATCGTGGCAGGTTTCATGACCTCTAACTCCAACAAGTTATTTCTTTTATTCATCAAAGTTAACACCTAGCAATGGCAAACCACCAGTATCAGAAAATCTGTTCTTTGTTTGGCCTACCTCTTTACTCATATTAATTATTAGAGGTACTAATTATTAAATGTTAGTACCCCTAATAATTAATATATAGTGGGCGTACTAATCGCTACGATGGCACGTATTCAGAGATCAGTACGCAGAAGAGTTGGAGATAAGACATATTACCAGTATAGAATTATAGTCTCCTCAAAAATTTTGTCTGAATTAAAATGGGATGAGGGCACAGAAATTAGCATAAGGATATTAAAGAAAAAATTGGTAGTTGAGAAAACCAATTGAGGCTAGCTGCTAAAAATTATGGATAAATTGGATTTTGGTTTGATAACATAAAAATCAACATGAAAATACAAACCAGATTTCATTGAAAAACAAAAATGAAAAATCTCCTTCCATGTTTAGGCCAATTCACATTTGTTTGATGAGACATTGTTGCTTTAGGATCTTTTTGATCGGCATGCTTTTAATTCATGCATGAAACTAGAGAGTATATGAAAAAGATGATTCTTGTTTTCATAATTACAACATTATCAATGGTTATGATTCCAAGTCTTGTATTTTCATCTTATTCTGAAAATGACATACAAAGTCCAAAAAAACAGATTGAATCAGGAGTGTTGCCTGAGGATATAAGATGTAAAGAAAATCGAGTTTTGGTGATGAGAACCAGTGATATTCCAGCTTGCGTTACAGAAAAAACTGCTCTTAGGCTTGGATGGGAAATCATAAACAACTTCAAGCAAGAACCAGAACCATCAGAAACCAAACCCGATACCAAAAAGATATCTTCTGAAAATAACATTGGTATGATTGAAGAAAAAATTCCTTGGCTTTATGGTGTTGAGGATTTGTCTTACATGGAACTAGAAAAGATCCCAAACCCTACGGGATATTGGGTGCCAGTTGAGGACAAGGATGGGTTTGCAGAACTTTTGGCAAATGCTACAGGAGACAAAATTATTGAAAAGACTACCCGATATGACAAATTCATGTCTATTTATACCACAGAACATGGTGGGATCATATTTCATAATCGTTTGACAAACAGTCCTGTTAATCCTCCTGTTTTAGTCAGTATATACAAATCAATAGATAGTGGATATAATCAAAATAAATTCATTAATAATTTTATGGACAAGATGGGTTTTAAAATTGGAGAAGAACACATACTAACACAAAGCCTTTTTGATAGTTGTGAAATAAATTTTGCTTTTCATGAATGTGAATTTGAGGATAATGTAACAATAAGAAAACAATTTACAGGAGATAGAACTAATTATACAATATTACAACCATATAGCAATATTCAATTTGTATTTTATGATGAAAGTTTTGTAAAGCATGGATCTCCAGGTATAAAAATAAAGTTTCATGGTTGGACTAATGATCCTAAACTTGTACCTTCAGAACGTCTATTGGATTTTGATAAAGCAGTAAAAATTGCACATAAGTTTGCATCTACAAATGAAGAATTAAACAAATCTTCAGATGAAGGTGGTAAATGTGAAGGTTTTGCGTATGATGTTAATTCTGAATACATTAACGTTTCTGATAAAATTATATCTGGAGTTCCTTTTTATTTTATTACTATTGCAAGTTGCACATACGATCCTAGTGATACTGGTCATCAAAAAATACCTCTAATTCTAGTTGATGCATGGACTGGTGAAAATGTATTTTTAACTTATCATGGAGGTTTGGACTAGAATGATGATCAAGTTATTTATTTTCATAATTGTACTTTCTTTATCGGGTATGACTATACAGGATTCGTATTCTGCTACTCCAGAATTATTCTCAAAAATACCCTCGGTAATAACAAACAGCATATTGTCTCAAGATTTTACATCCAATCCTAAACATGTACATCAATCAGAACTAGTCAATACAGATATCTCTGCTTTGAATTCAGAACAAATCACTGTTAAAATATTTGATGATGTGTTGACAATCTCAAAAGACAGAGTTACATCAAGGGATACAAATGACTATACTTGGTTTGGCTCTGGTGATGGGATCAATACCGTACTGGTTGTCAGTGGTGCAGAAATCACAGGTTCCATTGAAACTAGTAATAATACTTACAGGATAGATGCGACAAATTATTCATCTGTACATATTTTACAAGATATAGACATCTCCAAAATAGCTCCTGAATATGGCTATGCTGATGGAGAAGACGAATATGAGAACATGGCACAAACAACTTCTCTTACTCAAACACAAAGAAATCTGATTTCACAGTTAGAGGATGTGTATGATAGTGACTTTGATTATAGAGGAGAGAAAGTAATCATTGACGTTTATGTGGTGTATACAGAAGCAGCTGATAATGCACCATCAGATGTATATCGCTCAATAACTTCACAAGCCCGATTAGCTATAGAGAAAGCAAATGATTCTTACAATGACAATCATTTACCACTAGAGTTAAACTTGGTAGATACTGCAAAAGTTAGAAACTATGTGGAGGTAGACATGGATACTGATAGAAATAATTTGCTTGACAGTAGCAATAGTTTCTTTGCAAGAACTCATGCAGAAGCTGAAGAACTCGATGCAGATGTTGTTATTTTATTCACTCTTAACAATGATGAAGATGAATTTATTTGTGGTTATGCTGGAGATCTTTTATCTGATGATTCTAGTACTTCTATGGCCGTAGTAAAATCCACTTGCGTTGCGGGTCATTCCTTTACACATGAGATCGGTCATTTACAAGGTGCACGTCATGAGTATACGCGAGATTCTACAATAACTCCCTTTGTTTATGGTCATGGATGGATTGATACTGAAATAAAGAAAAGAACTATTATGGCTTATGATTGTGATAATGATCCTAATGTGGATGCTTGTCCAAGACAAGGAATATGGTCAGACCCATACGACTCTTTTATAGGCAGTGCAGTACCTGCTGGGACTGAAAACCACAACTGGAATGCCAAGGTGTTATTTGCAACAGGCCCACACATTGCATCACTAAGAGGTGAACAGCAAAACTATGACAATATCTCTCCAAGCGGAGGCATTTCATTACCTGTAACAACAATTGTACGAGGTGCACTGCTTGACGTGACTGCCACATTTGATGAGGAAATTCATGATAAGCATCCCCCACATGTGACCATCAGTGATGGTACAACATCAACTACTAAACAAATGACAAAATCAACTGGCACTGTCTATACCACCACTCACCAAACAACATCCGAAATCGGCACTGTAAACTTTTCATTTTCTAATGCACGTGATGTTTATGGGAATTCTGTGGTTCCAACCCCTACATCAGGCAGTGTTGTAACCATAGTTGAACCAAATCCAAACCCTGTAATTACTGCCCCTTCAGACCGCACATTTGAGGCAACAGCAACAAATACCCCGTTGGATTCATCAGACTATGGCATTGCCACTGCAACAGACGATGTAGATGTTAATCTTACAGTAACTAATGATGCTCCTAGTACATTTTCACTTGAGGATACCACAATAATATGGAGTGCAACTGATTCAGATGGAAACACTTCTACTGCAACACAGACTGTAACAATAACTGATACTACCCCACCAACAATCACTTTAATTGGTAAAGATACCGTAACAGTCAAGATTGGTTCTGCATATTCAGATAAAGGAGCAACTGCAATGGATATAGTTGATGGAGACATCTCAGCAGACATTACAACTGATACATCAAAGGTAGACACGCAGATACTTGGATTGTACACTGTAACATATACAGTCAGCGATACATCAGGGAATCAGATTATAACAACAAGAACTGTGGATGTATCTGCAACTGATTTACACATGACAGTGATAGGACTTGCAACAAATTCTGATTATCTTGATGGTGCACATGACTTTGAGATCAAAGATGGATTGGCATACGTTGCATCTTATTCTAGTAATCGCTTTTCAATATATGATGTATCAAATCCCGCCTCACCAATAATGGTTTCAAGTGTAAAGGATATCCATTCTCTTGGCACTCCAAATCAAGTTGAAATAGAAGGAAATTATGCCTTTGTCAGTACTGAGATAGGACGAACCCTCACAATAATAGATGTCTCTGATACTGCAAACCCATCAGTACAGTCTTCTTTACAATATCCAAAAAGAGACTCCTATCCGTTTGCACTTGCAGTCAAAGACAACTATGCATATGTGGGCGATGCTGGTTCCTCAAAACTTTTAATTGTTAATGTGACTGACAAGTCAAACCCACAAATCACAACTAATATTGACATGCCAAATATTGCAAACATTAGTACAATTACACTTGATGGAGACCTTTTGTACACTACAAACAACAACGGGCAGACACTAAGCATCATAGATGTTACAGACAAGAGCAATCCTGTAATTGTATCGCAAACAACTAATCCTTTCTTCTTTAACTCTCATTCTTTGCAGATTCAAGATGATTATGCATTTGTTTTGTCACTAGGAAAATCACGTCTAAATGTTGTAGACATATCTGATAGAGTAAATCCTCATATTGTAGGATCTTTGCATGATATAGAAAATATGGGCGGTGCAAGTGCAGTTCAAGTAAGAGGGGATTATGCATTTGTTGTATCGTGGGCAAGCAATACTCTTAGCATGATTGACATCTCTGAGAAGAACAACCCCGTACTAGTAGAGTCTTTGAAATTATCAAACCATGATGATCATTTTTCACATCTTGAAATGGTGCAGGATACGGCATATCTTACAGGATCAGGTGGAGACATTATGTTTACAGTGGATGTAAACCTTCCATAAAAGATTTGGAGCATTGATTCTCTAGACATACTTCTGAAGATCAACAAAATCTAATTTCACGGTGGATTATTAAATATGGGCGAGAAAACTCGTAAATTCTCTCTAACTCAATTTATTTAACTTGATTTTTAATATAGAAATACTTCCTATTTACTATTTCAAATCTTTTTATTTCATGAGTACAATTCTAGGTTTAGATATTGTCGTACTATCACTAATAGTGGCAACATCTGGTACAGCAATTTACCAACTCAGAACATACGAATCCAAACCATTAAAGAAAATCATTGATGAAAGCATAGTAACATTCTCAGGTGCATTATTTGTCGTGTATGGTGGTTATTCTCTAATTGCCACTTCCTCACAAGACCTACAACTAATGGTAACTATTGGTGCAATATCAAGTATAGCTGCAACAGGCTTTGTTGGAAAGAAAATATTTGGAATTATTCGTCCAATTATTCCAACAGGACAAATAACTATAACTAAACCTGATGGAACTATTATTACAACTATAGTCCCTGCAAGTAGTTCAAAGGAAGCAGTAAATGAAATTCTTGAAAAATCAAAACAAGGAAAGAAAATAGAACAAAATATGCTTCCTCCACAACTTGGACCTGATGGAGAATGGTATCAGACTAATTTCACAAAGGATTCCAAAAAAGGAAACGTTCTACCATACGGTGAGAAATCCCTCTGGATTAGAATTCAGGGTGTCAAATCATACGCTACTGCAGTTCTCAAAGACTCTCAAGGTAGATGGTTGCAAATTGATCAAAGTCATTCCTTTGATGAGGATAATGATATTGAAACTACGAGAATCGAACTGTATAATAAAATCGGTGAGCCATTTCCAAAGGGAAAATATTTCTTGGAATCTCGTGGTGATAGGGGAACGTCTGACAGTACAGGAATCAAATCAGATGAGTTCTGGATTGTATAGTTGGTATGTATAATGTCCAAAAAATCCAAACCTTTTATTTTTTCTAAATGTGTTATAACTAGAGTAATTGATGGTGATACGTTTGTAGCTGATGTTGACTTGGGTTTTGGCGTATGGGTTAGAAAGCAGAAATTCAGATTATATGGTGTAGATACTCCTGAAATTAGAGGAAAGAAGAAGACCAAGAAAGGGTTGGAGGCTAAAACATACGTTAAGGAGTTAATTGAAGGGAAAGAATTTCTCATTAAATCATACGGTAGGGGAAAGTATAGGTGGTTGGCTGATGTGTTATTGCCAGGTGAGAGACCGTTGTCATTACACTTGATATCTATGGGGTATGGTAAGGAGATGAGATGATGATTCTATATTCCAGGCATGAATAAATTTTCAGATTTAACTCTCTTTTTTAACAATTAAGATCGATGTTTGATGGTGCGACTTATATTCTAGTGATTTTTTTATTTAGTAATGTCTTCAAGTTTTCCTCTCCTGAAGATTATTACATATTTCGATAATACTGTTAATTCATATGCGGAGAACAATTCTAATTAGAGATAACAAATGAAGGGGAAACAAAAATTAGTTAATGCTCACATCTTGTTACAGTGTGCAGATTCAAATCATGATGGAATGTGTGTAGAATTAAGGGATTCATTACTTGAAAAGTTTGGTGACGTAGAAGAAGCTACGACCATTCACCAAACAATGGGCGAAGGTGATTTCTGTGTTTCAGCTATTGCTACAATTGATCCTTCAAAATCTGAATTATTTGAAAAAGCATTACGTGAACTTCAAGCAAATTTAAAACCAAGTTCTAAGGTTGAAGATGTAAGGGTTTATCTAGAAGTCAATTAAAAACTAAAAAGTGTTTTTTAATATTTTCTGTTATCCTGATAAAGTTGATGAATCTTTAGAGAAATTAAAAAAAAATCCAATATTTAGCAATGTAATAAAACTAAACAAAAAACATGCAATCAAAGCTGTAATGAAAGAATCATTACTGAATACTGATGATGATAAGATTTTGGAAATTGCAAAAAAGATAAAGAAAATAAAAACAATAAGATCTGTTACCCCTTTTGCAGATAGAGTAAAAGACAGTAAGCATAAAGAAATAACTCCTCAGACAAATAAACTAAAGCATATATTTTTTGATATAGATAGTACAATTACTCATTTACCATCACCTATAATTCATAGACAAGTAAAAGACAAATTTGCAAAGTTCACTGAAAAAAATGTAACTGTGTATTTTTGTACTGGGAGAGATAAGATACAAGTTGAAAAATTAATTGTTCAGTTTGAAACTTCTCCCTATGGAATAGCAGAAGCTGGAGGAATTATAATTAACTCGAATCTACCTAATGGTAAATTTGGAGATAGGACTGAACCTGATAAACTTTTACAGTATGTTCAAAACAAATACAAAAATGTACAAATTGATGAAAAACAACAAAGCAGAATGACTGAAATTGTGTTGAAAAAAGAAACAATCACTCCTCTTCAATTAAAAAATGCGATTAAAAGTTCAAAGGCTAATGTTGAGATACATCAATCAAAAAATACCTATCATATTACCAAAAAAGGAATAAACAAAGGCCACGCGATACATTATGTTACTGGTGTTGACGGATTGAATTTGGGAGAAGGTCATATCATATATTCTGTAGGGGATAGTAATTTGGATATTCCAATGTTTGATGCTACGGATCATTCTTTTGCTGTAGAAAATGCCACGAAAGAGGCCAAAAAAGCAGCATCCGTTTGTTTACAAAATTCTGGACCTGCTGGAATTGATGAGATATATGATCACATGTTTGGTTTTTCTTAGTTTGTTATGACCTGCAAAGGAACCTGCACATTACATAAAGCTAAAAGAGTTCACGGGATTAACCGCTACATACAGGGTCAAAAGCACTGCTCAATCTGTGAAATATTCCTATACTGGGATGGTAAACACTGTCCCTGTTGCAATTTTGTGTTAAGAACCAGACCTCGTAACACAAAGAATAGACGGCAATTGCAAGGGATTCTGACTGTTCAGAGGATGTAATCATTAAAGGCAGAATCTTTTTTGTAAATCCAAACATGATTCAATTTCT
>Ga0233439_10002357_pt1 | contig 21494 bp, 7 predicted proteins | sample SI_123_September_6_FD_182713 | JGI IMG/M metagenome (GOLD analysis project Ga0233439, IMG submission 182713) | Seawater microbial communities from Saanich Inlet, British Columbia, Canada - SI_123_September2016_100_MG | ecosystem: Environmental > Aquatic > Marine > Inlet | place: Canada: British... | reverse complement strand
ATCCATTATTGGTGGAATCTTCTTATGGATGCAAAGTTATAGGGAATAATTCAAATTATGAGATGAGAAAAATTAAAAGATATACAGAATGGCAATCTATGCCATATAAAGAAAAATCACAATATGATGAATTTCAAAGAATAACAATGATGGCAACACAAGCAGGAATTAACAAATATATTATAGATGAAGCTATACGATATCATAAAAAGATATCTGAACATAAAACTTTTAGGGGAATTAATCGTGATGGTATAATAGCAGCATCGATATATGTAGCATTTAGAATAAATAATAACCCAAGAACAGCAAAAGAAATAGCAGATATATTTCATTTAGACCCATCTGGTGCAACAAAAGGGTGTAAAAATGCAGTAAATATATTAAATATAATTGAGGCAGATTTAGAAGATAATGAAAAAACAGTATTTGGAAAAACAAACCCACAATCATTTATTGTAAGATATTCTAGTAAATTAGGTATAAATAAAGAATTAACAAAATTGGCTGAATTTATTGCATGTAAGATACAGAAATCTAATATGATTCCTGAAAATACTCCTCATTCAATTGCAGCTGGAATAGTTTATTATATATGTTGTTTATGTGAATTAAATATTACAAAAAAGGATATTCATAATATAAGTCAAATAAGTGAAGTAACAATAAACAAATGTTTTAAAAAATTAGAAGGTTTTACTAATGAGTTAATACCTTTATCTATTAAAAGGAAATATAACATTAATTAATAATATGTTATTTTAACTATATTATTTTATTTTTACTTATCATATATTAATGATACCAAAAATTATTTTTATAATTCCTTATCGTAATCGAGAACAACATAAAAACTTTTTTTTAAGATATATAAAATATATATTAGAAGATTATAATAAAAATGATTATGAAATTGTTTTTTCACATCAAAAAGATACCCGCCCATTTAATCGTGGTGCTGTGAAAAATATTGGATTTAAATTTATAAAAAAAAAATATCCTAATGATTATAAAAACATTAATTTAGTATTCCATGATATTGATGTAATGCCTTCTACAAAAGGGTTATTAGATTATGAAACAACAGAAGGTACAATAAAACATTATTATGGATTTAAATATGCATTAGGAGGTATAATATCAATTAAAGGTTCGGATTTTGAATTAATAAATGGTTATCCAAATTATTGGAGCTGGTCATTAGAAGATAATTGTTTACAAAAAAGAGCAGAAAAAAATAACATAAATATAGATAGAAGTAATTTTTTCAGTATAGGTGATTTTAATATATTACATCTCCACGACGGATTTTATAAGGATTATTCTGAAACTAATTTAGAATTATTTAAAACAGAAACTGGCAATGAAGGTTTAGAAACCATATATAAATTAATTATTGAAGACAAAAATATTACAGATGATGTAATTAACCATACTTTTTGTGATATAATAAATTTTGATACATTATATTCACATTTTGAACAACAACCAATTGAGAAACATAGTTTAAAAGATGGGAATAATTTAAATAATAAGCATAAACAGAAAAAAAGAATGAATAATAGAATTACTATGCTTATGTATGGTAGATAAAAATAATAAATAAAATATATTATTTATTTATTATTTAATTAATTAATTTGTGATGGAATATAATATTTAATTCGGTTTTCGCCTCCCATATAACCATGGAAGAAACAGTGATAACTAATAATTCCAATATTTCCTTTAATTTCAAATGTTAAATTACCTGTATAATGTTGTACATATAATGGTAATACATCATTTCCATTTAGACTTATATTAGTTGGCTGTCCATGTGCTGTACCAGATATAATATTGAAATTTGTTGAAGAAGTAACAAAACCTAGCGGATGAGATGTTGGTATTCCAGTTATAGTATATGTTCCATTTGTTAATCCGATGTAATCATTATTACTATATGGAACCTGATTAAATCTATACACACCAACTACATCAATACTATTTGTAAATGGTGTTTGTTCCAATAATTGTATATTTTGAGTTACAATATTTGGGTTTGTTGCTGAACCAGTATTTGCAGGTGTTTGATCAGGAGCAACAAATGTACCTGTTGAGGTAGAAGTTGTATATCCTAATCCATATAGATTAGTATTAATATATGAATTTGATTGTAAAGCATCTACTAAAATACCAGTATCATTATAAATAAACGGTAAAGTATTTGTTTTTGTATTATCAGCAACTGCTTCTAAAACTATTCTATATGTTCTTTTTGGAATTTGTGCAACACTTGTAACATCATGTTGGTTTTCATTTGCATTAATTACTAGTTCAAATACAAATTGATCTCCATCTACAATCATAACAGGTTGTGGCAAATATGTTGCTCTTAATGAGTAATCATTACTTACAACACCATTTACAGTAAGTGGAGTACCTGTTTTAAATCTTTCTCTATGTATTTTATTATCAGCCATTTGACCTAATATATGTCTTGCCATATTAGCATTTCCTTTATTTAAATCCGATAATGGTTGAACTGGTGTTCCGGAACTGTTAAACACAGGTAAAATATGTGTATCATATAAATTATATCCTGATTTACCTAATTCTTGAACAACATCTGATTCATTTTTAAATAGATCTACTCCATGTACAGTACCTGTTAATTTATATGCCAAATATTTAACAAAATCATATCTTATTAAGTTTTGTGCAGATAAATCTTGAATGCTATTATTATCAAGACCTCTAACAAACTCAAGATTAGCATTCAAAGGATTAATAATTCTTTCATAATTAATATTATTTGATGTAGATAAATTTCCATTCATACTTACAAAATATTTTGTATCTGTAATAAAGAAGTCATCAACACTATTTGCATCTGTTTGGAATTGGAATAAATTTCTAAGAGTTGTAGTTTTCATATAGATTGAAGCATCAACATCTTGTCCAGATACATCTTTAAAGTCTTCTTGATACAAATCAATATATATTGATAATGAACTTACATCCAACGCTCTAATAGAGAAAACTCCTGGTTGTAATGGAGGTTCAGGTTCAGGTTCTGGTTCGGGTTGATTTAATGTATATAAAGTAATCGCATCATCAATACTTTCAATTGGACCTCCATCATTAAAGAATGGTATTATCTCTGAATATGCATCAATTACTTCATATGTTTTTATATAACTATATGCTGTTATTTTTTCATATCTTCCCAATTTTTTTCTTCTCACATTTTGTAAATTCTTAAAATTGGTATTTACCAAAATTTCTTGCAACGCAATTTCACCAGTCTTAGTAGTAATTTCAGCTGCCTTTGCATATTTTGCACCATCGGTTAAACCAATTAATTCGGCTTCTAAGGTTGTTAATTGTGCTTTTAAGTTATTTAAAATAGTCACACTTTCTGTATATAATGCTTCTAGTGTAGATTCATTTGTCAAATTAAGAGGTACTTGTTGATCTATAAGTTGATACATTCTCTTTACGTATTTTGAAATACTATATGAACTACTTACTGCATTAAGTGATAATGAACCAGCTACAAATAACATAGCATTTGTAGCATAACCACCACCAATATCATCAAATGCCCAGTTATAATTATGATTAATATAATTAGATTGTACATTAGGATTTTTCAGTTCATTTGCTATTTTAAAGTTACTTTGTGTGTAAGTTTGAACTTGAGATAAAATATTAATAAGAACATTTAATTTAGCATGTGCTTTTCCAAGAGCTGTGTTATAATGGTCAATACTTAAATAATCAGAATAAATATCATCTGGTTGTACGGTACTATCTGCATTTTTAAGTGTTGTTGGAATTCCAAAAGCATTCTTTAATATAGTTAAATTATCAGATAAAGATTGTTCTACATCAATATTAGAATTATTACCAATATCAATTAAAACCATTTCTGTTAATACAGTAGTTAATACATTAATATTTTGATTTTTAACAATTGATGATGCTTGAGCATATGGATCTGTAGTAGAGAATTTTTGAATACTCTTAAATGATTTTTGTCTTGTATAATTTAATATCGTATTATTAGCATCAAAAGATGTGTTTGTTGCAATATCTGTTCCGCCTAATGACTCAACTATAAAGTAATCTGTGTGTGGTACATTATCAGGAAGTATATAAGTACCATTACTTAAATCTGTATAGTGTGATACTGTATTGGGTATTACTTGACCGGATAAATTCTTAATTATTATTTCTGCATTTGAAATATAGCCATCAAAAACAATACCTGAAATTGCTTCAGGTTCAGGTTCAGGTTCAGATTCAGGTTCAGGTTCAGATTCAGGTTCGGGTTCAGGTTCAGGTTCAGATTCAGGTTCGGGTTCAGGTTGAGGTTCAGGTTCGGGTTCAGGTTCAGGTTGAGGTTCAGGTTCAGGTTGTTTAACACCAGCAATATTTATATCAATCGTATTTTCAATATGTGTTGTAAAAGTTAATGCGTCAATTGTACTTGATGAATCAAATAATGGATATTTCTTTGTATATGCTACAATTTTTTCAATATTTATTAATTTTGTTAAATTATCAGTTGATGAGTCTAATTGTTCATTTACTAATAATATGACACGTTTTATGTATTGCAACATTAGTGTTGCATAATATTTTGATGAACCCAATATTTGTCCAACAATTATATCAACATTTATAGTATCAATATATGAACCTGATAAATCAGCTACATCTACTAATGTATTAGTATTAATGTCAGATGTAAGTGTGTTTGCATATGCTGTAATGCATTGGTCAAATGTAGCATATCCAGTTATACTGGTAGTAATATTAATTATTGCAGTTAGTATAGCATGATGATATGCAATCTCAATAGTATTATATTTATAATTGGCTAGATAATCTGTATAAATACTTGATGTGCCGTTGTATCCATGATTAGATGTAAGACCAATATTTCGTTTTAAATTAACTTCTAAGTTTGCAATTATATCTATAATATCAACGTTGGTAGTCGTTTCTGTAATATTTAATTCAATTGCTTTTGTAAGGATTGTAGTTAAAATATTAATATTTGTATTCACATTATATGGGTTATCAAGTTTCTGTATAATTGTTTTTAATACTTTTGTATTTGATAAACCAGATGCAATATCAAAACCACCTGTTGCGATTGCTTTCATAAACATATGATTATCATTTAATACATCCGCGGGTAAATCAAAGTAACCAAAGTTATTTGAAGTAGTTTCTGATAACTTATTATTATAACTTAAGTCATTTAATGCATAATATTCTATGGTTGAACTTGAAATATAACCATCAAATATGAATGAGGTAATTGCTTCAGGTTCAGGCTCAGGCTGAGGTTCTGGTTGATTTACAATTCCAATTACTGTAGCTAGAATACTATTCATGGTTATATTTTCGATATCACTTACTGAAGAGAAACTATAAACAGGATTGTTTTCAACATATGTTTTTAATTTTTCAAATGTTCTTGCTTGTGTTTCTACATAAGCATAACTTTCTATTTTTGCGATATAAGCTTTTGCTTTATTTAACCATTCATTACTTGGTGATTTTGCGGAATAAATATTCTCTAGTGTTGTTTGAATATTACTAGAAGATAATGGATAATTTGGAATATTATTAATTTTATCTACATGACCTGGGAATAATCGACTAGATAAATTTCTTATTATTTCATCAAATGTCATAAATGGTTGGTCACCATTCATACCAATATTAACAATTGATGTAACTAATGTAATAAATTTACCTGTAGGTAAATCTTCTACAAATTTACTTAGGTAATCATCTCTTAATTTATCTTTATCCATTCCAATATTCCATGCCATCATATCCATTATAGTATCAAAATCACTATAAATATTCATACTAGGATAACTTACAAATACATCAGGTATATTAAATATACTAGCAACATTACCTGCATTATGATTTTCTATTCTTTTTTGTACTTCTGTTGCAGCAAGAGTAGTAAATATATTAAGATTGTAATTTTCATTATCATAATGTAATTCTGAAATATTAACATCTAATTCAGGTCTTGTATCAATTACAAAGAAAGTTCTATATGTTTTGTTCCCCATGGAGTTTTGAGAACCTAAATTAGTACCACCTGTACTTTCAACAAAGTATGTTTTATTGTGTTCTATACTGCTTATATCGGTTGATGTTATTTTTCTACTAGGTAATCTATAATTACCATATGTATCTGTAGTAGTTGTATCTGTTTCAAAATAATTATATTCACCGTCTTCTTGATTAGAAACGAAATCAATTCTATTGAATTTGATTGTTGCGTTTGCGATGTAACCATCAAATAAAAGACCTTCTAATGGTTCTGGTTCTCTGAATTCAGGTTCAGGTTCAGGTTCAGGTTCAGGTTCAGGTTGAGGTTCAGGTTGAGGTTCAGGTTGAGGTTCAGGTTGAGGTTCGGGCTCAGGTTCAGGTTCAGATTCAGGCTCAGGTTCAGGTTCAGGTTCAGGCTCGGGTTGTAATATTTGTAAAATTGTAATACTATTTAATTCTGTAGTAGCATTTACAAAAGATGTATTATCATTTTCAGGGTCAGTATAAGATGCTATTCTTTGTAAATCACCTAAGCTATCTGTAACAGTTTGTGTAGCTCTTGAAGTATCATAACTACCTGCTGTTCTAACTGTATTTATAATTGAGTTAACTTGTAATGCATAATTATATAAAATATTACCTACATTTATATTACTATCACCAGTTGCTGTTTGATTAATAACTTTTGAAAATTTTGTGTTACTAGTTCCTTGGGTAAAATTAAATGTATTTTCTCTTGCGCTTAATTCTGATACTGCATTAATTCCTGTTGGGTTCATAAAAGATGATAAATTATCAATTGCATTATTAAAAGTGGTATCCGGTACATTTTGCATTACAACATTTATTATAGATACAACATTCATATTGGCAGCACCAACATCTAAATCTTCAGAGTCTTTTATCAAATAGTTTTTATTTAAATCTGTAGATTGATCTAAACCAAGAACAGTTTTAATATTACTTTCTATTGTTGCACTATCTATATCATTTATATCTGTTTCGCTTATTCCAGCACCTAATTCTGTAGGATTTATGGTTTTGATTACTTTTTCTACTTCATTTGATAAAACAGTTGTTAATATATTCATATTATTATTCATTTGATATGCAGCATCTAAATCTAACTCTCCTCCAGCAGTAGTTGGAATTTTAATAAGTTTTTTATATGATTTTGTTCCCATATCAATACCTGTTGCAATATCTGTACCACCACTTGTTTTCATTAAATATGTTTTATTTGGTTGCAAATTATCAGGGAATATAAAGTCACCAACCGAATCTGTAGTTGTTTCAATAATTGTTGTTGTATTAAATTCTTTGGTAGTGGTATTTAATTCAAAAAACCCTAATGTTGCTCCTGAAATATAACCATCAAATATAATACCTTTAAATGGTTCAGGTTCAGGTTCAGGTTCAGGAGCAGGTTCAGGTTCGGGTTCAGGTTCAGGTTCGGGTTCAGATTCGGGTTCAGGTTCATAATCTATGTTAAGTAATATATTTAAATCTTCAACAAATGTGTCTTTATTACCATCAGCAAGAAGTGCCTGAGTACCCGGAGGTGCTGTTGGTCTTAATCTTGTTATATCAGCATAACCTGTAAATGAATAAGTTTTATCCGAGGCTGACCAAGATTGTCCTATGAAATGAAGATGGCTTCTGTTAAAAGCAGTAGCATAATATTTACTTTCACTTATTTCTTGAACCTTGAAATCAGAATTATTCAAGAACTCAAACTTAATATTCTCAAATTGTGGATTTACTGCACCACCTGTTGCATGGGCACCACCATAGAATACTAATGATTGAATATCACTAATAAAATATTCTTTATCAAATACAAATTCAACAAAACCTGCCTGACCAGTATTAGAAAATTGTCCTGATGTCATCAAACTACCATCAAAAAGTAAATTATCAGTAGTAACACGGGTTCCATCTGTATAACCATGAGGGAAAGTCCCAAACTCACTATCAAATGTCATTGTAACTCCATCTCCAAGAGATAAAAATTTATCTTGAATACCTCCTGTATTTAAAGTTACAGGTTCCGCATAAGTTGGGTCCTGAGAACTGTAATCAAGCTCATTTAAACTGACATCACCACCTAATTCTTGCCACTCGGTATGAGTATAACTAGGAACACCTCTAATAATATCAATACCATTTATCCATAGCTGTATTTGACCAATTGGCATACCACCATATGTATCTTTAACTCTTAATTTTCGAAATGGAATATTAGGTTCGGGTTCAGGTTCGGGTTCAGGTTCGGGTGCAGGTTCAGGTGCTGGTTCAGGTTCAGGTTCAGGTTCAGGTTGAGGTTCAGGTTCAGGTTCAGGTTCAGGTTCAGGTTCAGGTTCAGGTTCAGGTTCAGCCTGAGGTTCAGGTTCAGGTGCTGGTTCAGGTTCAGGTTCTGGTTCAGGTTGAGGTTCAGGTTGAGGTTCAGGTTCAGGTTCAGGTTCAGGTTCAGGTTCAGGTTCTGGTTGAGGTTCGGGTGCCGGTTCTGGTTCTGGTTCTGGCTCAGGTTCAGATTCTGGTTCAGGCTCTCCTTGGGGTTCTGGTTCTGGTTCTGGTTGATCGCCTAGGTCAATTAATGCTTGTGTTTTATAATCTTGGATATGTGAAAGTTGTATTACTTTAACTTCATTAGCATTGTCTTCAATTGCTCTATCAGTTGATGGAGAAGGGCGGGTAGTACCTATTGGTTCTAATGCGGTTTTAAATTTTAAAATTCGAATACCATTTTCTGTAAAATTATGCAACGAAACGCTGTATAATGGTGTTCTATTAAAATTAAGTAATTCAATATCTAGGTAGTTATAAATTCCTGTTGTATCATTTAAATACATAATAATACAATCGATATCTTCAATATCTAATTCATCACGTAAAGTTATTGATACATCATTTGCATTTGTAATATTTGCAGTTGTTGAAAATACATTATCAATTATATTTTCATATCCTGTTGTAATACTTTCAACAATATTTTCGTTTATTTTCCATGCTTGTACTTCTTGTATTGGTACTGGAATAAAGGACGGATTTTTGATTACAATATGTTTTATTAACACATTATCAGGTTCAGGTTCAGGTTCAGGTTCAGGTTCAGGTTCAGGTTCAGGTTCAGGTTCAGGTTCAGGTTCAGGTTCAGGTTCAGGTTCAGGTTCAGGTTCAGGTTGAGGTTCTGGAGCAGGTTCAGGTTCAGGTTCCGGTTCAGGTTCCGGTTCAGGTTCTGGCTGTAATAAAGTAGCATAATAACTTCTAACAATTCCATTTGTAAATGGGTCAGTATTAGAGAATGTGTTTGCTGTAATAGTTACCATAGAACCGTTTTCTGTAATGGCAACATGTCTTCCTGAAAAATCACCCGCACTTTCACCATCTAAATTTTCTGCTGTGTGAACCCAATCCATAACTGGTTGAGTTGCTCCATCATATAATAATGCAGTATCACTAGTAAAATCTTGATAAATATTTACTGAACCACTATCTACACCTGTTATACCATCATTTTCGGCAGAACCAACTATAATAAATTTACCATCTTTAGATAAAGCCATATGTTCAATAGAATTTACTGATAAATCAAATGAATTTTCCAATACAATTTCTGTAAATGCACTCCATCTTTGTAAGTCACTTGTTGTATTTGAAAAATCATCAAATTTCATTTTTGTAATATTTACTGAACCATTTTCGGTTTCGCCTCCTAACTTACTTGTTCCAGCCATTACAATATCAAAGTCATATGCACTATTATTTTCTGTAATACCACCAGTAATTGATACACAAATACCCATTTGATCTCGATTTTCAATTCCTTTCATGTTAAATCCTTGTGCTTCAAAACTACTTGGTGATGAAAATGTATTTCCATATGGATAACCTAATTGTATCCATTTCATATCGGTTGTATGATTTTCATCAGATGTAATTTCATATTGAGATGCAGATGTACTATATATTAATGCATATACTGCAGTAAAACCACTTGCTGTAATATTTGCGCCCGAAAGAGTAGCGTTGTCAAAAGAATCGCTTGCTAATACACTAGGAGCACCTATTGCTATAATACGTTTATCAGTTGGACTAATGGATACAGAATAACCAAATTGGTCATATGCTCTCGGTCCTGCTCTTACACCGTCAATAGTTAAATCACTTTCAATATGACTATCTAGTAGTGATGTATCAGTTAAACCAGTAGTTACTTTATTTGGATTATATTTTGCTCCAATATCTACCCAATTGTTATTACCTTCGTCATAATCATAAACCATAACTCTACCACTATAATTTAGTGTTGTTGCACCATCTCCCTCTGATATACCAACATAATTTCTATCACCAATAGCAATACGTTTACCATCAGAAGATAATGAAGTACTTAAACCGAATTTTTGTGATATGGTTGCTGAGTTTCCTTGGGAACCAACTAAATCTTGTCCAATTTTAGAATATGTATTATCACTTTGTAATTTATATACTTGTACCATACCTGCAATACCTGCACCACCTAATCCAAATTCTCCTGGTGCGGCCCATTCAGGAGATGATATAGCAATAATTGTTGCATCTTCATTTACAGAAACTATACCTCCAAAATACATTCTAGTTACACCAGTCCAACCAGAACCAGTATAAGCAGATGTTGTACTAAAACCTTCTTTTCCTGGAGAACTACTATTATTAGTATTCTCTATTGTTCTTGTTGTTAAATTAGTCCATTCTGTATTTGAATTTCTTTGATAAACATAAACACGTCCTTTATTACCGTTATCAGTTGGTGCTCCAACTACTAAATATTGACCTGAATGTGTCATAGCAATACTTGAACCAAACATAGAATCATTAGCACCTACTAAATCAGTTGTAAATTTACTCCATCCAAATAATGCTTCTGGTTCTGGTTCTGGTTCAGATTCTGGTTCTGGCTCAGGAGCAGGCTGAAGGTCAGATACAGAAAGACCGAGATACTCGTCAGCATTTAAATAATTCACGTTATAACCCAAATCTTCTAATATGCCTACTGTAATTCTACTTAAAGGCATATCTCCTTCAGATGTACTATTCTCATCCTCAATTTTAGCTGTCATTAACTCTTCATTTAAACCAGGATATTCAATCGGAGTTGCTATACTAGATGGTATAATTTGATTTGTATATAAATCTTTTATTTGGAAATAACGTTTTGTACTTTCTGGTGATACGTCACCTACTGGATGTTCTCCTTCATCTAAGTGTACAGTATTTGAACCTGTACCAAAATTGTCTTCAATAGGAATACCAAAATACTTATATGATGTACCATTTAAAGTATTTAATATTTTTGTGTATTCAAATACACCATTTTCACCAGTATATAATAAACTAGTTGTGTCTCCATGGCTATCATCATCTGTTAATTGATAATAATAAGTTCTTAAATTATTTGTTACCCAATGAGGACCAATACCTAATATGTGTCCTAATTCATGTAAAATAACCCAATATAATATAGAATCACCCGATTTAGTATAACTATATGCTAAACTTCGTGTTTGTGGTTTTTGAATTTCGACTTTACCACTTATAGGATATACTTTTGCGGTTAATGCGTCTTGCGTTGTACTTTGAATTACAGCACCTGCTAATGCAGTAGAAACGGGGATGTCTTTTAATTCTATTGATGTAATAATTGGATTACTCATATTAGAATTTAATGATGTAATTACAGACCCCCATTTATCAATAGCATCTTGAAATATAGATATAAAGTTATTATCTATTTTAAGATATTGACTGGAATCGTAAAATGTTACATTAAATACATGATTTGTAATATTAAATGTTGTTTCATCTCCATTTGTTATAGTTATGTCTGATACAATATCAATTAATGTTATATATGTTGCATTACTATCATCTGTATCAATAAATTGTGCTTTATATACTCCACTTCCTAATATACTTGGTATCCAATTTGTACCAGATGCATTACTACCATCAACAGTTGTTATAACATTATCATTTGACGAATCCAAGATTGAAACTAAACGTGTAGTTGTAGCCAAAAACATTTTATATTGTACATTTTGTGTTAATGTTATACGTCCGATAGTTGGATTATCAGGTGCTTCTTGAATTTTATGTATTGGCTTCTGAGAAACATCTGTGTGACGAAAAGTTGGGTAATTATAACCCGCAAATGCAGTCGGTGTTGCATTACCACCATGTGTATCTATCAATAGAGGAACAAAGTCTCCGATGTACTTATTATCTACTGTTATCCTTTGACCGTCTGATGACATTTATATATATATTAGAAACAATTTTTAATATATATAAATGATTAATTAATAAAATACTGTTATTTTGTTTAAAAATCTTCGTGAAGATCAAACGCATCTTCGGTGTTTTTATCTGCTAAAGCATATTCACTTACACGTTTTTCAAAAAAATTTGTTTTTGATTCAACTGATATTAACTCCATAAAATCAAATGGATTTGTTGAATCATATATTTTGTTATATCCTAATTGAACGACTAAACGGTCTGCTATAAATTCTATATATTGAGACATTAATTGAGAATTCATACCAATTAATCTACAAGGAAGTGCTTCAGTAATAAAAACCTTTTCAATTTCTACTGCTTCTTTTACAATTTCAATTATTCTATTTTTATTTATTTTTTTATTTAATTTTGAATAAAGTAATACTGCAAATTCTGTGTGAAGTGCTTCATCTCTAGAAATTAATTCATTTGAAAATGTTAATCCTGGTAATAACCCGCGTTTTTTTAACCAAAAAATACTGCAGAACGCACCACTAAAAAATATTCCTTCAACACAAGCAAATGCGACTAATCTTGTTGCAAAAGTACTTCTATTATCAGAAATCCATTTCTTTGCCCATGCCCCTTTTTTTTTGATACATTCAAATGTTTCTAACGCATTAAATAATTTATGTTTTTCTTCCCTATCTTTAATATATGTTTCAATTAACATACTATACATTTGTGAATGAATATTCTCCATAGCTATCTGGAAACCATAAAATGCTCTTGCTTCTGAATTTTGTACTTCAGACATAAAACGCAATCCTAAATTTTCAATAACTAATCCATCACTTGCTGCAAAAAATGCAAGTATCATAGATATAAAATGTCTTTCATTATCGTCTAGTTTTTCCCAATCAGTTAAATCTTTAGATAGATCAACTTCTTCAGCTCGCCAGAAACAATCTACTTGTTTTTTATACATTGACCACACGTCTTCGTACTGTATTGGAAACATTACAAAACGATTATCGTCTTCAATTAACAGAGGTTCAACTACAGACTTTGCCATCCTAAATAATATAAGGTTGAGATTTTATATTATTTTGAAAAATTAATTCTCTTTAAGTATTCGAAATTATATATGTTCTCTCATCAAAAAATAAAAACAGAGGATTATATATATATTATTCATGGATATTGATAGTATACCTTCTAATATATTTTTAATAGATCCTGACAATCAAAGAGAGAAGAGACTCAATAATAAACCAGATGATAGTCTTATATATATTAATAACCCCATTATGCCTGATATTGAAGATATCGCAGAAAGAGATAAAAAGATTTTAAAGTTAAGAGATTTACTTCAAAAAAATAAGGAAGAATTAAAAATTAATCATTCTAAAATTGAAAGTGAAACTAAAAATAATTCTTACCTAAAAGATGTATTAAAGAATTATCATTCATATAAAAGTTATATTATCAATATGAAAAGAAAACAAAAAGAAGCGATGGAAAATATATCCACACATTTAGAAAAAATTACAAATGAAAATACTTTAGGTGTTGAAAATTTAGAAAGAGTTAAATTGGAACAAAATCAAATACTAGATGAACTTGATAAAATCCAAAAAGATTTACAAGAACTTACATTAAAAACTGAAAAATAATGTTTAATTATATATATATGTCGGGAACAGTACAAGATATAATAACTACATTAGAAACTAATTTAAAAAGTTATGATCAAAATATGAACGGATTTTACGACCGTGCTCTAGATAAAATACAAAGAATTAAAGATCTTATTCGACAAATTCAAGGAATTGTTGCTAGTTATAATGATACACAACACGAATTACAATTATGTCGAGAAAACGAAGCAATTTATGCACAACAAATAGAACAATTACAAAAACAGATTGAAGATTTAAGAAGTATTAATGATGAATTAAGACGTAATGCAGATGTTAATGAAGAAACAATGAGCCGATTAAATGAATTAAGAGATGAACATGACAAACTTAGAGAGGAGTATATTAAATTACAACGTGAATTAGGAGAAACAAAAACAGAAAGAGATGGAGAAAGACAACAGAAAGAACAATTAGAAAAACAAATTGAAGATAAGGAAAGGGAAATAAACCAACAAAACCGTGTTTTGGCAGAAAATGAAATGGAACTCAATCGACTTGACGCAAGAGTAAAAGAATTACAGGCCATGTTAGACGGAGAAAGTAGTCGTGAAAAAGAATTGAAAGAACAACTTGATGCATATAATGAGAGATTAACAGCATTAAATATTATATTATCAGATATGATGACAAATGATAAATCAGGACAAGTAGAAAAAGGACTTCAAGAAATTATTGATTTATTGGGTGGAATTCCAGGAGTAGATAGTGGTAGTTCATCTAGTAGTTCATCAGGTACAGGAGGACCTGGAGGGTACATTCCTCCTGTATTATCTCCTAATCCACCAGTTCCACCAGTAGTAGAACAACGTTCAAGTTCAAGTAGTGCTCCTGCACTATCAACAACACAAGTAAGATTAGGGGATAATATTAATCAAGGAAACCCAATACCCGAAATAATTCCAACTGTTGATGCCATACCAGATGCTAGTGAACGTGTATCAACATCACAAGTAACACCACAAGTAACACCACAAGTAACACCACAAGTAACACCACAAGTAACACCACAAGTAGAAACAACTACTCAAAACCCCATACATCAAGGTAGTAAAAACACACATAAAGCTACATTTAATAATAAAGAAGTCCTAATTGATATAAAAGGAACACCCACCGACATCTCGGCGAGAAATGCCAAGATTGGGAAATTGATTGAACAATATTTTGATAATGAACAAATATATAAGGATCATGGAAAAATAAATAATTATTCCACAATAGTTGGAAAAGCCCGTGATATACGTCAGCCCAAAGAGTGGAGATCAAATAGAACAAAGATAAGAAATGATTTACAAAAATGGCAAGATCAATATACAAGTATTACAGGAGATAAACCATTTGATGGTTTATATCAAGATACTACTAATTATGGTGTTAAAGAAGGTAATATACCTGATCCATTTAATATTGAATTCCCTATGCATGGCTCAAAGTATTTTACACCTTCAACATTTGGAACAGGACATTATAATAAATCTAAAAGAAAAGGAGGAAAAAAGACAAGAAGAAAGCAAGGAGGAAAGTCAAATAATAAAACAATTCGATATAAACGTCGTAAAAATAAAAAAAATTCTAAGAATTAATAAATATTATCAAATAATTTTATTTAATATTTATTTTTTTACAGTCTTAATATATATAATGAACTTTAACAAATTATTAGTTAACCAAACGTTTTTATACGTCGTATTTTTCTTGGCAATCACTAATGTTTTAGGATATTTATTTTTGGGTGATGATCAAGCTTTAACTCAATTTATATTGATCGCTATTATAACTTATTTTTTCAATAAGAATATGACTGTTGTATTATTAGTAGCATTACTGCTTACAAATTTCTTGAAAGTCACAACAATTAGTGTAAATAAGAAAGAAGGTATGGAAAATAAGGAAGAGGAAGAGGAAATGGATAATGATGTTGAAGAAGGAGGTGAGGAAATGGATTTATCTATGGATATGATGGAAGATATGGTGAAAAATGTTACAAAAGATGTAAAGGAAACACCTGCATTAAAGGAACCCAGACGTAAAACTAAAAATTCAAGAGCAATGGAGAAGGAAGAATTTTTAAACACAGGTCCAACAAAAAAACCTAAGAAGGAAAAATTTCAAAATTCTAAAAAGAAGGGCGGTAATTATGTAGATCAAGCTGCAACATTAGAAAGTGCATATGATAATTTAGACGGTATTTTAGGTAAAGATGGTATTAGTAAATTGACAGCAGAAACATCAACTCTTCTTAACCAACAAAAAAATTTAGCAAAGACGATGGAATCGATGGCCCCATTAGTAAAAAATGCAAAGGAAATGTTATCAGGATTTAATTTTGGTAGTTTGAAAGCTGTTGGTGGTGCTCAAGCCCTTATGAAATAAATAATATTCGTTAATTATATACATGCCAAGAAAAAATTCATATGATTCAATATGTTCAAGTAATATATCCATGTTACTCGTAATAGTATTAATAATGATTATAATATATTTTATGTTTAATCATAGTCACAGCAAAGAAAATACTCAAGTTCCTAATCATATTCATACACCTTTTAACTTTTTCAGACCTAATTACGGATATACTAATTTACCAAATGATGTATTATTAGACCCATATTCTGCACCATTAAGAGATAATAGATATATGGTACCTACTCATGATATAAGGGGGATGCCGATGGCAACACATATGCCTGGTGTTGGAGTACCAATTAATGTTCCAACAAGAGCTTTAGATGCAGAGTATCGTCAGGTTGGAATATTAACAAGAGCAAGTGGAAATAGTGAAACTATTTTACCTTTAATGGGAAGACCATTATATACTAGTAGAGATAAATGGCAATTTTATACGATGAATGATAAAAATAATCAAATCAAATTACCAATGAGTAGAAACGGAAGAAGTTGTACAAATGAAAATGGTTGTGACAATTTATATTCAGGTGATGCAGTTGATGTTGAAGGATACAACGATACATTTAAAGTAACTTCATATGATAATGCTGTTATGCGTTATATTCCATTCGTATAATTTATTAAATTTAATTATTATTTAATAAATTATTAATTATTTTACAAATTCGGCCTCTCTATTTAATTTCTTAGCTAAGTTAACAATCGTATTGATACCATTTTGCCCATTAACTTTGGTTTTTGCATCTACTATAAAATCTTTTCCATCTTCGCCTTTTAGTAATTTTGTTATTACCGTTACATTACCATCAGGTTTTATTTTTGTTACAATTGATTTTTCACCAGTAGGTCCTTGTTTTTGTTCTTCTGTTTGAGATTGTTGTTGTGAAGGTTGTGTTTCTTGTTGTGAAGGTTGTGTTTCTTGTTGTGAAGGTTGGGTAGTTTGTATATCTCTTGACGGTGTTTCTTGTTGTGAAGGTTGGGAAGCTTGTGTTTCAGGATCTGTAAAACGAGCCTTTTGAATTTCTTCAGGTACTTTTGGTTCAGGTTTTCCATCAATAGCATTTCTAATTGTATTTTTATCATGCTCTAACATATTATTAACAACATCTTCTTTATCATCTGCCTTTAATTTATAATTCCTTTCTTTTGTTGTAAATTCTAATAATTTCTTTTTCTGTTCACGGTTTAATTTTCCAATATCAACATCCTTGTTATTTGCAAGATATATAATATCCATATCTGGATTTTTTGGAATAGGCCTGTCTGTATTAGAAAATTTATCATGATACATACTAACTGAAGTTCCTTTTTCAAGACCAAGCATTTTATTTAATTTTTCTTCTTGTTCTTTCTTTTCTTCTTCTTCTTCTGATAATTTTTTTCTTTCTTCGTCTACTCGTTGATCTTCTTCTTCAAATGTATTTTGCATAAATCTTTGTTTCTTCATCATTGATTCACTTCTATTATCTAAATCAGTCTTTTTCTTTTCTAGATTTTCTAGTCTCTTACTAATAAGTTCTTGTTTTTTTTCTTTTTCTATTTTTTCAAGTCTATCTTGTTCTTCTTTTATATAGTTACTAATTGTTTCCAATGAACTTTGAATTATATCACTACAATCTGTATTAGGATTATTTGTCAATTCAAAAATACCAATAGAAGTTATTTTTACTTTAAATTCTGTCATTAATTTTTTATTGAAAATTTTCATATTTTTCATAATAGCATCATCGTACTTTTTTATTAATAGATTTATATCGTTCAAATGTTCTTTGAATGTAATATCTTGAAAATTAAATTCTAAGCTTGGAGGAAAATTTTCTGGTTTGTTAATATCAAAATTGGCGGCGGATTGTGCTCTTAAAATATCAATTGTCAATTCAAAAATATTTGGTTCATAAAATAAACGCCTATAACCTTTAATTAATTTTCTATATCCTTCTCCTAACATAGATTTTAATAAATTTTTCCCAATAGTTCCTCCTTGAGTACTTGAAGTATATTCACTACGATTATCATCGAGATGGGGTAATATTGCACTTGAATTACCGCTTGATTCACTAAAGTCATCAAAATAGTCATCAAAATTGTGATCAACATCCACGTTTATAGGTCTTGGTTTATAATGTTCTTGACTAATGGGGGTCTCTACAGAAGATGTGGTATTACTACTATCAGTTGTGCTACTACTATCACTTGTTGGTGTTTTTAATTCATCAACTTTATATCTTGTATATGAAACAACATTATTTCGCAATTCATCTTTTGAATTTGTCAAATATAAGATTTTAAATTTAAATATATTTTTTTGTATGAATTCTAATAGTTTTAAAATTTTATTAATATATTCAATTCTCATATGTGTTAATTTTGTGGGATGTTGAAGTCTTAATTTTAATTTAGCATATAATATGTTTAAGGTAAAAAAACATTCTGCTAATTCAGATAATGCATCTTTTAATTTGAAAAAAGAACTAAGTATATCACTTATACTTGATGTTTCATAATTAATTTTTTCTATATAATTACGTGATCTCATTTTTTGACGATTAAATAATTTAAATATTGTTTCTAATGTTTGCATCATATATGCAATTTCTTCACATATTGATTGATCATCAAATAATTCATCAAAATCTTTTCCATCTATTATTTCTCCTGGTGCTAAGAATTTTTCTAATTTTTTTATATTTTCAGGTTTATTAACACTTCTTCTATTAGTTATAAAACGAAACCACATTAGAGGGTCTTTTATCCATTCAGGGCTAGTATTTACCATGTTTTCAAGTTTTTTAAAATTCAATTTCTCACCCTCGTTATTTTCTTTAATATCTTCAATATTTTTCAATTCGTTATTAGTATTATAAGATAATTTATATATTTCTTGCATTTTTTTTATTAAATCTTCATAAATTTTACTATTTTCACTATCTAATTCATCATTATCATATAAAATTTTCATTTTTTCAATAAAAAATAATATTTCATTATATTTTAAATTATTCAATATATTATCCCAACCATTATCACTTTTTCCTTTAAAAACATATGGAGTATATTTTACACCTGTTTTTAACTCTTCAGGTTCAATATTAAATATAGTTTTATTATCAAAAATTCTTAATTTTGCAGGTGAAGTATTTGTATTTTTAAAACCCCTTTTCATTTTATCAACTAATCCTCCTCCTTTTATTTCAGTTGTTGGTTTGATTTGTTCCTCAATATTCTTATCATATATGTTTAAATATCTATAATTATCAAATAATTCATTAAAAACTTTTAAATCGTGATCATCTACATCTTTAAAAATATTAATAAATGAACTATAAATATTAGTATTGACTATTAAATAATTAATAAGGTCAATAGCATCTATTTCTGTTAATATATACTCATCGAATATATGTATATTACTTTTAGTTTCATTAATTACAACAAATGGAATATTATAATCAATTGCAAATTTCTGAATATGTAAAATAAGTTCTTCCATAAATTCATTTAATTGAAGTTTGTTCATGGAATTTATATGAGGTGATGTATTAATATGCTGAATATACAAATGATCTATTAATTCTTTTAATGTCACAACACGATTGGATTTTGGAAGACTTACTAATTTATTATAATAATAATCAGGTTTATCCTCAAACTTTAAATTATCATTAAAAAATGTTTGTTTATACCCAATAATTTCCAAATTATACAAAACGCTTAAATTGAAATCTAATTTCAATTGTGCATAATCTGTTCTATTACCCTTAATTTCTTCGAAAATATTTCGTATATGCACTAATCGTGAATCATATTTTAAATTATTTCTTGTCATATCAGGTGATGTATATGTAACAATTGTATCCATGAAATTAATGTCTGTTTTATTATCAGCCAAAGTCATATCAAATGCATTAATACTTTTTCTCAAAAATATATTCATATCAATTAAATTATTAATTCTGTCAAAATGAATATCTCTCTTTTTAATTAATTCCATTATATTAGTATCATTTAATACTACTTTTGGTGATTCTATATCAGTCGTTTCAAAAACTCTTTTATATGTTTCATTAATAAAATCAGTATCATTATAACTATATATTGGTTGTATAAACATACCCTTATTTTTATAATCGCCATGTGATTTATATGGCATAGAAAATTGTAAATCAGTTATTTTATTATCTTGATTACGACTTTCTAATTGTTTTAATATTTTTTGTGTATCTCCTTTTTTCCAAGTATCAATAGGATAATCATATATGTAATTTTTATAAATGGTACTTTCAACGCCACAATATTGTATCCACGATGCAAAGCTCTTAATAAATATACCTTTATCTGTCATACTATCTATTGTAATTTCAAATGGTAAACCCACTATTTCATCAAATGTCATATTTTGAATATCATGTTGAGCTAAATTAAAATCCCTTATTCCACCACCCAAATGACGTGTATCTGGTTTTCTTACTTGTTTAACTGGATTATCAATTTCCTCAGGCCTAATACGTACTTTATCGCGTTTTTTTGGTTTTCCATCACTAGGTGCTCTTCCAGGTCTATTAGATTGTAGTGGTGTTTTTGTTACAGATATTTCTTTATAATTACCTTCGTTTTTAGCTTCATCTAATAAACTCATAAACTTGTTACCAGGTTTAACAAAAGTACCTTTTGTAGGTGTGGGAGGAGGTAATGGTGATATTCTGCTATTTCTCCTCATTATTTTTTGCATAGTTTCAATATTAGTTCTTGGTGGTTTTGTGGGAGGAGGTAATGGTGATATTCTTCTATTTCTCCTCATTATATCTTGCATAGTTTCAATATTAGAACTAATTGGTGTTGGTGGTGGTTGTGCGGTTTGTGTTTGTGATGTTCTTGGTGGTTTTGGGGGTGGTGTTCCTAATAAAAAGGATTGTGCGGTTTGTGTTTGTGTTGGTGGTGTTTGTGTTGGTGGTGGTTGTGCAGTTTGTGTTGGTGGTGGTGTTGGTGGTGGTTGTGCAGTTTGTGTTGGTGGTGGTTGTGCAGTTTGTGTTGGTGGTGGTTGTGCAGTTT
>Ga0233439_10002351_pt1 | contig 21529 bp, 21 predicted proteins | sample SI_123_September_6_FD_182713 | JGI IMG/M metagenome (GOLD analysis project Ga0233439, IMG submission 182713) | Seawater microbial communities from Saanich Inlet, British Columbia, Canada - SI_123_September2016_100_MG | ecosystem: Environmental > Aquatic > Marine > Inlet | place: Canada: British... | reverse complement strand
CGCTGGCCAGCGCTAATGAAGCGCTGCATACCGAAGTGCTTGATCAAATACAAAAAATGGACACGCAATGAGAAAACCCTTTTTTCGTGTGCTCTTGATTCTCACCATGGGTGTGGGGGGGTGGGGTTACCAGTCGGTCACGCTTGGTGATCAAAATCATCCAAGACTCGATAGCCTGTTTCAGGAGCTAAGAGCGACAAATGACCAGGAGTCCGCTGATGAGATTTCCGAGGAAATCTGGCGGCTCTGGCGAGAGGTTGATGATCCTGAAGCGGCAGAGCTTTTCGCGCTCGGGCAACGGGCAATGACAGAGCGTCATTACCGGACCGCTTATCGTCACTTCAGCGAGCTGGTGACATCCATGCCCGAGTTTGCAGAAGGATGGAATGCAAGAGCAACCCTCCTCTACCAAGTCGAATCATTTGATGAATCAATCAGTGACATCAAAGAAACCCTGCAGCGAGAACCTCGCCATTTTGGTGCGCTGGCAGGTCTGGGATTCATCTTCCTGAAACAACATCAGTTTGGTCCCGCAATAAATGTCTTCCGTGCTGCTCTGGAAATCAATCCGCACATGCCGCAAATTCATCAAGCTCTCAAACAGCTTGAATTGCGCAAGGAAAACTTGATCGAACAAAACACAATCTAGGGGTCCACTTCTGCAGGCCATACTTTGGCTAACAACCAGGCAGACAAATCCTTTAATTCTTCTGGCACGACCGTGTGAGGCATTTGATAAGTCCGCCACTCAACCGTACAGGCATTCTCTTGAAGCACCTGGCGACTGGCCTCCCCTAATGCAAGCACCAAGACTGGATCAAAGATACCGTGGGCAAGAAAGATAGGGGTTTCTACAGCTGCCGAAGACTTTTCGGCCGAAAGTGTTTCAGAAAGAGGTAAGTAAGTTGATAAGCCCACGATCCCTGCTAAAGCTTGCTCGCAGCGAAGACCGTAATGCAACGCCACTGCGCCACCTTGGGAGAACCCGCCTACAATAATTCTCGAGCGTGGGATCCCGCGCTCACACTCCCGCTCAACAAGTTCCTCCACGATCTGTGAAGCCTCGTTTAGACCAGCACGATCCTCCTGTTTAATGACCTCCAAGCCTGTCAGGTCGTACCACCCTCTCATTACCATACCCCCGTTAAGGGTAATTGGTCTTTCCGGAGCATTGGGTAAAACAAAACGCACTGGAAGGCCAGCGGGTAAATCCAGCATGTCCGGCAGATCCTTAAAATCCTGACAATCCGCGCCAAGCCCGTGAAGCCAGATCACCGAAAAGACAGGAGCCGCGCCGGTCTCGAGCTCGAGCGGCTTATTAATCTTCATATTCATGTTGACACCAGATTCGTTTTCTCGGATTGTAGCGTCTCAAAACATTCTGGTGCCAAAAGCGTACTTAAAAACCAGATCGCCATGATCTTTCACCAAACGGGGTGTCGAGCTGAACAATCTACCTAATTTTTCCGATGTTCAGTCGGCCGCAGACGTTCTCGATGGTGTCTCAATAAAAACGCCTGTACTTTTTAATACGCCACTTGATCAGATAACCGGTGCTGAAATTTTTCTGAAGTGTGAGAATCTTCAGAGAATTAATGCATTTAAGTTTCGGGGCGCCTGGAACGCAATGAATAAAATGAGCGATGCTGAGCGAAGCCACGGTGTCGTTACGTTCTCATCGGGCAATCATGCCCAAGCCGTTGCGTTAGCCGGACATCTGCTTGGTGTTTCAACGACGATTGTCATGCCGAATAACGCCCCCGCCGTAAAACGTCTGGGCACCGAAAAATATGCAACCCGTGTTATTGATTTTGATCCCAACACAGAAAAGCGTGAGGACATTACTGACGCTTTAATATCCAAACATGACTATACGGTGCTGCCACCTTTTGATCATCCAAACGTGATCGCAGGCCAAGGCACTGCGGCTCTTGAGTTGTTTAACAGTTGCGGGGCTTTGGATACGCTTCTGGTGCCTCTAGGCGGTGGTGGATTATTAAGCGGATGCGCGCTAAGCGCAGAAGCATTATCTCCCGAGTGCAAAGTCATCGGCGTCGAACCCGAAGCCGGTGATGATGGCGCTCGATCTTTTCGCAGTGGCCGAATCGAGCGAGTCAATAACCCGCAAACAATTGCCGATGGCACAAGAACGGAATCGCTCGGTCAATTGACCTTCGAAATTATCCGCAATTTGGTACATGACGTGGTTTGCGTGTCTGAAGATGATATTGTCGACGCGACGAAAGCACTCTTTGAACACGCACGTCTGGTTGTTGAACCCTCTGGCGCTTTGGGACTTGCGGCACTGCTAAGCGGCGTTGTTAAGTCTCAAGGGCGGGTTGGAGTGCTACTCAGCGGCGGCAATATCGATCTTTCTCTAATGAGTCACATCTTAGGCCACCCGCAAGCCGGCGCATCCATCCCTTAACCGGAAATATCGGTCAGTTTTGATTATTAAGCGGAATCGTAATCGTTCCAGAGGGATTTGCTTGGTCCCGACTTTCATTCATCAACTGGTTAAAAGTCGGCAAGAGTCCGCTAAACCACCACGCAGTGATAATCGCGATAACAATAATAATTGTCCAAACTGCCGGCTTTCGCCAAGAGCTATTCTTTTTTTGAGAAAACCTCAGCCATTGCCGATCTTTTTTTTCCCTGAAGGCTTCTTTTCCCAAAAGGGGAACAACAGATCCAATGTGATCATTCGATGATTCTGCATTCCCCTTCAACACGAGGTTTTCGTCGATCTCCATTAATCGCGCGTATGCGCGCAAATAACCTCTGACAAAAGCTGACTCTGGAAGATTAGTATGATCACCCGCTTCAAGCGCTCTCACCACGTCCACCGTAAGATTGAGGTTTGCAGCGACATCCTCAATAGCCCACTGATACCCCATGCGAGCCGCCCGAAGTTGCTCACCGGAAGACATCGATGATGGCGATTTATTATCAGGCTCGGTCATTAAAAATGCTGGCGATAAAAGATTCAGGAAAGTGCAATCTTACTCCTCCTAAACCGTTAGGGGTAATTCTCTACGAAATACTATAAGCACCTGTTCCAACAGCGATAAGAGAATTTTCCTCGTTATGGAGCTCCATTCGCGCCACGGCGACTTTTCTGCCCGCACGCAAGACAAAACCTTTGGCTGCAAAAGTGGTTCCGATACCAGGTCGAAGATAATCGACCCGAAGATCAATCGTGCCTAAACGAGAGAATTTCTCCGCTTCGTCGGCCACCGACTGAACACCTTCGCGATGCAATATCGCAATAAAAGCAACTAGCCCGCCAACGACATCGAGAACACTGGAAATCACGCCGCCATGGAGATTGCCCCGCGTAAAATTCCCAACGAGCTCCTCGCGCATGTCAAAACAAACCTGAATTTCTGAATTCCCGGTCGTCTCCACTCGCAGGCCGAGAACCCGGTTAAACGGAATTTGCTCTTCGAACATACGCGCCGCATCTATTAACGCTTCAGGAGAAATATTAGGAGTACTCATATGATGGAGATCATTCTTAAGCCGAGGAGTGATTGAATTTCTAATCAGAGCAAAAATCGATACTTTAAATGGTCATCTTTATTCTGATTGAGATAGAATTATCCCACACTTGATGTGTTTTCCGAGAGGAAAGGTGCTGTGGGGCCGTAGCTCAGCTGGGAGAGCGTCGCGTTCGCAATGCGAAGGTCGGGAGTTCGATCCTCCTCGGCTCCACCAAATCTTCTGTTCTACATCAACTCTTTACCAAGGTTACTACGTTACTGGCTGCATTGATCTCACTGCCAGTGTGACCAGAATGTGACTGAAGTCGGTCAAGTGCATTCACCGCTTCCCTTACGGCCTCGGGTTTGAGGTGAGCGTAACGCGCGGTCTCAAAAATTAAACCTTGACCTTAAGGGTCTCCGACTTTAGTCAAACCCACAATGCCCAAGACCCTTCAGGCAGCGCAGATGTCGCGCGTGATATAAACCCAAAAAATCTAATCAGTGTCGCGCCATGAAAAACACGGAATTTTACACGTCAAAAACATTGAACCTCGGAGCTGCGACTTAATGGACAAGAGTCTTTTTGGTTACATCTGGAGATATTCCAAGAGAGACCAGATCGTTTTACTGCTGGTTACGCTTACGACTTTTCCAATTTTGTATGCCTCCCTGGAGTTGCCCAAACGAATCATCAATGATGCAATCGGTGGCGCTCAAGGGGATGTCACTGTTCTGGGCATTAGCCTAAGCCAAATTCAATTTCTGCTGTTTCTATGCGCTGGATTTCTACTGGCCGTCACGGTTAACGGCCTGCTGAAAATGCGTCTTAATACCATGAAGGGTGTTCTGGCAGAACGGTTACTACGAAGATTCAGGTTTCAGCTGTTGACACGCATTCTTCGATTTCCACGGCCATATTTTCGACACACCAGTCAGGGAGAACTTGTTTCCATGGTCACTTCGGAGGCTGAGCCGATGGGCGGTCTCATGGGCGATATGTTATCTCAGCCTGTCTTTCAGGCGGGCCAGATGATGACGATCCTGGTTTTTCTTTTTGCCCAGAGTTTCTGGTTTGGATTGGCCTCAGTTGCTTTGATACCACTGCAGGCATGGATCATTCCCAAATTGCAGCGCCAGATTAATCTCCTGAACAGGGATCGAATACAGGAAGTTCGCAGACTCGCATCTGATATTGGTGAGACCGCCGCTGGCGTAAGTGATATTCGCATCAATGGTGGTTTGCGATATCGAATGTCATTGTTTTCCGACCGCCTTGGAAAATTATTCAGTATCCGTTTCGAGATTTTTCAAAAAAAGTTTTTCATGAAATTTCTCAATAATTTTATTAATCAACTGACTCCTTTTTTTTCTACTCGGTAGGCGGTTACCTTGCCATCAAAGGCGAAATCACTATCGGAGCACTGGTTGCCGCCCTGGCCGCATACAAGGACTTGTCTTCGCCGTGGAAAGAACTATTGGCTTATTACAATCAATCTCAAGACATGGCGCTACGATGGGAAACTGTTATTGAGCGATTCGCACCAAACACCCTAGTAGCAGACCACTTATTCGAAGACCCGCCAAAATCTGCTACGAGCCTAAAGGGGGACATTGAAATCAACAACGTCACGGTGCGCGATGAAGAAGGTCAGAATGTGTTGGTTAATATCAACCTAGTGATACCGCAAGGTGCGCGGATCGCAGTCAAGACCAACAACGAGTCTGCCGCTCAGGCATTCGCTGATGTGCTCACACGAGAAATCATTCCGCAACGCGGATCTGTGAAAATTGCTGGGCACGAGTTGAACACCCTGCATCAGGCCACACTCGCCGGTTGTATTGGATATGTGCACTCCAATCCCAATATTTTGCGGGGCACGCTGGGTGAAAACCTTCTGATGCCACTAAAAACCGAGCCAATTATTGATGCCGATGTTCACCAAAAGATCAAGAGTTTTCAGCAAGAAGCCAAACGGTCAGGCAATAGCACAGACCCATTTGAAGCTGACTGGATTGACCCGGAGGTGGCCGGCCTAAAATCCTCGAATGATATTCGTGACTGGTGGTTTCAGTTGGTTCAGGCAATGGGAATCGATGACTTCATGGTTCGCCGCGCGCTACGCTCACAGATTGATGTGAGCAGACATCAGGCACTAACAGAGGCTATCGTGCCGCTGCGACCGGAGATCGCCAAACGTCTCACCGAAGCCAAGCTGGATGACGTGGTTTATAGATTTCATCCCGATAAGTTCAACACGGTGTCCCCGCTCGGCGCCAATCTTCTCTATGCTTTGCCTACCCGCAAACTGACCCAACTCAGCTTGTCGCAGGAAAATAACTTCGTTCAGATCATGCGCGCTCAAGGAATTGCAAACGAGTTAACAAACATGTCGGCCACATTGATAGAAAGCTTAACCGCAACCTTTGGTCATGACGGTACAAACCATCCGCTGTTTCAGCGCTTGAACATCGATGAGGAACTCTATAAACGGCTCGGCGCCATTGTCAAAAAGCGTCAGAGCGTTGGCGATGCCGACTTGCCTGATGAAGATTACGCCTTGATATTAACGGTACCCTTTGCGTTTTCGGCTGAGCAGATCGGTCCGGCTTTCAGCGAGGCTTTTAAAGAACGCGTGCTGGAGATTCGGAAACAAAATGCGACTCAAATGTTACGCGCTTTGGATGGGTTGTTCGAGCCTATTGATTCGAATCGATACATACCGGCAATGACTCTGATGGGTAATGCCATATTTGGCCGAATCTCAAGCATGGCCGGCGCCCGAGAGAAGTTAATCGAGGATACGGTGGTTAATGTGTTGAGTGAGCACGGCTTGCGGCGATTAGCGGCAGAATCCATATTTAATTTAACAACCTCTATGGGGGGTGAAAACCTGCCAGTCGTATTCAGAGAGCGTATCGCTTTTAGTCGGGCAGGAATCAAAAAGCCGGATATTTTAATCCTGGATAATGCCCTCGCTAGCCATGCAGGTGAAACCCGAGAACTGATGAGAGAGCGCATTAGCAACCTCATGCCAGACACAACCAAAATCTTTATTGAAAATCAGATTCAACGTTCAGATAGTTACGATATGGTTATAGAGATTATTGACGGGCGAATCGATGGTCGTGTTACTGATGATGAGTCCCAATACACAGGACCAGAACGACGCAAAAACGCCGACGCGCGTCAGGATCTTAGTCGCAAGCTTGAAATCGTGACCCAAACAGCTTTGTTCGGCAAGCTTGATCGCAAACAGCAAAGGTTACTGGCATTTAGCGCGCAGTGGTACAAAGCCAAAGCCGGTCAGAAAGTGTTTGAAGTCGGACAAGAGGCTGATGCCGCCTATCTTTGTGTCAGCGGCTTATCGGGTCTGTATTGGGTGCAGGATGGGGAAAGTCGATTAGTCACTGAAATTCCACCAGGACGACTCATTGGCGATCTTGCAGTCATCCAAAACGAGTCTCGTCTTCTCGACCTCATTTGTATCGAAGACAGCGTGTTTTTACGTATTGGCGCCACGGAATTGCTCGCAGTAATCGAAAACGATGCGATGGTAGCCACCAGCCTGCTTCGATCGGTGGGAGGTCATTTGACGGACACGGCATCTCGGTTGAGCGCAATGAGAGCCTACGCAGTCGAGCGCGGCGTCGATTTCGCCGATCTCGACTCTCCGATCGATAATGTAAGCGAGGGTCAAAATTTGCGGCATCCCTAACTGTGTGTATGCTAGCGAATAAAGAACGATCACAAATGCCGAATAATAAAAACTTTCTCCTGCTCTGGCCCACGGCATTTATGCGGGACCAGATACCTTTGGATCCTCGGATTAACGAGATGCTGAGGGGGGAGCTTATGCGTCTCGATGGCGAGCGCGAGAGCATGACGACAGCCTATCGGGATGAAAATCTGCTTTCCTCCGAGCATCCCGCGATCAGCTGGCTAAGAGACTGTATCCACCATGCCGTAATTCGTTATGTCAAAAATAGTGAAATTGACTATGCACTTGATTGGCACCTGCAGGGATGGGCAAACATTAATCGCTTTGGTGACTATCACAACCTGCACAACCATCCGCACGCTTGGCTTTCTGGAACCTACTATGTTGCAGTTCCCGAGACACCGCTTGACCTTCCCGGTCGTGCCGATCGGACACCTGGCGCAATATCTTTTTTTGATCCCCGGCCACAGGCGAATATGAACGCCATCAATAAAGATGGGCAAGTCGACCCCGAGTACCGGGTACAACCCAAGGCCGGCGAAATTTTGCTGTGGCCAGCCTTTTTGCACCACGCTGTTCATCCGAACCTTTCTGAAAACGAACGAATTTCGGTTTCTTTTAACGTTGTGTTACGGCAACACGAACAATATTTACCGACACAATAGCCACCTCGACTTGCGCCGGATTGGTATACTGACGGCGTCGTCCCCGTAGCTCAGCTAGGATAGAGCAATCGCCTCCTAAACGTACCTGGGCACCAGACAGTGGAAACGGTCTGCGTGAATCTGCTCAAATTCGGTGAACCCTCAGCATGGAAGATGGTGGCAATACCGAGCCAAGCCTAGATAATTGGGAAGGTGTAGAGACTTGACGGGCAGCACCTAAGGGCGCCAGCGCCTACTGGTGAAGGGAAAGTCCAGACTCCAAACAGATCATCTGGCGGCGAAAGCCGTAGGGGTACGAAGCGATAGGTCGCAAGTTCGAATCTTGCCGGGGACGCCATTTATCATCCACAGTTATGTTGCGGACAAAGCTGTGGATAACCTGTTGAAAACGAACGAATCACGTTAGCACCTTGCCGATCATGATTCGAATGTCTTATGAGATAACGATAAGTGAACAAAATCAACTTGGCCGACTGCCCTGCTGCCAGATTTGGCCGGCGACTCGGGGCCATTTTTTATGATCTGATCGTATTACTGGGAATCTTATTCATCGCAGGACTTCCCTTGCCCCTAGTTGACGCCTTTGTGGAGGATATGGCCTCAGCAACTTTTCTCAAACGGGCCTACCTCCTGGGCGTCATCTTTTTGTATCTTGGCGGATTTTGGGTAAACGGAGGACAGACGGTTGGAATGAAAGCCTGGAGACTGCGAATTATTTGCCAGAATGGTCAACCCCTCACCTGGAAAAAAGCGCTCACACGGTATCTGGGTGGGTGTTTATCGGTGGCCAGTTTTGGACTGGGTTTTATTTGGGCGACCGTTGATAGAAAAAAACAATCATGGCATGACAAACTCTCGGGGACACATTTAATCTGGTGTCCAGACTCCAACAAGAAAAATTGAATATCGCATGATGGGCTCATTTAAAAAAAGCAATAATTCGCTCACGCTGAAAGCCAAGATATTTAGTGTGACACTGCTGACGCTTATCCTTCCCTTGAAAGCGATTGGAAACGTGACGATGGCAGCGCCTGAACCCGCCACCGGATGGAAAGGCAAACCGGAAGTTGCTGCGAGTGAATACATGGCAGTCACAGCAAACCCTATCGCCACTCAGGTCGCTGTCGACGTACTCGCAAACGGTGGAAATGCAATCGACGCAATGGTTGCGGCACAACTGGTTCTCAATCTCGTCGAGCCTCAATCCTCGGGAATTGGTGGTGGCGCTTTTCTTGTTTATTGGGATGCCAACAAGCGACTCTTGCAAACTTTTGACGGGCGTGAGACGGCGCCTGCACTTGCTGACGAAGACTATTTTCGAAAACCCTCCGGCGATCTCCTAAAATGGCGGCAAGCTCGAATTGGTGGCCGGGCCGTTGGTGTTCCGGGCACGCTCGACCTTTTGCATACGGCTCACAAGCAATTCGGTGATCATGATTGGGCCAAACTTTTTCAACCTGCTATCAACCTCGCGCGCGAAGGGTTTTCAGTTTCACCCAGACTATCTCGATCGATAGCGGGCGCCTCAAAATACCTGAAAACATTTCCCGAAACCGCGAAATACTTCTTCACACCAGCCGCAGAGCCTTTGCCTGCCGGCTACGTCCTTAAGAACCCTGCATTTGCTGAAACATTATCGTTAATCGCAAGCAAAGGTCCGGGTGTTTTCTATGATGGGCCGATTGGAGACGAGATTCTCGAATCCTTAGGTAATACCTCTGAACTGCCGTCACTAATGACTGAAGATGACCTTCGCGCCTACCAGACAATTTCACGTCCAGCCGTATGCGCGCCTTTTAAAGATTTTTCGATTTGCGGAATGGGCCCACCCAGTTCAGGCGGGCTGACTGTCGGGCAGATTCTGGGCATCAGCGAGCATTTTAATCTTCAGGGTATGGGGCCCACTCCTGACGGCATTCATATCGTTCTCGAGGCATCGCGTCTTGCTTTTGCGGATCGTGCCCGATTTATGGCTGATAGTGATTTTGTCTCGGTTCCAGTTGCAGGCTTAATTAATCCTGGATATTTAAAAAAACGCGCCCGTCTTATCCAGACCGAAACAGCCATGGATAAGGCCCAATCTGGCAATCCGCCGGGTGCAGATCTGAGTCAAGCGACTTTTTATCATCCTGAGTCTGTGGGCACGAGTCACTTGAGCATTGTTGATCAACAGGGAAATATTGTCTCCTTAACAACAACGATCGAGTCTGGGTTCGGCAGTACAATCATGACGCAAGGGTTTTTGCTAAATAATGAAATGACCGATTTCTCTTTCCGCAAAAGCGTTGAGAACAGGCCCATTGCCAACCGCGTTGAAGGCTCAAAACGCCCCCGCAGTTCAATGGCGCCCACGATCGTATTTAATTCTGGTGGCAGGCCTGTCTTGGTCGCCGGATCACCCGGTGGCAGTCGAATCATTTGCTATGTTGCAAAAACCATCGTAAACATACTTGAGTGGGACATGCGTCCCCAAGAAGCCGTCTCAACGCCCCATTTTTGCAACCGGAACGGTAAAACAGAGCTTGAACCTCAAACTCCCGAAACGACGCAAAAAGCTCTCGTATCAGCCGGTCATGATATCAATATCAAGGAAATGAACAGCGGGCTACACGTCATCCAGATTTTGTCTGACGGTCGACTGATTGGTGGCGCTGATCCTCGTCGCGAAGGTCTCGCAATGGGGGATTAATTCTTTAACGCTCTAATCCTTCGATGACTTTATGGTGATATTTGATTCCGTCAAAATCACTCATCTCCCGTAAACCCGTCGGACTCGTAATATTCACTTCAATTAACATCCCGCCGATCACATCGATACCCGCAAATCGGACGCCATGCGCAACAAGATCCTTGCTGATTGCATCACATATCTCCTGATCTTTATCATCGAGCCCCGCACTTATCGCTCGACCTCCCTGATCAAGATTATTGAGCTCGACATCTTCGGCATGAACTCGCAAAATTGCGCCAAGCGGTTGACCATCCAATAAAAGAATACGCTTGTCGCCGTCCCGAGCTGCCGGTAAATATTCCTGCACCACCACCCAATGCCGACCACTTCGTGTCGCTTGCTCAATGCCGCTCTGTTGGTCTTCTACAGACAAACTATGATCCAGAAAGATAATCCCCTTTCCGCCATGGCCATCGACGGGCTTGATCGTAATCCGCTCATGCGCTGACAGAAATTCCTGAATGTCCACCGCACGTCGAGACACCAATGTATGCGGCGTAAAATGTGGATATCTAAGGGCAGCAAGTTTTTCATTCCAGTCGCGAACGGTAGAGGGTCGGTTAATAATCTGCACACGATCCGGCAAACAATCGAGCAGCAAGGTCACATAGAAATATCCCCTGTCAAACGGCGGATCGGTCCGAATCCAAACAACATCCATAGTCGCGAGCGATACAATTTCGGTCGATAGCACTTCGAACGGATGATCAGGATCATCAATAACGTCAACATTTATGGCTGACGCCCAAGCTTGATCATGTCGAAGATGCAAAGCGCTAGGATCAATATAAAAAACATCATGACCACGTTCGCGCGCAGCCAGCATTAGAAAGTAGGTTGTATCCTTGTGGGGCTTGACCCGCTCAAGCGGGTCCATAACGAAAGCGTGTCTCATTAAGTCAGCATATCATTTTTTGCAATTTGCCAGATCACTTTCGACGGCGACTGTTACGGCTTCGGCGAGAACTGGCGTCTGTCTCCGGTAAACTCCCAGTCGACGCACAAACGGCTCTTGTTCCCGCGGTAACCGGCCCCAGTATTTCAACAATGGTATCAATCTCGGGCGCAGTCCTGACTTGATGAGCAACTAACGCATCCCGCATTGCGGTCAAGTGCATTGGTGTCGTCCCGCAGCACCCCCCAATAATACGAGCACCGATGTCACGGGCAAGACACGCATATTCGGCCATCAACTCCGGAGTGCCACTGTATTTGATTTCACCATCTACGAATTCGGGAATCCCGCAATTTCCTTTCGCGATCAGAATATCCTGAGGGCTCGCGTGTCGGCGCATCGCCGCGATCGTTCCGATAAGGTCTGCGGCACCGACGCCACAGTTAGCGCCGTACGCCGCTAATCGCGGCACGGTTTCGCGGTAAATATCGACGAGTTGAGCTGGCGGCACGCCCATCATCGTGCTTCCGTTGGTATCAAATGTCATCGTCGCCACGATGGGAGCGCCCGCTTTCGCAGCACCCACCCCTGCCGCCTGAAGTTCTTCTGTTGATGACATGGTCTCAAGCCAAATGATATCTACACCTCCCTCGACCAAGGCTGCTGCTTGCTCCTCGAACGCCGCGGTGGCGTCAGAGATGCTCAACGATCCAATCGGTTCAAGAATTTCACCCGTTGGCCCAATTGATCCAGCAACAATGACTTGACGACCCGAAACATCTGCAACCCCGCGCGCAATCTGAGCCGCTGCATAATTAAGCTCTCTTACCCTACTTTCAGCCTGATGAAGCTTGAGCCGGTAAGCAGAGCCTCCAAAGCTATTGGTCAAAATAATATCAGCGCCTGACTCAACAAACTGACGGTGCAAAGACGCGACCCGATCAGGATAATCTATATTCCAAAGCTCTGGTGAATCACCGGACTGTAATCCCATCGCAAAATAATTCGTGCCGGTCGCGCCATCAGCAAGCAGCCAATCTCGCTCGTTCAATATTTTTTCCCATCGACTCGGTGACATTCTTATCTCCTTTTCGCTCAGATAAATCGATCATTGCAATGCCTGCGCAAAACAAAACCCGCGTCAGCTTTCGCTAAAGCGGGCTCCATAGTCACCACTCGCTTTAGCAAACTTGTATAGCGCCCGCAAGCTGATGATCAAATCGGCGCTTAGAAGAATTATACCAAGGTTGTGGGCTCATTCCCACTTCGAGAGTGGGCAAAGACGTCAGAAAATACGAGCAAGTGGATTTGTCGGATCAATTCCATCCATAAACGGCTTTCGCCGATCGGGGTTAGTAAGCTGATAGATTGTCCCGAGCCAGTTGTTAAATACAATTTTTCCGGTATCACCCCAGGTGTTATCGACAAGGATATCGGATTCGGGGAATTCCCGACAATCGATCCCCAGACGCCGGGCTTCCTCAGCATCCGCGCGATACTGGTCTAACAACGGTATCATCTCAGGCATGAAATAGTGCGTCGGGAATGGTGGGTATCGATCGACCTCACCATCCAAGAAGCGATTCACTTCTCGCTTGTATTCCTTTAGAAGTGAGAAGTTATCGTACTCAGGATGCCCCTGGAAGAATATTAATCGAAGACCATCTGCACTTGTTGCTAAGTGCACGCCAGCCTCTTCACTTTGGACCAACACCTGTTGTCCCACATTTCGCATATCAGTCGCGCTGATATCATTCCATCTAGAATGCGGCACGTCAAAACGGCTATTAATATTTCGAACCAAGGGATGATCAGCTACGACGCGATGGGGAAATACACCCCAACGCTTTTCAGATAACGGTCGTCGAGATACCTCGTGCAGGTGGAGAAACGCGGCATGGGTTGCCAGGCAGGCACACAACGTTGATGTGACATGTTCAATTGCCCAGTCCAGCGTCTCCACCATGGGCTCCCAAAACGACTCGTCGGGAAGTTCCGCGCAGACAGGATTTGCACCGCTCACAATCAGTGCATCTAACCCATCCAACTTTAACTGATCAAAATCATAATAGTACTTTTCAATATGTCGCTTGGCGTCAACTCCCCTTGTAATCTGAGGCGGCGAGAAAGGATAAACATAAAACTGTGCGATCCGATTGCAACCGCCAATTAACCTGAGAAATTGACGCTCTGTTGCCTCCATCGCGGCGTCAGGCATATTATTCATCAACCCAATATGTAACTCTCGAATATCCTGCGAGACCGCACGATCCCGCGAGAGCACATCACCCCCTTCCAAGCGAAATCGGTCAAAACTCGGCAAACCCGTGTTGGCAACGATCGGCATCTCTATCCCAATGCCTCACAGATCAATTCAATAAGTTCGGTCTCCCCATGAATCTCGTCAATACGGTCTGCGGGTAACACCACGCCGAACTCTTCCGCAATTTGCTCATAGCGGGGAAGTCGATGGTTAACTAATCGAGGGAAAATCCAACGAAACAGATCGCTCGGAACAATCTCATCAGGATGAGACAAGCTGAACTCCTCTAAATACTCAGGAAGCACATGATCAAGGAAATCGCTCCGATAATACATCGGCTTAGGTTCATCCATCGACCGCTCGATAATTTTTTCGAGCATCTCGTCAGACGGTTTTAAATAAACAATCAACGTATCTTCAGCAAGCTGTTCTAAAACGCCAGGTTCATCCAGCTCACAAAGACTCCCTCCCGCATCATTAATAAAATGGGGATAACCGTAGATCTCTAAAGATTTATCAATAAATTCACGAACATCCAGCATCGAACAAACCTCTGCATCACGATGGAGCGCTTGCCGACGCTTAAATTCGTCAATACCTAAGCCGCCCAACGCCGGGTCGCCAACCATACCCAAGAAACCAGAAAGCGGTTTCAAATTGCTTACCGTAATGTTGTTACACAAATAAATAGAGTCAGAACGCAACAATTCGGCGAGAAGTGGAGACTTCATCGCCTCCCGTTTTGCGTTGTCGAGGATGGCTTCACCAAGATAACGGGTACCAATTCGATAATCGCCAGAATAATGAAACCAGGTGCGCTGCGGCAGTCTCGACGCAAGCGTTGTTTTCCCGGCTCCAGACATTCCGAGAAGCGTGATCGCTTTATGGGGCGACGTCCAGAATTCAGCACCGGATAGATTATTTCGATACATACTATTAACAACCTTCAATCCAAACTAGTTTTTCCAATGCCGATCTCAGCCCATCAGGTAAAGCACAAGGTCGACGATCATCGCGCTTCACATAAACATGCGTAAACCCACCAATCGCTACTGCCTCATCATTATCGGTTGAAAATAGGCCCACCGAGTACGCCACACTAGAATTTCCTATCCGGTCAACTCTCAATCCGCAGTCTACCTGCCCAGGATAATTTAGGGGCGCAAAAAACTGGCATTGCGATGACACGACAAGGCCAATGAGGTCACCGTTTTGAATATCAATCAGTCTATTCTCGATCAGAAACTGGTTAACAACGCTATCGATATAGGTGAAATAAACTGCATTATTGACATGTCCATATATGTCGTTATCTCCCCAGCGGGTACTAATCGACTGCCAATAAAAAAAATCCTTGCGCCCGGATCTCAGGCCTGAAGCGCTTGCTAAACGATTCAACCCCCAACCCTAACCACTGTTCGACCGACTACTGACCCGGTTAAATACTCATCAAAGGCATTGGGCAAATCCGCAAAATCAATTGTTCGAGGCACGATCAGGTCCAAGTGGGCAGGTTTTAAATCCTCGCTCAAGCGCTTCCATGCTTTGTTCCGCAGACTGGAAGGCATTTCAATTGAGTTGATTCCGAGCAATGAAACACCTCTTAAAATAAATGGCATGACTGTGGTTTCGAGTTTAATTCCGCTCGCGTTACCAATCGAGGCGATGCTGCCCCACGGCCGAACCGTTCGGGTGAGCCATCCTAAAGTTTCTCCACCCACATTGTCGACAGCCCCACCCCAAAGACCTTTCTCAAGCGGCCGACTACCCATCTCAACCGAATGGCGATCAATAAAATCTGACGCACCGAGTTGACGAAGATACTCATGTTGATCTGACTTTCCGGTCAAAGCAACCACTTCGAACCCTTTTGCCGACAACATATCAATCACAATACTGCCAACCCCGCCAGTAGCACCCGTGACAATCATCTGGCCCTGAGATGGGTCCTGTCCGTTCTCCTCCAGACGGATCATTGCAATCGCAGCCGTAAAGCCCGCCGTTCCGAGTGCCATCACTTCTCGCAGATCAAGACTGTCTGGCACACTGACCACACACTCGCCCGGCACCCGCGCGATCTCAGAGAATCCGCCATCACGGGTCTCAGACAACCCACAACCGCAAACGAGGACTTTTTGCCCTACGCTAAAATTTGGACTTTCGCTACTTTCCACTACACCAGAAAAATCAATACCACCGTTTAATTCTGGCGCTCTCAGAATTTTTGCGGCGCCTGTGGCTGCAAGTGCATCTTTAAAATTAATACCTGAATAAGCCACCCGCACGACGACATCGCCGTCAGTCAGGTTTTCCACTTCTAAATCTTCAAAACCGGTACTGACACCTTTTTCTTGTTGGTGTATTCTGAAAGCCTTAAAAGGCATAGTCTGATCTCCATCAATAGGTCGGCGATGTCTTGAGTTATGAGCCGACGGAAAAATTATTCTAAATTCTAACGCGTCGATTCATGCCAAGGCCAATTTGATAACTCGATGAACCTCAGGTTTGCCGAGATCTTAATTTTTTTACCTCAATCACAGCGAGTCAAAAATGCCCGAAGATACGCTATTTAGCAAGATTGTTAGGCGGGAACTCCCTGCCGATATTGTTTTTCAAGACGACCAAGTGACTGCTTTTCGAGACATAAATCCTCAAGCGCCGACTCATATCTTGATCGTGCCTAACAAAATTATCCCGACGGTTAACGATGTTATTAAGGAAGACGAGGCGACCCTCGGACACCTATTTATAGTTGCTCATCAGATCGCCAAATCCGAGGGGATTGACTCTGATGGTTACCGGCTTCTGATAAATTGCGGTCAACATGCGAATCAAGAAGTCTTTCATTTACACATGCACCTGTTGGGTGGCCGCCCCCTTGGACCCATGCTAAAACTGCCGTCTTAATCCTGATCGGCTAATGATTGTCTGCGCTTTTCTTCACGTTCACGTAACTCCACCCGGCGAATCTTACCCGTCGTGGTCATAGGCAACTGCGCAAGAAACTCGATTTCCCGAGGGTACTCATACTCGGACCGCTCACGGCGAACTTGGCTCTGAATTTCTTTTTTCAAAGCCTCCGATGATCGATGCCCCGGGGCCAGCACGACAAAGGCTTTGATTATTTCACCTCGCAGTTCATCGGGTATACCGACCACCGCCGCTTGAGAGACTGAGGAATTTTTCAAGAGGCAATCTTCGATCTCACCAGGGCCAATTCTGTGACCTGCACTTGAGATAACATCATCTTTGCGACCCATGAACCAAAGATATCCATCTGAATCACGGTAGCCAAGGTCGCCCGTCGACCACCATGAGCTAATAAACTTGTCCCGAGTTGCCTGATCACGATTCCAGTAGCCCAAAAACATAACGGGATCATCTCGCCAAGCGCATAGTTCCCCGATCTCACCATCTGCTAACACATTTCCATTTTCGTCAATCGGCTCAACACAATGCCCGGGATAGGGCTTGCCCATCGCACCGGGCTTTACCGGCATAATGCTTGAACAATTTCCGACAAGATAGTTGAATTCTGTTTGACCCCACATCTCGTTCACTTTGACCTGCAGTACCTCCTCAGCCCACTGATAAATGTGGGCCCCCATCGATTCTCCCGCCGACATGATGCTTCGGAGATCAAGGCTTTTAATCAATTTATCGGGGACTTGGCGAAACATCTTTAATGCAGTTGGCGGGATAAACGCATTTTTGACCCGATAATTACTCACGAGATGGCACGCGCGTTCAGGATCAAATTTTCCACCATCAAATCCCAGCACCGGGCGCCCATAAAACCAAGACGGCATCAAACCATCAAGCAGTCCACCCGTCCACGCCCAGTCAGCTGGTGTCCACATTAGATCATCGGGCTGCGGGAAGAAATTCTGTGAAAGCTCAAAGCCGGTGAGATTACCAAGAAGACACCGATGCGCTAACACGGCGCCTTTTGGTGGACCTGTCGTCCCGGACGTATAAATCACCAGCGCCGGATCATTAGCCTGAGTGACAACAGAACTAAACTGATCGGATGCCTTGTCAATTAACGCCCAGAATCCCGACTCAGGATCATCGCAATTAATAATCGTTTCAAGATTAGGAAGATCAGGGGTAAGCTGCTGTAGCACCTCCGATGCCTCTTTCGTTGTAATCACAAAACGGGCACCACTATCCTCCAATCGATAACGGAGCGCTTCTGATCCAAATAGAATGGAGAGCGGTAACGACAAGGCGCCCGCTTTCCACGCCGCAAGATGGGTGACCCCAGTTTCCACCCTCTGCGGCAATAAAATCGCCACCCTGTCGCCGCGTTTTAATCCCAAACTGATTAGCACATTTGCCAGTCGGTTCGAGAGCTTTTCGAGATCGCCGAATGTATAACGCGCCGACTCTCCGCGATCATTTTCACAGAAAAGTGCAACTTGTTTCGAGATTCCTTTGTGACGTCCGCAGACGGCCTCTGCTAGATTGAAATTGCCGGGAATATCCCACGCAAAAGAGGCGTGAATCTGATCGAAATCATTCTCGGAATCATCAAAAATCGTGTCAATGTCAGGCATGCACTGATATTATTTAGTCAGCAAAAAATGTCGTATAAAAAATAATCGTAAAAATTAAGTTTTTATTTCAGGGTGATAAGAATACTTCACATTCTGCGTCCGGCGAAAACAAAGCGTGTCGTACTGGAAATTGACTTGCAGGACCAGGCTGAGAGGCTTGATCAAAAATATCTCGCTTCTCAACTCCAAACACTGGCAACACGATATGGCGGGATTCGCATATAACGCGAGGGCTTAGGCTTATTCGTTCACAGGGCGCGACCGGAGCAGTTGACGCCACCACACGCAACTTGGCATCCTGATTTTCCGTGCCGCCCGGGAAGAGCGATGCAATATGACCGTCTAACCCCATGCTAACCAGAAGTGCATCCAACGGAAACTGCAGCTTTTCAAACTGATCATGAATAAAAGCGAGTGCGTTTTCGGACCTTCTATGATGCGTTTTGAGTGAAAATAATTCCGCATCTGCAGCGCGATTCTGCAAAAGCTTATTTCGAACCAAAGACTCGTTGCTGTGCTCACTTGCCAGCGACACCCATCGATCATCAGCAAGAACAACGCGGACTAATGACCAGGAAATAGGCGCCTTAGATAGTATTGGGAGAATTAACTCAGCACTGCGACCACCACACACTCCCAAAGTTGCCTGCCCTTTTGTCGAAAGCGCCTGACTTAAGCTGGCGATAATCGACTCTACAGCTGCCTGCACAGCGGCGTGCTTGTTATTGAACTGTCGGGCTTTGAAGGCTGTAGTCAATGCTTGGGTTTCGATTTAAGGATGGTCACAAAAGTAGCTCCCACAAATAAAACCGAAGCCGCAACGACGATGCTGGGGCCCGTTGGCGTATCCCACTGAAAGGAGGCAGACAGTCCTAAAATGACTGCGACTATCGCCAAAACCGCTGCAACTCCAGCCATCGATTCAGGTGTTCGCGATATCGGCCGTGCCGCCGCGGCAGGAATGATCAACATAGCAGTAATTAACAAAGCGCCGACAATTTTGATTGCCACCGCAACGAGAACTGCCAATGTTCCTATGAGAATCATGTTTTCCCGTCGGGTATCTATTCCCCTCGCCGCCGCGAGGTCTTCATTTAGAGTTAACAGTAGCAGACGCTCCCACCGCAGTCGAAGCGTCACAAGGACAAATGCCGATCCTACGCAAATAACCAAAAGATCGACGCGACTGATAGCAAGAATGTCGCCAAAGAGGTATGCGGAAAGATCTACTCGGACCCCAGGAAGAAAGACGACTGTCACCAGCCCAAGAGCTAAAGCGCCGTGCGCAGCAACGCCTAGCAAAGTATCGACAGCGAACATCCGTCCCGATAGAAAAAGAATCATAAAGGCCATGGCAAGCGCTGTAATCAGCACTCCCACAAAAATAGAAATGGAAAACGCAAGAGATAGAACAACACCTAGAATCGCGGCATGAGCTGTTGCGTCACCGAAATATGCCATCCGCCTCCAAACCACAAAACACCCCAACGGGCCGGTAGCAAGAGCGAGCGCGACACCCGCGAAAGCCGCACGCCAAAGGAAATCATCCAGCATCACACGCCATCCTCAGCATGATCATGGCGATGATCATGCTCATGGCGGTAAAGTGCCAGTGCGCCTTCAGTATTTACCCCGAACAGCGCTTGATACTCGGGTGCGGCAGAAACCAATGTTGGGGCTCCTTGACAACAAACATGCCCGTTTAAGCAGATCACATGATCAGACGACCGCATCACCACGTGCAGATCATGACTTACCATAAGTACGGCACAGTCAAGATCCTCACGGACACCTTCAATAAGTCGGTAGAAAGATGCGACTGCCGGCTGATCTAGACCCTGGGTTGGCTCATCCAGCACTAGCAGATCAGGCCGAACTAATAGTGCGTGAGCGAGCAATGCCCTCTGAAACTCTCCACCCGAAAGGGATGTCATCTGTTGTCCTAGCAAATTGGTTATCCCAACCTGATCGGCGACCTTGGAGTGTTTTTCCCCACCGTTAGATCCGGATAAACTGAGCCATCGGGAAACCGTCAGCGGCATGGCTTGATCAATAGCAAGTCGTTGTGGCACGTAACCGATCTTCAAACCCGCCTGGCGCAAGACGGCCCCCTCAGACGGCGCCTGCGCGCCAATCAGTATTTTGAGTAGCGTAGTTTTACCAGAGCCATTGGGTCCAACAACGGTAACGATTTCACGTCTCCGGATAGAAAGATCAACACCATCCAGAATTCGTCGCGATCCAACGCGTACGCCGACTCCCTGAGTCTCGATAAGGCTCATTGCGGCATCCGTTCACGACACGCGGCACACAACCCCTCCACCTCTACCACCGTATGGCGGATATCAAATCCGATCGAACGAGCCGTTCGATCAAGTGAGCTACCTTGGGACTTGATCGAAGTCTCTGCAACTTGCTCACAGTCATTGCAGATCATAAAGATTGGCGAATGTTTTGCGTGTGGCTGACTACACGCCACAAATGCATTTATTTTTTCAATACGATGGGCCAATCCATTTTCGACAAGAAAATCAAGCGCGCGGTATGCAACGGGGGGCTGCGCCCGAAACCCTGAGGTCGAGAGCTCTGCCAAGATGTCATACGCACCAAGCGGCGCGTGTGACTTTAGTAACAGCTTAAGTACTTTCTCACGCACTGGCGTCAGCCGAAGCCCCCGCTCGGCACAAAGGTCACGTGCTGCATCCAGTAGCAAACTTGCGCACTTTGCGTGGTCGTGTTCACGAAAAGTTACCGCCAAAGACCCTATCTCATCTTTTTTGGATTTCATATTTAAGCCGGCATGATTAGGGGTTCACACATTGTGCAATGCTTAGAGCGATATTTTCAAGCAATTCTGGATACAAGGTCGCACCCAACTCGAGGTCTATCCCAATCGGATCTACAACGCCGATCGTAGGCTTGAAACCGCCGAATACGCTATCGACGATTTTTGACGAATACTGCGGCTCTGTCAGCACACAACTTATCCCTTGAGCCCCAAATAAAGCTTTCAATTCACTCAGTCTTTTGGCACTCGGTTTTGACGCATCGCCCAAGGATATCGACCCTACCGCAACTCGATTAAAGCGTTTCTCAAAATATTGGTACGCATCGTGATAGACAAGAAATCCGTTATCTTTGCCCGATGCTAGATGACCCTCTGCTTGAGCCATTGCAAGCGTGATTGTTCGACTTGAGGACCTCGCGTTTTC
>Ga0233439_10002344_pt1 | contig 21577 bp, 22 predicted proteins | sample SI_123_September_6_FD_182713 | JGI IMG/M metagenome (GOLD analysis project Ga0233439, IMG submission 182713) | Seawater microbial communities from Saanich Inlet, British Columbia, Canada - SI_123_September2016_100_MG | ecosystem: Environmental > Aquatic > Marine > Inlet | place: Canada: British... | reverse complement strand
CTGGATGGTTGGATCTGCCCCTCCAACAAGGGTTGATTGGCGGTGATTTCTCCATCCCGCCACAGGGCTGCAATGGCCTGGCAGGGTAAGATTCCCATACCACTGCCCGTACTCTTTCCGGCATCCTGTTCTACCTGATCATTGGCGTTCGACATTGCGTTACTCATCCCATGGCGCGCCTGGTCAGGCTTTTGTCCGCAACGGTAGGTTACACGAAATTGACTGTGAATCCAACAGCTTGCGCATTTCCCCCCGGTCAACTTATCCACAGAACATGATCATAAACTTTGCTTTGCGAATGGCCGCAGGCGCAATAACATAGGGCATTCGTCCCCGTTATTAAGGTTATTCACAGGCCATTATCGATCCGGAAAGGGAAGTATTCTCATGATCGTCAAGGATATCCGCACCACTGCACTTTCAATGCCGTTTACAGATCCCCCCCGGTGGAGCGTTGGCTATAACCGGCCCAGGGAGATCCTGGTGGTCGAGATCGAAACCGCCTCGGGCATTACGGGCATGGGCTATTTGATGGTGTTGTCGGGCGGCCTGCGTACCATTCAGGCCTGTATAGACGAATTGATTGCCCCCGTCGTGCTGGGCCGTTCCATCGCCGAGGTGGAGGCGATCTGGCAGGATATCTGGCAGGCTACTTATTGGGTTGGGCGCATGGGCGTCACGGTATTTGCCCAGTCAGCTATCGACATCGCACTTTGGGATGCCCTGGGAAAGGCGGCGGGGCTGCCTTTGTATCAACTGTGGGGCGGGGCGCAAAATAGTGGCCCGATACCAGCTTATGGTTCCGGTTGCTGGCGGGGCTTGGGCCGGGAGGGCATGATCGAAAAGGCCCAGGCCTATATCGCCAGGGGTTTTGACGCCATCAAGATGCAGACCGGGCATATGTATGACCATGCCACGGACGTGGCTAATGTGGCTGCCATGCGGGATGCGGTGGGGGACGGCATCGCCATAATGGTCGATGTCAATATGGCTTGGACAGCGGATGAGGCGATAGAAGTCGGTCGCCGCCTGGATGATTATGACATCTACTGGTTGGAGGAACCGGTGGTGGCCGAGGATTTCGCCGGTTACTTCCGCATTGCCGATGCCCTGAAAACCCGCGTGGTGGGCGGCGAAAGCCATTTCACCCACTACGATTTATCGCCATTTTTCGACAACCCGAAGATACCCATCCTGCAACCTGACATGATGCGCGGCGGTCTCACTCAGATGCGCCGCATCGCCACTTTGGCGCATGCCAAGGGCATTCGCATTGCTCCGCATTTGTTCCACGAATTGATGGTGCAGGTGATGGCGGCTATCCCCAATCCGGACGTCCTGGAATATGTAGATTTTCTTGATGATGTCTGGGTCGAACCGGTGCTGCCCGTGGGCAATATGCTAAGCCCGCCCAACCGTCCCGGCCATGGCCTGGTCTTTCGAAAGGAAGTGTTGAAGGATTTTGCGATTACGCCTTAGGATCGCCGGCCCTGGAAATTCCGTATTGATCGCGCATGTTTACAAGTAGACATGCGCGAATGGCAGCAATGCTTATTCCGCTGCCAATGTCCGCTCGACCGCAGCGGCCAGTTCATCGATTGTGAAAGGTTTCGAGATGACGTCATGGATCAAGACATCCAGGTTATGGGCCCGCCGTTTCTGCTCCGCATAACCGGTCATCATCAGGATGCGCAGGCCGGGATATTCCGCTGATGCCTTCAGGGCCAGGGCGATACCGTCTACATTGGGCATGACAATATCAGTCAACAACAGATCATACTGATCCAGGCTCAACGCTTCCAATGCGGCCGAGCCGTCAGCCACGGCCTTTACGTCATGATCATTGATACTCAAAACACGGGCAACAAGACTGCGGACGGCCTCCTCATCCTCAGCAACCAATATCTTTGCCACGCCATTCCCTCAATCAAGTTACCCGGAATTCAAATCCAAGCTGCCAATATAGGGCAGTTCGCGATAATAATGCGCATAATCCAGGCCATAGCCAACGACAAACGCATCGCCAATGGCAAATCCCACGTAATCGGCGTTCACATCGATTTTTCGCTTCTCCGGTTTGTCCAACAGGACGCACAGTTGCACAACCTCCGCCCCGCGCGCCTCCAGCAATTCCCGGGCAAAGGCCAGGGTGCGTCCGGATTCCAGAATATCATCGATCAACAGGATCTTGGCACCGTGGACGTCATCGGTGATATCCCGGGTAATGATAACATCGCCGCTGCTTTGTGTGCCTGTGCCATAGCTCGATAGTGTCATGAAATCTATCCGCGGATGTACCCCGTGATGGTGCAGCGCGCGCAACAAATCGGCGGTGAAGACAAAGCTGCCCTTCAGGACGGCCACCACCATGATATCGGGACCCATGTTATCAGCGATTTCGGTCGCCAGGGCACCAACGCGAGCCCCGATTTCCGCCGCTGAATACAGCATTTCCACGGTGCCGGGCGGTCGCCCAACATTGTCTTCATCTGCTTTCATGGCTGCACCAGAAATGTTACGGCCAGGCTACGGGCCCCATCCGGTGGATTGGCAAGACGGGTGGTGAAGGCTGTGCCCTGGCCCGCTTCCAAATTATTCAGGGCTGTGGTGACCGTCCAACGGAACAGACGGCGGCCATTTTCATCCCGGATTATAACGCGCAACCGAGGCACGGATTGGGGTTCGTCGGAAATATTGATTACATCCCCCCGAACCACCAACACCGGCTTACCCTTTTCGCGCTTGTGCTCCCATTTCACATTCTGGATTGCCAGGCCGAATTTTGCCGGCCCGGTGGCGTTGCCGATCAGGTCATAGAGTTGTCCCGCAGGGGGCCAAATCTCAACAATTTTATCTTGGTAGAAAAAGCCACCACCGCCAATTCCGGCCAAAACCAGACATAGAACCAGCCATCCGATCAGGCCGCCTTTGCGCCCGCCCCAGACACCGTCCCCGACACCGTCCTGGCCATCGGCATTTCCGTCTTTCGCTTTGCGGCCCGCTGCCCGCTTGGCCCGATCCTTGGCGCGGCGATCCTTCTTGTTTTCCGGTTCTGCGGCATCTTCGTCGTCATCGGCCGCATCGTCATCGGCTGCATCATCTTCCGAATCGATTTCTGTTGCCGCGTCGGTTTCATCGTCCCCTTCATCGACTGGAACCGGCGTCTCAGGTTTCGGTGCAGCAGGTGTCATGGGAATTTCCGGGGGATCCTGCTCAGGCATCTGATGCCAACTGTCGCCGCACTTGGCGCAACGCACCTTACGGCCCGCTTTGCCAAGCACGGCGGCATCAACGGCAAAACGCGTTTCACAGGCTGGGCAGGTTAGGATCATGCAATCTACCGATGAACGAAGCCAATAAGTACAGATATATGAATACCATGTGTTCAGCCGACATCGACTGCCAGACGAAATTAGCCGTGATCGTCGGATGGCGCAATCCACCCGGTCCATTCGAGGTGCCTTTTTTCCAGAATAGTTTTTTTGCGAAACCCCATCAGTCCCATCGATTATCATTGCGATGTGGTATAAGCCTGTGACGAGAGGGCGCGGTCGTCTCGTTCGTACCTGTTTGGCCGCATCGGATGGTTCGCTTCGAATGGTTCGCTTTGAAAATGTTGGTGTACGTTATGGCGTGGGGCCCGAAGTTCTGCGTGACATCAACTTGCATATTGAACCGGGCAGCTTCCATTTTTTAACCGGCGCATCGGGTGCGGGTAAATCGTCATTGCTGAAGCTGATGTATCTGGGCCTGTTCCCCTCTCGGGGGAGCATGGAGGTTTTTGGCAAGAATATCGGCCGTGCCCGCCGCCGTGAATTGCCGGCCTTGCGCCGGCGCATTGGCGTGGTCTTTCAGGATTTTCGCCTGCTAAGTAATCTGAGCGTGTTTGACAACGTTGCCCTGCCCCTGCGTTTGGCGGGCGAGGATGAAAAACGTACCCGCAATAATGTTTCAGAATTGCTGGACTGGGTTGGCCTTGGCAGCCGTTTGGCTGACAGCCCGGATACCCTGTCGGGCGGGGAACAACAGCGGGTGGCCATTGCCCGTGCCGTAATTTCAAAGCCCAGTTTACTTTTGGCGGATGAACCGACGGGTAATGTGGATGATCGCATTGCTTATCGCCTGGTTCGTTTGTTCGAAGAACTGCATCGATCCGGCACGGCTGTCGTCGTGGCAACCCACAATGATGCTTTGGTGCGGCGGTTTTCCCATCCCGTCCTGGTGTTGACCGGTAGCGTGTTGCAGACAGGCCCGACCGACCGGCCACCAAGTGCGACCCGTGAAGCTATTCGTGAAGGCACGCGCATCGCCATGTCGACGCCGGAGGATGGATAGGGGATCATGGCAGCCGAGGATTTAATTCCCGATTCGGAAGGTGCCGGCCGCTTTCTGCCCTGGGTCGTGGCGGTAATGGTCTTTTTTGCCGCCTTGGCGGGTGCCGCCGCCCTGGCCCTGCAACAAGCCACGGGAACCTGGCGCAATGATATGGCCAACACCATCACGGTGGAAATTCCGCCCTTGAAGAACAGTAAAGTTCCCCAAGGCAACGTGAACACCTTGGATCAAGCCCGGCTTAATGCGGTGATGAAGGCCTTGGTCGCGACGGCGGGCATCAATAAGGCAGAGCCCTTGGTCGCTGCGGAAATCGCCAAATTGTTGGAACCTTGGCTGGGCGACAACAGTATGGATGGCCTGGGCAATCTGATCGGTGATTTGCCCCTGCCCCAGTTGATCGATGTTCATCTGTCACCGGGCCAGCCGGCGGATCTGTCTTTGCTGGCAAAGCGGTTGGCAAAAATCGGCCCGGATATTCATATCGATGATCATCAGATCTGGCTGGGAAAATTGATCCGGTTAAGCCAGTCGTTGCAATGGATGATGCTGGCCTGTCTGGTGATGATCTGTTTCGCCACCTGTGCGGTGGTGATATTCGGCACCCGGGCGGCGTTCACGGCGCATGCAGAAGTTGTCCAGCTGCTCCATGTCATGGGTGCCCAGGATGGCTATATCGCACGGCTGTTCCAATGGCGCGCCTTAACTATGGGATTGAAGGGCGGGTTGATCGGATTGACGGTGACCGCCATTGCGCTGTTCATATTGTCTCGCCTGGCAGCTGATTTGGAAGGGCCGTTGTTTGGCAATTTTACTCTTTCGCCTTTTGCCCTGTTGTCACTTGCCCTTTTGCCTTTGGTCGCAGCGGCCCTGACGGCGTTTACCGCCCGGCGCACCGTGCTGCGCGAACTGTCGCAATTGCCATGAATAGGCTGGGACGACTGACGATCCGGTTGGTAATCTCGGTTGTGGTGGCAGTTGCCCTGCTTTGGCTGGGCGGCTTTCTGCTGTTTGCGACCCAACTGCCAACCCGAACCCTGGCCCGGCCCGTGGACAGCGATGCCATTGTGGTTTTGACCGGTGGCCGCGGTCGTTTGCAAGCCGGATTACAATTGCTGTCTGCCGGTAAGGGCGCGCGTTTGCTGGTTTCAGGCGTCAATGCTGCTATTTCGTCCAAGCAGCTGCGCAACAGCACCACCGAGGCCGCCCGCTTGTTTAAGTGCTGCGTTGACCTTGGCTATCAGGCCCACGATACCAGGGGCAATGCTGTTGAAACCTCTCTGTGGATGCAGCGGCGCGGCTATGACAGCCTGCATCTGGTCACGGCCGCTTATCACATGCCGCGCAGCCTGTTGTTGTTTCAAGCCGCCATGCCACGGATCACGGTGGAGGCCTATCCGGTTTTGCCCGAGCACGTGAAGCTGGCGGAATGGTGGATGTATCCAGGTACCCTGCGGCTGCTGGCGGTGGAATACAGCAAGTATCTGGTTTCATTAATCGGTGTGCGCCTAGCGCATGTTTCTTTTTAAGCATGCCCAAGGCACGGGGACTTTTAAGAGTAGAGCAATTGAACCAATCACTTAGATCGTGCCAATCGAGCGACGGGGGCGATTCCAATTAATTGAAAATTGCTCTAGCAGGACCGGCAGAGTAAGAGAGAGCCATGCGCACCTTTAGATCCAACATATTCAATCTGCTGTTTTATGCCTGGTCCGTCGCAATGGTCGTGGCCTTTTCACCTGCCCTGTTGCTGCCTTTCCCGGTGATTGTTTGGGGCCAGCGGCAATGGGCCCGGGGGGTCAATTTTTTCATGCGGTGGAGCGCGGGCATCAAGGTCGAATATCGTGGCTTGGAATATCGGCCCAAAGGTGGCGCCATTGTCGCGGCGAAACACCAATCCGCCTGGGATACCTTGATCTGGCACGTGATCCTTGATGACCCGGCCATGGTTATGAAGAAAGAATTATTGTCGATCCCCATTTACGGTTGGATGTGCCGCAAAACCCGGATGATTGCGGTGGACCGCAAGGCCGGGACCAAGGCCTTGCGCGCCATGTTGGCGGATGCCAAGACGGCGGCTGACCTTGGCCGCGCTATCGTGATTTTCCCCCAAGGTACCCGTACTGCGCCGGGCGCTGGCGCAGACGACGTGCCCTATCAGCCCGGTGTCTCGGCCTTGTATCGGGGATTGGATGTTCCGGTGGTGCCGGTGGCGTTGAATTCCGGTCTGTTCTGGCCCCGGCGGCAGTTTTTGCGCAATCCCGGTACGATTGTTTTGCAGTTTTTGGAACCAATTCCTCCGGGCCTGCCCCGCAAGGAATTTGACGCCCTGTTGCGGGACCGCATCGACAGCGCCACAACAGCCCTTGAATTGGAGGGGCAAAGTAAAATATGACTTACGTTGCGAGAAAAGGCGTTCGCCTTTATAGTACATACCAAGAACATCCCTAAACCGGTAAGAGGTCCCGATGCCAACCGTCGCCCCAATATCCCAGCAAATCTGGGACATGAAATACCGCCTGAAAGGCGCGGGTGGCGAAGCCGTGGACGACACGATTGAAGATAGCTGGCGCCGGGTTGCGGCCTCATTGGCGGCGGCGGAAAAGCAGCCTGACGTCTGGAAACAGTCGTTTTTTGAAGCTTTGGACGATTTCCGCTTTCTGCCGGCGGGCCGCATCCTTGCAGGTGCGGGGACGGACCGTAAAGTTACGCTGTTCAACTGTTTCGTCATGGGCACGATCCCTGACGATATGTCCGGGATCTTTGAAAACCTGCGCCAAGCCGCCCTGACCATGCAGCAGGGCGGTGGCATCGGCTATGATTTTTCCACCCTGCGCCCCAATGGCGCCCCTGTTGAAGGGGTTGGGGCGGACGCTTCCGGTCCCCTAACGTTCATGGATGTCTGGGATGCCATGTGCCGGACTATTATGTCGGCGGGTCACCGCCGCGGTGCCATGATGGCGACCCTGCGCTGTGACCATCCTGATATCGAAGCATTTATCGAGGCGAAGCAGGACCCCGGCCGTCTGCGCATGTTCAATTTATCCGTCCTGATTACCGACGATTTTATGGCCGCCGTAAAGGATGATACCCCGTGGGAGCTGCATTTCGCTGGCCGCACCTATCGCAGTGTCCGGGCTCGGGATCTGTGGGACCGCATCATGCGCGCTACCTACGCCTACGCCGAACCAGGCGTGATCTTCATTGATCGCATCAATAAGCGCAATAATCTCGCGTATTGCGAACAGATTTTTGCAACAAATCCGTGTGGCGAGCAGCCCCTGCCCCCTTATGGCGCATGTCTGTTGGGATCGATCAATCTGGCCCGTTTGGTGCAAGATCCGTTTGGCCCGGACGCGGCCCTGGATCTGGCTGCTTTGCGTGATCTGGTGCGGGTCGCCGTTCGTATGCTGGACAACGCCATTGATGTCTCCAATTTCCCTCTGCCCGAACAGCGGGCCGAGGCCGAGGCGAAGCGGCGCATTGGCCTGGGCGTTACCGGTTTGGCGGATGCGCTGATCTTTTGCAAATTGCGTTATGGCTCCGACCAGGGCGTGGCCATGACGGAAACCTGGCTGGCGGAAGTGCGCCGGGCGGCCTATTTGGCCAGTGTTGAGTTGGCCAGGGAAAAAGGCCCGTTCCCGTTGTTCGAGGCAGAGGCTTATCTGGCAGGTGACAGCGTGGCCGAGTTGGATGAGGACGTGCGCGCGGCAATCGGGGAACATGGTATCCGCAATGCGCTGTTGACCTCCATCGCGCCAACGGGGACGATTTCGATTTTTGCCGATAATATTTCCTCCGGGTTGGAGCCGGTTTTTGCCTTTAAATATCGCCGACATGTCATTATGCCCGACGGTGGCCGGCGTGAAGAAACCGTCTCGGATTACGCCTATCGGCAATACCGGGCCCGCTTTGGCGAGGCGGCACAATTGCCCGATTACTTTGTTACGGCGGAGGCCCTGGCCCCATCCGATCATGTGGCCATGCAGGCGGCGGTGCAGAAATATATCGATGCCTCAATCTCAAAGACCATCAACCTGCCGGAAGATATCTCGTTCGACGCCTTCAAGGATGTTTACATGCAGGCCTATGATCAGGGCTGCAAAGGCTGCACCACATACCGGCCCAACGAAGTCACCGGTGCGGTGCTGGAAGCAGGCGAGGCGAAGAAATCTGCGCCCGTGGCCGAACCTGAATTACCCCTGGTCCAACCGGAGGTAAAGCCCAGGGATGAGTTGGACGCTGGTGCCGTGGTCTATATGACCCAGCCCCTGGACCGTCCCGGTGCCCTGCCCGGCCAGACCTACAAAATCAAATGGCCCGAAAGCGATCATTCCATCTACATCACCATCAATGATGTGATCCAGGATGGCCGTCGCCGCCCGTTCGAGGTGTTTATCAATTCCAAGAACGTGGACCATTTCGCCTGGACCGTGGCGTTGACCCGGATGATCTCCGCCGTCTTCCGCCGTGGCGGTGATGTCAGCTTCGTTGTTGACGAGTTGAAGGCGGTGTTTGACCCCCGTGGCGGCTATTGGGTCGAGGGGCGGTATATCCCCTCACTCCTGGCGGCAATTGGCGAGGTCATTGAACGGCACATGATTATCATCGGCTTCATCGCCAATCCCAACGGGGAAGTGGAGCCGGAACAGTCCCGCATTGCCGTACCCGCCGGCAGAGCAGATCATGCTCAAGCCGGAAGCGAGGGCCAAGACGACAGCAGCGCCCGCCTGCGCGGCTGCCCGAAATGCGGCACACCGGGCCTGATCCGTCAGGAAGGTTGCGAAACCTGCGTCTCCTGCGGCTACTCAAAATGTGGCTAGACCGACTGTCAATCAATCGGAATCCCACACGAAACCCAAGTGATTGGTCCAAATTCGCTAACCTTACGGGCCTGGATTGAATAGTATTGCTGGAGAGCACTTGATGGAGAACCGGGTATGAGCGCGCAATTTGATTTTACTGGCCAGACAGTATTGGTTACGGGCGGTTCCTCCGGCATCGGGCTGGCCATTGCCCAGGGGTTTCGGGACGCAGGTGCCGCCGTCACCATCACCGGTACTCAAGCCAGCATTGCCGATTATCCCGATGATCTGACGACCTTCACCTACCACCAGGTCGACATGCAGGATGTGCCTGGCGTGGAGGCATTGGCCAATGGCATCTCGAAGCTGGACGTCTTGGTCAACAACGCCGGCACCACGTTCCGGGGTGAGGCGGCCTATGATCCGGAGAATTTCGAGGCGACAATCGATATCAATCTGAATTCCGTCTATCGTTTGTCCCACCGCCTGGTACCGTTGTTGAAAGCGTCCGGCGGCTCGATCATCAATATCGCCTCCATGACATCCTATTTCGGTTCGCCCCGGGGGCCGGGCTATGGCGCTTCTAAATCGGCGATCCTGCAAATGACCATGAGCCTCGGTGCCCTATGGGCCAGGGACGGCGTTCGGGTCAATGCGATTGCGCCGGGCTGGATCGCCACCAAGTTGACGGCCCCGATCCAGGGTATGGCGGAAATAGCCGATCCTATTCTGCAACGCACGCCCATGGGCCGCTGGGGGGAGCCTGACGAGATGATTGGCACAGCGCTGTTTTTGGCGTCATCCGATGTGGCCGGTTTCATCACTGGCGTGACCATCCCCGTGGATGGCGGTTATTGCACCCTGTAGGGAAACGCTTTAGCCGGCCTGCGTATGTCCATCGGCTGAGGTTACAGCATCCGCCGCCGGGAACGGGGCGAAGGGATAGGGGCGAACGTCGGTATAAAAGGTCTCAAACGCGACGATCTGCTGTAGATATTGGCCCAGGCGCGGACCCAGGGATCGCAGCTCTTCATTCACGGAACCTGTTGCCAGCCGGCTGAAGAATTGCACAACGGCGATGGCCATAATGGCGAATTCCGCAATATTAAAAATCACTGCAAACAGCACCATGAAACACAGGCGCTGCCAGATCGATTGATCTTTAAGATTGGCCTTCAGTTTCTCTTCCATTCCGATCATTCCTATATCTGTCTGTGCCCAGAGCAATTTTCAATTAACCAGGGTTGCCGCTGTCGCCTAATTGGCGTGACATAGGCGATTGGCTCAATTGCTCGATACATGAGAGTCTGAGTGCATTTAGAATAAATGCGCTTTAACTGACATGACAAACAGATAGGCGGATGGGCGGAATGTACAAGGCATGGGGCTGCGGAAATAACCGGCCCAAATCCGGACGGCTAGAGCATATCGCGGTTAATCGACCGGGTAGCTGCGATAGTCGGATTTCGGCAACTCGCCGCCATTGCGGGCCTTGTAACGGGCATTGAAAAACCAGGACAACAAAACGAAAACCGTAATGGCCAGGGCACCGACGCCCAACACCAGGTAAAAAGTGAATCGTGACCAGGTTATCCACAGGGCCAGAGGGGTCAGCATGCCGACGAAGCCAAAGAAGACAAGTAACATTTCCAAGGCTTTGTCAGGAATCGAGTCCAAAAATGAATTCTGCATAGATAACCCCAGCTTCACTCGTTACGAACGATGCCCTCATTATATCGAAGTCGCGACCAAAACGGACACACGATTTCGTCAGTCGAAATGGTTGGGGCGGCAGGGATCGAACCTGCGAATCACGGGATCAAAACCCGATGCCTTACCACTTGGCTACGCCCCATTTAGAGGCCATTTCGACGTCATCGCGACATCTGTCTGACGGGGGCAATATAGGCACCGAACGCCAGATAAACAACGCCCCATAAAGAAATTTAGGCGGAATTCCTTCATAAAGGAAAATTTGCTAATAGCAGGTAAATTTTGGCCAATTTCGCCCTATTTAGCAGTATTGCCGGTCGTCTGTCTGCCCCGGTCCGGCCAGGCAACGATAACCCCATAACAACATAGCGCGGCAATGCCCCAGGCCAATGTGGTGCCAGGTGCAAATGACGCCAATAGCCCAGGCAACCCCGCCAGTCCCATATACACTGTCAGACCCCAGCGCCAGGGCAGACGGTTGTAAAGTATGTGATGTAAATGGCTGCGGTCTGATGCCAGGGGCGACTGCCCCCGTGTCACCCGCAGCGCCATGACCCGCAAACAATCAACAACGGGGATCAAAAACCAAAGGGCGACAAGGTCCGCCGGCAGGGTGGTAAAGGTAACGTCGTAGACATAAATCACCAACAACGCGATGATAAAACTCAACGAATAACTACCCGAATCGCCCAAAAACAACCGTCCCCGTAAATTGAAGGCCAAGGTGACCACCAGGGCCCCACCCAATGCCAGCAACACCGGACGCATACTGTCTGGCGCGAACAACAACAACTCCACGCACCAGAACAGACATAACCCCATCACAACGCCATTCTTTCCATCCGCCATATTGATGGCATTTTGCAGACCGACAATGCAGATCGCCGTGAACACCAGGGCGAACTGTTCCAGAAAAGCCACCTGATCCAGGAAACTGAAACGCAGGAACGTGACCCTCAACGCCGGTACAATTTCCAATACCGCCAAGGCCAGTAGCAAAGACAGAAACAAACGATATGTCGGACGAATATGTGCCCGATCATCAAGTAAGCCCAGCAACAGACAGCCGACACCGGCAAAGGCCACGACAAAATACAAGGGCAAAAATATAGACATCGACCCCGTCATGAAAAGGGCTGCCACGGTTGGCAGGCCTATCGCCAAGCCGCCCGCCAAGGGGGTGGTAACCGGATGCAGCTTGCGGCGACCGTCGGGGGCGTCCAGCACGCCCAGTCGCGTACAAATCGGCTGTGCGAGGACGCAGATCAGCGCACTAAACGCGGCCGCTGCCGCGACCACGCCCAGACCACCAATTGCATCTTGCCACTCGCCGTTTATGGCTCGCTCCTTCACGTTGACGCGCCCAATCAGAGAGCGTAGGTAATGTCCATGCTGACCTATCTCTGATGCTGCGCGACGAATAATTGTATGAATCTAAGCTTGAACCGCACCAATGGCCAGGACTTCGTTATTCAAGACAGCTAGCCGATCCTACGGTTTCATCGGATACGCAATTTGGGGGCGTTGGGTCAAGCCCGGTGGTTGCGAAAAATGCCTGCGCGCCCTAAAGAGACCACTGCTGGCACCTTTGAAGTTGGATTTGGAGTAATTGAGGACATGATGAACCTGTTAACCGGCGCTGCTGGTTTTATCGGCTTTCATGTGGCCCAGCGCCTGCTGGCGCAAGGGGAACGGGTGGTCGGCGTCGATAACCTGAACCAATATTATTCCAAAACCCTGAAGGAAGATCGCCTGCGCCAATTGTTGGAGCATCCGAATTTTACCTTTCATCAAATCAATATCGCAGATCGTGCCGCTATGCAGGAGGCCCTTGGTGATCTGAAATTTACCGCGATCATTCATTTGGCGGCCCAGGCCGGCGTACGCTATTCCATCGAGAACCCCTTCGCCTATGTTGAGGCCAATTTGGTCGGCCATATGGCTGTTTTGGAACTGGCGCGTCAGCAAGCCAATTTGAAACACATGGTTTACGCCTCATCTTCGTCTGTCTATGGCGGCAATACCAAATTGCCGTTCAGCGAAACGGATGCCGTGGACAATCCGGTATCGCTTTATGCCGCGACGAAGAAAGCTGACGAATTGATGTCCCAATCCTACGCCCATCTATACGGCATTCCCCAAACCGGACTGCGGTTCTTTACGGTTTATGGACCCTGGGGACGGCCCGATATGGCGCTGTGGCTGTTTACAGAGGCCATTCTGGCCGGACGCCCCATCAAAGTTTTCAATCATGGCGATATGCGCCGGGACTTTACCTATGTGGACGATATCGTCTCGGGCATCCTTGCCGCGCGCGACAAGCCGCCCAGCGCCGGTTCGAAGGATGAGAAAATTGCGCCCCATAGGATCTTTAACATCGGCAACAATAATCCCGAGCAACTATTGCGCCTGATCGAAATTTTGGAAGATTCTCTAGGCCGCAAGGCCGAACGTATATTGGAGCCCATGCAGCCCGGTGATGTGAAGGAAACCTATGCGGATCTAACTGCCATCGAACGGGAATTGGGTTTTCGCCCAACGACCGCCATCGAACAGGGCATACCCAAGTTCACGACCTGGTACAAAGACTATCACAACCTCTAGACCAAACTGTCTGGGGAGTTCTGAACCAGGACACTAATACCCCAGGGCGCAACCGTCTTTGCGCGGGTCGGATCCTCCCACCAATGTACCGTTTTCCCAATCGACGGCGATAATCTGACCGCCACCCCAGGGCATCTCCGGGCGGCCCACTTCATGGCCTAACGCAGCCAGGCCCGCCATAACATCTTCACCCAGGCCGCGTTCCACATCCAGGCGACCGGTGATGTGAAAGACCCGGGGGCTGTCGAGGGCTTCCTGGGGGTCCATGCCATAATCGATCATGTTGGTTAGCACATGGGTATGGCCGACAGGTTGATAGCCACCGCCCATGACACCGTAGGAATAGGCAACCTTGCCGTCCTTCATGCACATACCGGGAATGATTGTATGCAGGGGACGTTTTCGTGGGGCAACGTTATTGGGATGCCCCGGCTCAACCCGGAAGCCGGCTGCCCGGTTCTGCAGGACGACGCCCGAACGAGGGGCGGTCAGGCCGGTGCCAAAAGGCATATAAAGGGAGTTGATGAAAGAGCAGGCGTTGCGGTCCTTGTCCACCACGGACAAATAAATGGTATCACGATAGGCTGGGCCCGTTGCCTCCGGCGCTTCAACCGCCCGGTCGGGGCTGATCTGGGCCCGTAATTCGGCGGCGAATTCCGCTGACAGCATATGATCAACCGGCACATCTTCCTGCCGCTGATCGGCAACATAACGGTCACGCGCGGCATAGGCCATGCGCGAGGCTTCGGTCTCCAAATGTAAGCGGGCAACGCTGTTGGGGTCCAGGCTGGCCAGATCATAGTCTTCCAAAATGTTTAACATCATCAGGGCCGTGATGCCCTGGCCGTTGGGGGGGATTTGCAGCATGGTATAGCCACGGTATTCCGACGAAATGGGCGTGACGTATTCCGCGCGCATTTCCGCGAAGTCATCCAGGGCATGACAGCCGCCCAGGCCGCTCAAATAGGTCACAATGTCCTCAGCCACCCAGCCTTTGTAAAAGCCGTCCCGGCCCTCTTTGGCAATGGTGCGCAGGGTTTCCGCCAATTCCGGTAGGCGCCAGACCTCTCCGGATTTCGGTGCCCGTCCGTCATTTAGATATTTCGCCGCACTGGATGCATCGGCGGCAAGCTTGGCGACATTGCGCCCCCAATCCACAGCGATCCTGGGGGTCACGGCCCAGCCGTTTTCAGCGTAATCGATAGCCGGCTGCAAGGCCTGATCCAAATCAATGGTGCCATGATCGCGCAACAATGTGTCCCAGGAATCTATGGCACCGGGTACGGACACCGCATGGGGTGATTGCACGCCGATGCTGTTGATCCCCTGCTCCAACAGATGCTCCGCCGTCAGTCCCCTCGGCGCCCAGCCGGAGCCGTTCAGGCCAATGACTTCAGGCCCACCGCCCGGCGCAAGCAAGGCAAAACAGTCGCCGCCGATGCCCGTCGACATAGGTTCCACCACGCATTGTACCGCACAGGCAGTGACCGCGGCATCAACCGCATTGCCACCCCGGCGCAAAACATCCAATGCCGCCAGCGTGCTCAACGGATGCGACGTTGCCGCCATACCGTTGGAGGAATGGACAGTGGAACGACCGGGAAGTTGCAAATCACGCATTACGTAAACCTCATGTTTCGGCGCCAGAGCCGCGAGGGCCCTTCAGGTAAGGGCCAAATAGAAAGGGCCGGAAATGACTAGATGCCAATTCCGGCCCGAAATGTCCAGCCAATGTCAGATCTGCGGCGCAACTAGCTTAGTTTTTCCTTCATCAAGGCTTTCAGATCAGCCTCCGGCCGTGCACCCATGTGCGAAATCACTTCGGCCGCGCCGATCCCCGCCATGTGTCCGCAGTCGCGCAGGCCGCGCCCTTCGGCCAAACCGGTCAGGAAGCCCGCGGCATAGATGTCCCCGGCCCCTGTGGTATCGACCACCCGGGCGACAGGTTCAGCATCAATAACATGCACTTCATCGCCAGAGACGATCACCGCGCCTTTTTCAGACCGGGTCAATGCCGCAATTTCGCAATGTTCCCGGGCTGCCTGCATGGCCGTGTCAAATTCATCAGTCTCGTACAACGACTTGATCTCGTCTTCGTTGGCAAACAGGATATCGACGTGATGTTCAACCAGATCCAGAAACTCTTCCCGATGGCGATCAACGCAAAAGCCGTCCGACAGGCTCAACGCGACCTTGCGGTCGGCAGCGCGTGCGGCACCCATGGCTTTCATGAAGGCTTCCTTGGCACCGGGTGGATCCCACAAATATCCCTCCAGATAGGTGATGGCCGAGGCGGCGATTTGATCCTCATCCACGTCTTCCGGCCCCAGTTCCACGCAGGCACCAAGGAAGGTGTTCATGGTGCGCATGGCATCCGGGGTGACGTTGATCAGACAGCGCGCCGTCGGTGCCCCGCCCGTGGCCGGGTCGGATAGGAAATCCACGCCAACAGCACGGATATCGTGGGCAAATACCTGACCCAACTGATCGTCAGCCACCTTACCAACGAAACAGGCCCGGCGACCTAAGGCAGCTACACCAGCCACAGTATTGGCGGCCGATCCGCCGGAGCTTTCGGTGCCTGCCGCCATGGCGGCATAAAGCTGTTCGGCCCGCTCTGCGTCGATTAGCGTCATCGCCCCTTTGGCCATGTCCTGCTCGACAAGGAAGCTGTCTTCTGTGGTGGCGAGTACATCAACAATTGCATTGCCGATGCCCAGCACGTCATAACGGATTTCCACCATTATTATCTTCTCACTGTTGCTGTGGTAGGCTGTGGCAGTATAGAAGTCGCTTCGCGGGGCGCAAGCCAAGCTTGTCCAGTTGAGCATTTTTTGAGGATACGCATATGTCGGAGTTATGGCGCAAAACAGCTTGTGAAATGGTAAACCTGCTAGCCTCGGGCGAGGTTCGGCCCACCGAGGCGGTCGCGGCCTCGGCCCAGCGTATAGAGGCGACCGATGGCGCGGTAAACGCCATGGTCACGGTGTGTTTGGATCGCGCTATGGCGCATGCGACCCGTATAGAGGCAGAAGGGCATCCCGATCAGCCGGGGCCGGGCTACCTGTACGGCCTGCCGGTTTCAGTTAAGGATTTGTATCAGGTCGAAGGTGTGCGGTGCACGGAGGGCTCCCCCATCTTTGCCGATCACATTTCCACCGAATCGGATTTGATGGTGCAGAACCTTGAAAGCAATGGCGCCATCGTCATTGGCAAATCGAATACCCCTGAATTTGGCGCCGGTGCGAATACCTTCAACGAAGTGTTCGGCGCGACGCGCAACCCGTGGGATACCCGCATGACCTGCGGTGGCTCTTCCGGTGGGGCGGCGGTTAATCTGGCGACGGGGCAAGCGTGGTTGGCCACGGGCAGTGATCTCGGTGGTTCCTTGCGCATTCCTGGTGCTTTTTGCTCTATCGTCGGCTTTCGCCCCTCGCCCGGGCGCTGCCCCCGGGGCACCTCCACCTCGACCGGCCTGTTCGGCGATCTGAGTGTGACCGGTCCCATGGCACGAAACGTCGGCGATGTGGCCCTGATGCTGGATGCCATGGTCGGTCAATACGCCCGCGATCCGATCTCATTGCCGATCCCGAACGAGCCCTTCCTGGCCGCCGCCCAACGGGCGACGCCACCTAAACGGATTGGCTGGAGCGCGACTTTGGGGGTTGCGCCGGTGGAGCCTGAAATTGCTGAAATTTGTGCCAGGGCGGCGCAATCATTTGCCGATCTGGGCACAAAGGTTGAAGAAGCCTGTTCGGATTTCACAGGCGCACAAAAAATGTTCCAGACCCTGCGCGGGGCCGATTATGTCGCCTCCAAAAAGATGCATATGACCAAACATCGGGACCTGCTGAAGCCGGAAGTGATCTGGAACTATGAACATGGTCTGGCATTGTCGACCGAGGACGTCGCCGATGCCCGAACGGTACGGGGGCGACTGTACAACAATATGTGCACATTCTTTGAAACCTATGACCTTCTTGTCACGCCGACAGTGATGGCCGCGCCATTCCCGGTGGAAATTCGGTATTTGGATGAAGTGGCCGGGGTTAAATTTGACAATTATGTGGATTGGTTGATGCACACCTTTGTTATCACCCCCACAGGCTGTCCTGCGGTGTCCGTACCTTGTGGTTTCACCAAGGCCGGCCTGCCTGTCGGATTACAACTGGTCGCACCGCCGCGGGCAGAGGCGGCATTGCTGTCCGCCGCCGCTGCCTTTGAGGCCAATCAGGATTTACAATGGCAGACACCGATCGATCCGCGTTCGAAATGACGTTCAGTTTGGGCCGCGCAAGACGGGACCTTCCAAATTCAACCAAAGTGCCTACATAATACCAAATTGGGGTGGTCACGATCATTTGCTGTGACAATTGCTGAAGCTGAGGAAAATTCATGCTGTTAAGGGCTGCATCTTTAACTGTTGGACAAATCGCCGACCCGATATTTCGGGGCGTGGTGATCAAAAGCGTTCTTTTCACCCTGGCCCTGTTCGTGGGCCTGACTTTGTTGTTTTACTGGCTTGTACCGCAGGTGACATATTTCGAATCTGATTGGCTGCAATGGGCCAACAGCCTTTTGGAAGCAGGCGGTGCTTTGGTGTTTTTTGCCATTCTGGTGCTGACATTTTCTGCCACGGCGACATTAATTGGCGGCCTGTTTCTCGATGATATCGCCGAGGCCGTGGAAAAACGCCATTACCCAGGTGATAATCCGGGCCTTTCAGCGGACTTTTCCAAGACCATTGGTGTTTCCATCCGCTTCATCGGTATTACCTTGTTGCTGAATGTTCTGGCCATACCGTTTTATCTGATTGCGTTATTGTTTCCTCCACTTTTTGCCTGTATTTTCTATGGCTTAAATGGCTATCTTCTGTCTCGGGAATATTTTGAGCTTGTAAGTCTAAGACATGAGGACGCAAAAGCGGCTCGACAGCTGCGCAAAGCGAATGGGCTCAAGGTTTTCATGGCCGGTGTTGTTATTGCGTTTTTGATCACGGTCCCGATTGTGAACCTTGTTGTGCCGATTTTGGCGACCGCGTTCATGCTACATATTTTCAAGGCTTTGCAAGGCCGCCAAACAAAAGATATCGTGTCTTAAATCGATCGACCGGAGGCAGCGCATTGCGCGCGGCCTTCACGGTTTAGGGCACACGAATTGAACCATAGGAATAGGAAGCAGGCGATGGCCAACGAAGAGGAAAGTTCGCAGTCCACATCGGCATTTCGGCCAGAAATTACGCGCCGCCTGCCGGATCTGCCAGGTGCGCCATTACGGGTGGGGCAGCCTTCGGCTTCGTCTGAAAGCGGCAAGAAGCTGGTGGTGGGCCGGGATATTGTGCTGAATGGCCAGATCACCGCATGCGACCAGCTTGTGGTAGAGGGCCGGGTTGAGGCTGCATTGGAAAATTCCCAATCCATCGAAGTTGCCGAAACGGGATATTTCAAAGGTTCCGCCGTTATCGAAGAAGCCACCATCAGCGGCAACTTTGAAGGCAATTTGACCGTCCGCGGGGAACTGACTGTAAAGGCCAAGGGCCGGATCGAGGGCGATGTGCGCTATGGCAAATTATGCATCGAATCCGGTGGCGAAATCGTCGGCACATTAGAAGTACTCAACCCTGGCGCGGCCAAATCCAGCACCGGTGCGGGCGGGAACGGTTAATTGCAGGTGGGTTAATCCAGACGATGCCGGGGCGATGTTGGAAACAAAGTTTAAGTCGGTGCAGAACGCAATGAAGATTGCGACGCTAAGGGTTCTCTGTCCCCTGGGCATGGCGTTATGGCTGGCTGCCTGTGCCGGTGGTCAAAACAGTGGCGAAGTGTCGAAACCCGCGAATTTCGAGACGGTGGCGACGCCGGTTGCCAGCGTTCCGGGAACCCAGGCACCTGTCCAGGCACCTGTCATTGATAACACTGGCCACAAATCCGACGACACAGGGGTCGCGGATGGCCCGCGCCAGCGATCATATAAGAATATCCCCGATCAGCCGCCCGTACCCCCCGCAGCATCTACGTTGCCTGCCGTGAAACGACCCGTGACACTTCCTGAACCGCCGCCAAACAAGGTCTTGACGCCGGCCCCGGACCTACGTCAACTCGTCGGCATAGACCGTCGGGAATTGGGCGCGATGCTGGGGAAACCGACCCTTCGCCGCAACGAGCCACCGGCAGAAGTCTGGCAATATGTTGCCGGCCGATGCGTGCTGCATTTGTTTTTGTATGCCGACGATGCGAATAGCCCCTATCGGGTTTCTCATGTAGACGCCGTTCCCCGCCAGAAGGATGTCATGGCGCTAGCGCGTTTCCGGGCAATTGCGACCCATTTGACCGTCTTACCAATCCCTGTGGGTAGGCGCGGTTCGACGGGCGATGTGGGGCATCTCCCAAGGACCGTAACGCCGCCACAGGGTTTGGTGAGACGGCCTCCGGTGGCACCCACGAGCCATTCGGATGCGTTACGCCGCTTGCCCGATGAACCACATCGCGCTACGCGACGCGCCTACCCGAATGGCTCGTGGATGCCATCAAATGGGTCGCAATTGCCCGGAAGCGCGCTAGGTACAACCACGGGATCAGATCGTCTGTTCCAACAGGATTGTTTTGGCCAATTGCTGAACCGGGCGACGGCGCAGAACGATACTGGCAAAACCGTATTTTAGTCGTCTATGCTGCGGGCCTCATCGACCAACATGATGGGGATGCCTTCACGAATGGGGTAGGCCAGGCGCGCCTGTTGGGAGATTAATTCCTGGGCCTTGGGATCATATTGCAAGGGGCCTTTGGTCAGGGGACAGACCAGTATTTCCAACAATTTCGGGTCGATGCCCGTGGCAGCATCAAGATCTTCCATGGGACCGTTTTGTGAACCATCATCGCTCATAATCAATGTATCCTGTGGTCGTCGTCATCCTGATCGTCACCGCCGCCGCTACCGCCGCCGCCACGGCCACCACCGGTGCGTTGCAATAAAGACATCTCGACCAGCGCGGTCATAATTCGGCTGCGTTCATAAAGGTCGTGGGCCTCCAACAAGGCCTGTTTTTCTGCCGGGCCAAAGGGGCAGATCATGGTCAACGATGTAATGAGGGCGCTGGTTTCCGCTTTTTCAATTGCGCCCCATTCGGCCGGAATTTGCGCCAGTTCAAGATAGGCGCGCAAGGCGGTCAACAGCCGGTTCCTGTCCACGCCGGTGCCGTCGTCCTCGCCCCAGCGATCGGCGGCGAAGCGGTCCCAATCGGCCACGACCTGTCGATAACGGGTGGTGACCGACAATTCCTCACTAATGGCAAACCTGGACAACCCGGTCAGGGTTATTTCAAAACGGCCGTCGGGGGTTTCTTCGTAGGCTGTGATGCGACCGGCGCCGCCAATATCATAGACTGCCCCAGGGCCGGCGCGGCTGTCGTTACCCGCCGCCTGCCCACTTGTGCGCTGCAGCGGTTGGATCATGCCGATAATACGATTTCCCGACATCGCGTCGCGGATCATGTCCAGGTAGCGCGGCTCAAAAATATTCAGGGGCAGTTTGGCATCCGGCAACAACAACACACCATTCAGGGGAAAGATCGGAATATGTGTCGGCAGGCTTTCGACCTGGCCGTCATCGCCACTGTCCATGCTGTTGTCTGTGTCGTCATCATCCATCGAACGATACCTGGTAACTCAAGAAAACAAGATCGAACTCAACCGCCGCCGGGCCGACACCGTTAACTCATCCATTGCGCCAAATGCTTCAAACAAGGTCAACAATTGCTTGCGGGCGGCCTCTTCGTTCCAATTCCGGTCCCGGCGGATCGCTTCCAGCAATTCATCCACCGCTTCCTCACGCTGTCCCGCGGCTAACAGAACTTTGGACAGCTCCATGCGCGCTTCGTGGTCGTTGCCGTCGGTATCCAGGCGGGCCCGCAGGGCGGCGGTATCACCGTCGCCCACATCCGCCGACTGCTCTGCCAGATCCAGGGCCGCGCGGGCGGACATAACGGCGGGGTCTGTGGCCAGTTTGCCTTCCAGGCCGTCCAGCATCTGGCGCGCATCATCGCGCTGTCCACTTTCAATCAGGCATTGGCAAAGGCCGGCCACGGCACGGGCGTTCTCCGCATCCGCTTGTAATACCTGGTCAAA
>Ga0233439_10002342_pt1 | contig 21582 bp, 22 predicted proteins | sample SI_123_September_6_FD_182713 | JGI IMG/M metagenome (GOLD analysis project Ga0233439, IMG submission 182713) | Seawater microbial communities from Saanich Inlet, British Columbia, Canada - SI_123_September2016_100_MG | ecosystem: Environmental > Aquatic > Marine > Inlet | place: Canada: British... | reverse complement strand
CAGAGCCCAGCAGCATCCGTCGCGTGAGGTAGGTGCGGTCTGAAGAATCTCTTTGCGTCATACGCCCAGTCTAGCGCTGCTTTGCGGGTTGGACCAAAGGCCAATCTGCCGTGGATTTTGTCAGGGGATGATCTTGTCCGAAAACCGGTTCCCGCCTAGCGGCCTTCGCCTTCCTTGGCGACGTTTGACGGGAGATTCGCAGGCGGCAGGGCATGGGCCATCGCAGGCGCCTCGGGAGGCGGCTGGATGTATTCGCGGCCACGCCCGCCGATCAGGCGTTCGTAGGACGAGATGAGGGTGACGTAGGGATTGACCCAGAGCCAGCCGTCGCGCGTGAACACCTGGACGTCGAAATGCAGATGGTTTGTCGTACCTCCAGGGCGATCCTGAAAGTTCGAGACCGCGCCGATCTTTTCACCCTCGGCCACGCGCCGTCCGTGAAGGACGCCATCGGCATCGAGGTGGGCCGGGTTCATGTGCATATAGCGAAAGCGGATGTGTTCATTGCGCGTATTGACCAGCAGGAACGCTGCCTGTTGCTTGAGCGTCCTGATCAGCACGCCCTCGCGGACCGCGACAACCGGAAAAAGATCGGGGATACAGCGGTCGGCGCCGTCATTGCGCAGGTGACAGGACGACGGGCGGATATCCTGACCCTGATGCCCCATTCCGTTGGCGCATTGTCCGACTTCGAAGTCGCGTGTTTCGCAGAAATTATCCTGCCAGGGGTAGCTGTAGTTCTCCCTGGCCGATTCATCGAACACCAACGGCTTGTCATTGCGCTTGCAGCGATATGGATCGCCTTTGGTCGGTGCAAATGACACCCGTCCCGTGAGGTTGCAGTCCCCCCAGTTCATGAACGACTGAGAGTTGGCGAATGCCGGAGCTTTTTCGATCGGAAAGCGGATCTGCGAGTAGACCGTAAAGTCCTCATGGCCGCCTTGCCCGCGGTAACCGCTGTTGACGATGATCTCGCCCGGCGGGCGATAGGTGAAGTTCGCGTCGTATGTAATCGGCCGCTCAGAGGCGTAGGAAGCGATATTGTAACGGGAATCGCGCGGGGTGCCGCCCGCGACCCGCAAGGCCTTGAGGAAGCGCTCGGCGACTGGCGCCGCTTCGCGGCAGGAGAGGCGCCTGCTCCGCGCGACGCTGTCGAGGCACTGGATTGAAACGACATAGGGAACGCCGAACCGCGTAAAGGCATAGCGCACGTAGCCTTCGCGGATCACCCGGCGCAGGTTGGGAAATTGCGTTGCGAGCGCTTTGACGGCTTCGCCCTTGCCTGCAAGCGGATCCTTGATGTCGTAGACCAGCAGCGAGGCGCTGATCTGGACCTCAACGGGTTGCGAGTAGACCCGGGACGGCATGTTGTCCCCAGCGCCACGGTCGAGCATGAAGACTGCGTCGTAGCCGGACGGCCCGGCCTCGAACATGCTGGCGGCGCGGAAACCCGCCTGATAGCGCGGGATGAGGAGATTGATCGCACCGCTCTGGCGGTCGGAGAGATACAAGGCGCTGTCGAACGGCAGCAACACCGGGACTGGGCTGAGTTCGATGCCAGAAAAAATCGGCGACGTCACCGTGTTGATCTGCGAGATCGCCGTGATGCGCGGCGTGCTGACCTGACGTGACGGACGCCGGCCCGTGAAACTGAAATTGTCGGCGGCAACCGGCTGTGAGTCGATTTCGGTCTTGAGCTGATTGACAGCAGAAGGCCAGTCCGGCCTGACGACCGATATCGCGGGAGTTCTGAATTCGCCGGCGTGAGCAGGATGCGCGAGCGGGCCAACGGAGAGCAAAGCAGAGGAAAGCGACGCAAGAGACAGAAAGCAGCACCAGAAATTCCCCGATGCCGTCCTTCTGTTGTTCTCTGCCCGCGCAGTGGTCAAGACGTCCTCACGGGATCTGTGCTTAGTCTTTCGCGCGCTCGACGTAGGAGCCGTCTTCGGTCATCACGACGATGCGCGTACCGGTGCCGATGTGCGGCGGGACCAGCGTGCGGACGCCGTTCGACAGCATCGCAGGCTTGTAGGACGACGACGCCGTCTGCCCCTTGGTCACCGGCTCGGTATCGACGACTTCCAGCGTGGTGCGCTGGGGCAGGGTGATGGCCACCGCGATGTTGTCGTGGATCGACAGCTTTACGGTCATGTTCTCTTGCAGGTAAGGAGCCTGCGTGCCGACCACGTCCTTGGGTACCAGGAGCTGATCGTAATTCTCGTTATTCATGAAGTGGAAGCCGTCGCCGTCCTCGTACAGATAGTTGTAGTCGCGATCCTCGACGAACGCGCGCTCGACCTGATCGGTCGTCTTGTAGCGTTCGGAGACCTTGGTGCCGTCGCTGATTCGGCGCATTTCGATCTGGCTGACCGGAGTTCCTTTGCCGGGGTGGATGTTCTCCGCAGTCAGAACGACATATAGCTTGCCGTCCTGCTCAATGATGTTGCCCTTGCGGATCGAACTGGCGATGACTTTCACAGATGGTTTTCCTAAGTTTCAGGGCCGGTTGCGGTGCCGGGTCGGCGCTTCGAAGCCCGGCAAGGCGGTTTCGGGCCGCAACATACCGATTTGGAGCGCCAAAGCCAGCATTTTGCTACGGAATCAGGCATTTCGCGCATGAATGCGGGACAGGAACTTTCACCCTGGTGGACGCCCGGCCGCCATGTGGACCGCAAGCCGTTTTTGCAGGCGCGGAACGCCATTACCCGGGCCACCCGGGACTGGTTCGGGGGTGAGGGGTTCATTGAGGTCGAGACCGGAATTCTTCAGAAATCGCCCGGAAACGAGACGCACCTTCATGCCCCCTCGGCGGATTTGACGTCGGCCTCGGGTGACAAGATGAGGCACTATCTCCGAACCTCCCCCGAATTTGCCTGTAAGAAACTGCTGGCCGCCGGGGAGACAAAGATTGTGGAGTTCGCCCGGGTATTCCGGGATCGCGAGCGCGGGCCACTGCATCTGCCAGAGTTCACCATGCTGGAGTGGTACCGCGCCAATGAAGGCTATGAGGCCGTCATGGCCGATTGCATCGTCGTGATTGCGCGCGCGGCACAGGAGACCGGAATCGGGATGTTCTCATTCCGCGGCAAGAGCGCCGATCCGTTTGCCGCGCCGGAACTGCTGACCGTTGCGGATGCATTCTCGCGCTTCGCTTCCATCAATCTGCTCGCGACGATTTCCGACGGCCGCGCAGACCGGGATGCGTTGGCGTCAGCCACGGGACATCGCGTCCGCGTCACCGAGGACGACACTTGGTCGGATATCTTCAGCAAGGTCCTGGTCGAACATATCGAGCCGAATCTCGGACAGGGCCGTTTGACGATCCTCTACGAATATCCTGCGCCGGAGGCCGCACTTGCGCGCACCAAGCTGTCTGACCCGCGCGTCGCGGAGCGGTTTGAAGTCTATGCCTGCGGCGTCGAACTCGCGAACGGGTTCGGCGAATTGATCGACGCGGAAGAGCAGCGACTGCGCTTCACCGCAGCGATGGACGAGAAGGAGAGGCGCTACGGCGAACGCTATCCGCTCGATGAGGAGTTTCTCGCCGCAATGGCGCAGATGCCGGAAGCCTGTGGCGTCGCGCTGGGCTTCGATCGCCTGGTGATGCTGGCGAGCGGTGCAACGCGCGTCGATCAGGTAGTCTGGACGCCGCCGGGAGGTGACGCATGACACGCGCCACTGCAACATTGCGAACGGAAACCGACCTGATCGAGCATGGCCTCGCGTCGCCGGAAAATCTGTCCGTGCTGGAAAAAGTCGCTGCACGTTACGCGGTGGCAGTGACGCCGGATATCGCGGCGCTGATCGACACGTCGGATCCGAACGATCCCATCGCGCGCCAGTATATTCCCTCCGCCGATGAACTGGTCACACAGCCTCATGAGAGCGCCGATCCCATCGGCGATCATTCGCATTCGCCGGTCAGTGGCATCGTACATCGCTACCCGGATCGCGTGCTGCTCAAGCTCGTGCATGTTTGCGCCGTGTACTGCCGGTTCTGCTTCCGCCGCGAAATGGTCGGGCCGGGCAAGGACACCGCGCTTTCGAATGAGGCCTATGCCGGCGCTCTGGATTACATTCGCGCTCATCCGGAAATCTGGGAAGTGATCCTGACCGGCGGCGACCCGTTGATGCTGTCCGCACGCCGGCTGAAGGAGATCATGGATGATCTGGCTTCCATTGATCATGTCAGGATCATTCGCATTCATACCCGCGTGCCGGTTGCTGACCCGGCCCGGGTAACGGACGAGACCGCAGCCGCCTTGAGAGTGAGCGGTGCGACCACGTGGGTTGCCGTACACGTCAACCATCCGCGCGAACTGACGGCCGAAGCGCGTGGCGCCTGCGCGCGGATCATCGACGCGGGGATTCCGATGGTCAGCCAGTCGGTGCTGCTGCGCGGCGTCAATGACAATCCGGAGACGTTGGAAGCCTTAATGCGCAGCTTCGTCGAGTGCCGTATCAAGCCGTATTATTTGCATCACGGCGACCTCGCGCCGGGCACGGCGCATTTGCGCACGACAGTGGAGGAGGGGCAAAAGCTGATGCGGTATCTGCGCGGGCGTGTGTCGGGGTTGTGCCAGCCGGATTACGTGCTCGACATTCCGGGCGGTCACGGCAAGTCCCCGATAGGACCACAGTATTTATCGCGGACAAGTGAAGACGCTGGCGGTCATTATCGTGTTGCGGATTATTGCGGCGATGTTCACCTCTATCCGCCTGCTGAGTAGGCAGTCTGATGGCGGGACCCGAACCTCCCGAAAATGAGGGCAATTGAGCTGTCGAAAACGCGGTGATGCTCGGCTTTTTCGTCCTGCTTGTCGTCGCAGGTATCTGGTTGCTCGGATCGATGGCCGATTTGCGCAAGGTGCAAGATTGTGCGGCGCAAGGCAGGCGCAACTGCAGAACGATAGAAAATCAAACCCGTTCCCAGTAGAATACCCTCACGCTGCGGAATCTCATTGGTGGAGGTGTGACATGAGAAAATCCATCCCGATTGCCATGATGGCCCTGTTGCTGGGCGCGTCAGGCGCATTGGCTCAAAGCAAAAGCGGGACATCGAGCCCCACGCCCTCAGCGACGACGAACTCTGGCAGCATTCCCAACGCGCCGGTTGGGCACCGGCAGCCGCGCGCCAGCGACGTGCCGCCGACAGAGGAAAAGAACTACACGGAGTCGGCCGAAGACAAGGCGCTTGATCGGAAGATCAAAAGCATTTGCAGAGGCTGTTGAGCAGCAACCGACGTCAGGCTTTTCGCGCGGCGAGCGCCATCCCGATCAAGGAGGTGCCACCGAACACGAGATTAATACCGACCAATAGTCCGATGGCCCACGCGGCTGATCCGGGAAGCCCGGCGATGATCAACGCCGCCACAATCAGATCGACGATACCGGACACAAGCAGCCAGCCCCAGCGCCCGGATAGTTCGCGGCGATGGGCGAGGGCACACATGATCGTGGTGATACCTTCGGCGATGAAGTAGGCGCTGACCACGAGGGTGAGCGTCAGCGTTCCTGCGACGGGCTGAATAATCAGGATGATGCCCGCGGCAAGCGCGAGGGCTGCGGAGATCAGAGACCACCAGAAGCCGGGCATATCGCGCGTGGTGAAAGTAAGGTAGAGCCCGACCGCGCCGCTGATCAGGAACAGCCAGCCAAGGAAGATCGTGACGGCGATGCTGGCGAGCAGCGGGATGGCAATCGCGGCCATCCCCAAAATCACCAGGACGATGCCTTCGATCAGGAAGGCTTTCCAGTTCGCTTTGACGGCCTCTTTCATTTGCGCATGAAGCCCGGCGATATCCTGAGGCGTCGTCATGGACGGTCTCCTGTTCTGATTCCAGCAATTGGCGGATGCGACCAGCTTAGTCCTGCGCCGCTGCGCTTGTTAGAGGCTAACGGACTCAGGCTACGCGTCGAGGATGGCTACCGCGCGAGTCCAGCCTGCGGACGCGCGTTCTATCTTCACCGGAAAGCACGAGATCATGAACCCGGTCGAAGGCAGTTGATCTAAATCATGCAGTTTTTCGAGGTGGCAATAGCCGATGTGGCGGCCGGCCTTGTGGCCTTCCCAGATCAAGCTCGCGTCTTTCGTCGCGGCATACTTCTTTGCGGTGTAGACGAAGGGAGCATCCCAGCTCCAGCCGTCGGTGCCAGTGAGACGCACGCCGCGCTCCAGCAGATACATCGTCGCTTCGTATCCCATCCCGCAACCGGATGTGACGTAATCCTGCCGGCCGTACTTCGCGCCGGCACTGGTGTTGACGACGACGATCTCAAGCGGCTTGAGCGCATGTCCGATCCGCTTCAGTTCGTTCTCGACATCAGCGGCGGTCGCGACATAGCCGTCAGCAAAATGGCGGAAGTCGAGCTTCACGCCCGGCTGAAAGCACCACTCCAACGGAACCTCGTCGATCGTCCATGAGCGCTCGCCGTGGTTCATGGTCGGGTGAAAGTGATAGGGCGCATCAAGGTGGGTGCCGTTGTGAGTCGAGAGGTTGACCTGCTCCACGGCCCAGCCCTGGCCGTCGGGGAGGTCCTCCTTCTTCAATCCATCGAAGAATTGCAGCATCCGGGGCAATCCCTGCTGATGGTCGATGTACTGGATGGTGGGATGACCGCCCGGAGGATCCGCCGGCACGTCGTTTTGCAGCGGTACGGAAATGTCGATCAGCTTGCGGGTCATGCGGGGCGCTCCAGCGGCCAGCCCACTGCGGGCGGCAGGTTTCGGGGGAGTGTGCATGAAGTTGCGCACACCGCTCAAGCAAAGGCATCTGGCGGCTTGCCGCAGTCGCGAAACGCCATTATACGTTCCCCCGCGTCGGCCAAATCACCTCACGGGATTGCGGCCCGCCGCCGCCCCAAACAATGCTAACGTATTGATTTTGTGCGACTAAAAGACTTGTTCCAAGGCGAAAAGACAACGATCCACGCACACTCGGTGCGGAGCGTTTGCAGCCTTTTCGCTCCCTTCGTCTATCGGTTAGGACGCCACCCTTTCACGGTGGAGAGAGCGGTTCGATTCCGCTAGGGAGCGCCACTTGCTCATCGCAGGTCATATCTCGAACCGGACCCGGCTTTTAGCGGCTATCTGGCCTGGCTTTCCTCTTAATGTAAAACGTCAGGTATCTGATGTTTCGCTTTCGGGTTCAGCCTCAGGTCTCTGACAGCCTTTAGTCCCTTGGAAGTTTTCTGGAATCAGCCCGGTGACGGGGATGGCACTCGCCGGATCGGCGGAATGCACTATGCTGCGTGGCCATGAGTCACCCGTCGCTTTCCCGTATCGTCAGCCGATTCAAGCGCGAGCCCTCGCGCACCGGCTCCCTCATCATCACGTTCTATGGCGATGCGATTCTGCCGCGCGGCGGGTCGGTCTGGCTTGGAACGTTGCTGCAGTTTCTGGACATGCTTGGGACCGACGGCGGCGTGGTGCGCACGGCGGTGTCGCGGCTCGCCACGGATGGCTGGCTCGACCGGGACAAGGTTGGCCGGAAGAGCTTCTACAAGCTGGCGAAGAGCGGCCGCGAGCGTTTCGAGATGGCTGTGGAGCACGTCTACAATCCGCATCCGTCGAATTGGGCAGGGCGCTTCGAGCTTTTGCTGATCGGAAATGGCGCGGATCGCGAGACGTCGCGGGCTGCGTTGACCGAAGCCGGTTTTGGAAGCCCGATGCCAGGTGTGTGGGTCGCACCATCGGATGTGCGCGTGCCGTCAATCGCCGAAAGTGCGATCCGGCTGGAGGTATCTGCCGACAATGCCATGGGACGGCAGCTTGCGGCCGCGAGTTGGTCGCTCGAGCGGACCGCGGAGTCGTATCGTGAATTCATGAAGACCTTTGCGTCGCTTGAAGGCTGGATCGGCGGCGCCGACAGGGTTTCTCCCGCAGACGCTATCCTCGCCCGGATCCTTTTGATCCATCACTACCGGCGGGTGGTTCTGCGCGATCCGTTGCTCCCGGAGGGCCTCCTGCCGCCGGCATGGCCAGCTCTCGACGCACGGCAGTTTTGTGCCCGGCTTTATCAAGCCCTTCTGCCGGCTTCGGAATCCTGGCTCGATGCGTATGGAGCGAGTGCGACAGGTTCCCTGCGTCCGCCGGGTGCGGAACTTGGCCGGCGCTTCTCCGACGTGCAGCGCAACATGTTACAAAAATAACTTGTAGATAGAATTTTTTGTTATATATTAATCGGCGTCTCCCGGGAGGAAACGGCGATGTACACGCAAGCGCTCAACACATCGGAAGCGGAAGTCGTTCACGTCGAGGACGCGGAACGCGCCGCGCATTTTCAGGCGCGCATCGATGCTGACGATCGCATCGAGGCAAACGACTGGATGCCTGCCGCGTATCGCAAGACACTGACCCGGCAGATTTCCCAGCACGCCCATTCCGAAATCGTCGGCATGCTGCCGGAAGGCAACTGGATTACCCGCGCGCCGACGCTGCGCCGCAAGGCCGCGTTATTGGCGAAGGTGCAGGACGAGTGTGGTCACGGGCTTTACCTCTATGCGGCAGCTGAAACGCTCGGCTCGTCGCGCGAGGAACTTGTTGACCTGATGCTGAGCGGCAAGGCGAAGTATTCCTCAATCTTCAATTATCCGACGCCGACCTGGGCTGACATTGGTGCGATCGGCTGGCTGGTCGATGGCGCGGCCATCATGAACCAGATCCCGCTGTGCCGTTGTTCCTACGGTCCCTATGCACGCGCGATGATCCGCGTCTGCAAGGAGGAGTCGTTCCATCAGCGCCAGGGCTATGAAATCATGCTGACGCTGTCGCGCGGCACCGAAGAGCAGAAGGCCATGGCGCAGAATGCGCTCGACCGCTGGTGGTGGCCGTGCCTGATGATGTTCGGTCCGCCGGACCAGCTCAGCCAGCACAGCGATCAATCCACGCAGTGGAAAATCAAACGCTTCTCCAATGACGACCTGCGCCAGAAGTTCATCGATGCGACGGTGCCGCAGGCCCACTATCTCGGCCTCACGATTCCGGACGCTGACCTGACGTGGAACGAGGCGACCAGTCATTGGGACTACGGCACGATTGACTGGGATGAGTTCAAGCAGGTGCTTTCGGGCAACGGCCCGTGCAACCGCGATCGCATGGCCGCGCGCCGCAAGGCTCATGAGGAGGGCGCGTGGGTGCGTGAAGCGGCCGCCGCCTATGCAGAGAAACAACAGGCGCACCGCACCCCTGCGGTTGCAGCGTAGACCCGGCTGGAGGCTGTCATGACCACTCAGAACACACAGCTTTGGGAAGTTTTCATCCGCAGCCGTAACGGCCTTGCGCACAAGCATGTCGGATCGCTGCATGCAGCGGACGCGACGCTGGCGCTTCAGGCTGCGCGCGATATCTACACGCGGCGCGGCGAGGGGCTGTCGATCTGGGTCGTGCCGTCGAATGCGATCATTGCGTCCGACCCATCCGAGAAGGGCATGATGTTCGAGCCGGCGATGTCGAAGATCTATCGCCATCCGACATTCTACGACGTGCCGGACGAAGTCGGGCATATGTAAGCGCCGGCGTTCACTCCGGCTGAAAATACACACGTCCACGATACGGGACTGACGATCATGTCTGTACGTTCCATTTCCGTTGCCGAGAGTCCGCTCGTGCTTTACGCGCTGCGCCGCGCCGACGATGCGCTGATCCTCGGACACCGCGTGTCGGAATGGTGCGGCCACGGACCGATGCTCGAAGAGGACATGGCGCTGGCCAATATGGGTCTCGACCTGATCGGGCAGGCGCGCGAGCTCTACACCTACGCTGCCAAGGTCGAAGGCGCAGGGAACGATGAAGACAAGTACGCCTACCTGCGTGACGTTCGGCAATATCGCAACCTTCTGCTGGTTGAACAGCCGAACGGCGACTTCGCGCGCACCATCGTGCGGCAGTTCTTCTATTCTGCGTTCGCCGATCCCTACTGGCGTGCGATGATGAAATCCAAGGACGAGACGCTGGCGGCGATCGCGGCGAAGTCCGAAAAGGAAAGCGCCTATCATCTGCGGCATACGTCGGAATGGATGATCCGGCTCGGCGACGGCACCGACGAAAGCCATCGGCGCGCGCAGACCGCGATCGATGATCTCTGGGCTTTCACAGGAGAGTTGTTCCACGCCGATCAAAGCGATGCGGACCTGATTTCGTCTGGCATCGCAATCGATCCGGAAAGCCTGCGCGGCCGCTGGGCCGAAACCGTCTCGAACATCCTGGGCGTGGCGACGCTGAAGCGCCCGTCCAGCGACTGGATGCAGAAGGGCGGCCGGTCCGGCAATCACACCGAACATCTCGGGCATCTGCTCTGCGAGCTGCAATCGATGCAGCGAACTTTTCCGAACGCAACATGGTAACCGGCAGCAACAGCGCGCACGACCTTCGCCAGACCGCCTGGAACGCAGCGGCTCAGGTGGTTGATCCGGAAATTCCGGTGCTGACCATCGCTGATCTCGGCGTGCTGCGTGACGTGACCGTGACGGATGGTGCGGTCGAAGTCGCGATCACGCCGACCTATTCCGGCTGTCCTGCAATGAACATGATTGCGCTGGAAATCGAGCTGGCGCTGGAGCGCGAAGGCATTCGCAATTCGAAGGTGCGCACGGTGCTGTCACCGGCCTGGACCACGGACTGGATGAGCGAGCAGGGCCGCCAGAAGCTGAAAGAGTATGGCATCGCGCCGCCGCAGACGGGCGGTGGACGCCGGGCTTTGTTCGGCGAGCAGCACGTGGCCTGTCCGCAATGCGGATCAGTAAACACGGAAGTGCTTTCCGAGTTCGGCTCGACATCCTGCAAGGCACTGTGGCGCTGCAAGGTATGCCGAGAGCCGTTCGACTATTTCAAGTGCCACTAGCCACCCGAGAGAGCGGACCAGAGCGACATCAGATGTCACACGTTCCAAAATTTCACCGTCTTGCCGTCGACGATCTGCGCCGCGAGACCGCCGACGCGGTGTCGATGACATTCGCGATTCCGGGGGAACTAGCGCAGGATTATGCTTTCGCGCCCGGCCAGTATCTGACGCTGCGGACAACCATGGACGGCGAAGAGGTGCGGCGCTCGTACTCGATTTGCTCAAGCCCCGACGACCATGAACTGCGCATCGCGGTCAAGAAGGTCGACGGTGGTGCATTCTCAAACTGGGCGCTGGACGAACTGAAAGCCGGCGATGAGCTCGATGTGATGACGCCGACGGGTCGCTTCGGCGTGGCGCATGCGCCAGATCAGGCGCGCATCCATGTCGGCTTTGCTGCCGGCTCCGGCATCACGCCGATCATGTCGATCGTACGCGGAATTCTTGCACGCGAACCCAACAGCCGCTTCTTTCTGTTCTACGGGAACCGGGCGACCAACGGCATTCTGTTCCGCGAGGCGCTGGAAGAACTGAAGGACCGGTTCATGGGCCGCCTGTCGGTGTTCCATGTGCTGTCGCAGGAAGAGCAGGACTTGCCGATCCTGTACGGCCGTCTCGATCGTCAGAAGGTCGAGGTGCTGCTGCGTTCAATGGTGCCCGCGGCTGCGGTCGATCACGTCTTCGTCTGCGGCCCGGTCGCCATGAGCGAAGAAATCGAGGCGACTTGCGTCGATCTTGGCATTTCCAAGGATCACGTTCACGTTGAGCGCTTTGTCTCGGAATTCGGCGGCAAACCGCGGCCGAAGATTCAGGTCGCGCCGGAAGCGCCACCCAAGGCGGTGGCGTCGCTGATTGTGGACGGCAAGCGCAAGGATGTGCCAATCGCGGAGGGCGAAGTCATTCTCGACGCTGCGCTGCGCGCCGGCATGGATCTGCCATACGCCTGCAAGGGCGGTATGTGCAGCACATGCCGCGCCAAGATCGTTGAGGGTGAAACGCGGATGGTCGTGAACTACTCGCTGGAGCCCTGGGAGCTTGAGGCCGGCTTCGTGCTGACCTGCCAGGCGCACCCGGTCTCCAGCCGCGTCGTGGTTGATTACGACCAGATGTAACTATTTGCCCTCGCGCAGCAGGGCATAGGCCGTTTGTGCCATCGCGACGGGCCGCGCGTCGCCGTCCGTCCGGAGCAACACGCTGCCGTAAGCCATCGTCTTGCCCATCCGCACGACGCGCGCTTCCGCCAATAGGTCTGCACGCATGGCAGGCCGCATGAAGTGGATCGTCTGATCCACTGTGGTCATCGGAAAGTATTCGCCGGCCGCGGAGCAGATCGCAAACACCATCGCGGTATCGGCCAAACTCATCAGTGCCTGACCGCAGACCACGCCGTTGTCCCGGCACAGCCTGTCGGAGAAGCGCATCCGCAGCACCGCGCTGTCGCCCTCAATGCTTTCAATCGACAGGTCAAGGTCCTGGACCCACTGCGCGAAGACGGATGCGAGCAGGGTTGTAGCGGCGGCTTTGTCGAATGTCGGCATGCGGTGTCCTGTGAATGAAGTCTAGGCGAGGGTGACGGGAAGCGATGTGAAGCCGCGAAAGCGCACACGCCTTGCCCGATGGGCGGGTCCGTTCGCCGCGAAATTCGGGAAGCGAGCGAGAAACCGGCTAATGGCGATCCGGCCTTCAAGGCGCGCGAGAGTGAGGCCGACACAGGCATGTGCGCCGGAGGCGAACGCGAGGTGGCGGTTCGGCGAGCGGCCGATGTCGAGCCGCTCCGGTTGTGCAAATACGTCGGGATCCCGGTTCGCCGCGCCGATGCAGAGCGTGATCAGTGCGCCTTCCGGAATTGTTACGCCGTCGAGTTCGGTGTCCTGCACGACGCGGCGGTTTCCGAGCTGGTTCGAAGATTCAAACCGCAGGAATTCCTCGACGGCCGTCTTGATCAGGGAAGGATCATCAATCAAGCGCTGGCGTTCGGTCGGGAAACGCAGCAGCAGTTCCAGCCCATTGCCGATCAGGTTGGTCGTCGTCTCGTGACCGGCGTTCAGGATGAAGATGCAATTCTGCAGAAGCTCGATCTCGCTCAGGCGCTCTCCGTTCGCTTCACCTTCGATCAGGCGGGTCAACACGTCACGATCAGCGTCGCCGGGCCGTGCGCGCCGGTCGGCAACCAGCCGGCGAAGGTAGCCGAGGAATTCGCTGACTGCGCGCTCGCCGCGCGCCTGCACATCCTCCGATAGGAACGGCTCCAGCGCGCCGAGGATCGCCAGCGACCAGCCGCGCAGCGGCGCTCGGTCCTCGTGGGGAATGGCGAGCAGGTTTCCGATCACTTCAACTGGAATGGCGGACGCGAAATCCTCGATCAGGTCGACGTTGCCGCGCGATTGCATGTCGTCCAGCAGCCGGTCGACGAGAGCGATCAAGCCCGGCTCCATCTCGGCGATAGCACGCGGATTGAGCGCACCGGCGATCAGCCGCCGCACGCGGGTATGCAGCGGCGGATCGTTGAAAACGAGACTGGTGGTATGGTGTTGGAAGAGCAGCGAGTCCGCGCCGTATTTCGGTGCAAACTCGACCTTCTTGTCGGAGCTGAAGCGCGTCGTATCCTTGTAAATCGCTTCCAGATCGCGATGGCGCGTCAGGAACAGCGATCCGTCCGGCATGCGATGGATCGGATCGGCGGATTGCAGCGCGCGATAGGTCGGGTAGGGATCATCATAGAATGCGTCGGGAAGGTTCTTGAGCGAGAAGCCGCGCACAATCGCTGCGTCCTCGCTCGAAACCGGGCGAGGCGTGCTTTGTGGATCAGTGTGGGATTGACCCATCGATGCGATCGGCCTGAGGTCTAGAAAACGACGTCGTTGATCTGCACCACGGCCTGCGCCTTGGTGAAATTTGGAATATCCGCGAAGATTTCCTTGCCGTGCGCCTTTCCGGCGGCCTTGAAATCGTCCATCGATCCGAAGGTCAGCAGCGCGGTCATTTGATAATCGGGCGCGCTGCCATCCGCCTTCGCGATCCCTTTGATGGCTTGCGCGCTCTTGAGCCCGAGCGGACCCCAGCGATCCTTCACCAGCGGCATGTGCGTCTTGAGATAATAGTCGGTGTCGAATGCTTCGCCGACCGGATACATCACTGTGACAAGAATCATCGATTTTTCCCTTTCGTTGTTTTCACTATTTAGCTCTGGGGCCGCACAGCATTCATCGTCAGCAGTTCATAAGTTGCCGCAGACTCGTCTTTATCGGTCAGAATCTCGACATCCCAACGCACTTCGCCGTACTGCTTGTTTCGCGGCGATTTTTCTTTCGCCGTCAGCCGCACCTTGATGGTCTCTCCCGGCTGGATGGGCTTGATGAAGCGCAGTGAATCGAGACCGTAGTTGGCGAGTACCGGACCGGGATCGGGATCGACAAACAATCCTGCAGCGAACGACAGCAGGAGATAGCCATGTGCGACGCGGCCGGGAAAGAACGGATGACCCTTGGTCGCTTCCTCGTCCATGTGGGCATAGAACGTATCGCCGGTGAAATGGGCGAAATGCTCGATGTCCTCGAGCGTAATGGTGCGTTCCTTCGAGTAGAAGGTCTGCCCGACATCGAGGTCCTCGAAATGAAACCGGAACGGATGCCGGTCCTTCTCGATGACGGGTGCATTCTTCGTCCAGCTTCCGGTGATGCCTGTCAGCATCGCAGGCGAGCCCTGCAGCGCGGTGCGCTGCATGTAATGATGCACGCTGCGTACGCCGCCCAATTCCTCGCCGCCGCCTGCGCGGCCGGGACCGCCATGGACCATCTGCGGCATCGGGGAGCCGTGACCGGTTTGTTCCTTGGCGCAGTCGCGGTCGATCATCACCAGACGTCCGTGGAAGCTACCGACGCCGAACACAAGCTCGGACGCGATCTTTGGATCATGGGTGTAAACCGAAGCGACCAGACTGCCGCCGCCGCGATTGGTGAGCGCAATAGCTTCCTCGAGATCGCCGTAACCCATCACGGTGCAGACCGGGCCGAACGCCTCGATCGAATGGACGTGACTGGCGCGAATGGGATCGGCACAATGCAGCAGGAGAGGGGGAAGGAACGCACCACGGGTCACATCCGCGCCTTCCACGGTGAAGTTGTCAGGATCGCCCGCGACGATCTGGGATTCCGTTCGCAACGTCTTGACGTGGGCAAGAACGTCGCGGCGCTGGTCGAGGCCGACCACCGGTCCCATACGAACGGTTTCCAGCTCAGGATTTCCGATGGCCACCTTCGAGAGGCGCCCGCGTAACGCTTCGATGACGGCCTCGACACTTGCCGATGGCGCGAAGGCGCGGCGGATCGCGGTGCACTTCTGCCCGGCCTTCACCGTCATTTCCTTGGCGACTTCCTTGATGAACAGGTCGAATTCCGGTGTGCCGGGTTTCGCGTCCGGCGCGAGAATGGCCGCGTTGAGCGAATCCCGCTCAGCGATGAAGCGGACGGCTTCTTTCGCAATGACCGGGTGCCGCTGAAGCTTTTCGGACGTATCCGCAGATCCGGTGAACGAGACAACATCCTGGCAGGTGAGGTGATCGAACAGGTCGCCGGTGCTGCCGACTATGAACTGGAACGTCCCTTCGGGGAGAATTCCGGACTCGGAGATCATGCGCGCAAGCGCGTGGGCAACATAGGAGGTGACGGTTGCGGGCTTCGATACCACCGGCACGCCTGCAAGCAATGCGGGTGCCAGCTTCTCAAGCAAGCCCCAGCAGGGGAAGTTGAACGCGTTGATGTGAACTGCGACGCCCTGCAAGGAGGTGACGATGTGCTGGCCTGCGAACGTGCCGCCTTTGCCCATTGGCTCGACCGCACCGTCCAGCAGGAAGGTGGAATTCGGAAGCTCGCGGCGTCCCTTGCCTGCGTAGACGAACAGCGTGCCAATACCGCCATCGACGTCGATCAGGTTGTCGGTACGCGTGGCGCCGGTCTGGAACGACAGCTTGTAGAGCTGGTCTTTGCGCTCGGTCAGGTATTGCGCGAGCTTCTTGAGCAGATCGGCACGCTGGTGAAACGTCAGCTTGCGCAGATTCTTGCCGCCGACATTGCGGGCGTAGGCGAGCACGCTGTGCATATCCAGCCCGCCGCTCGTTGCCTCTGCGATCACATCGCCAGTCACGGCGCTGCGCACTTCGATGAGATCGCGCCCTGGTGCGGCCCATTGTCCGCTGACGTAGCTGTCGAGTTTCATGGGATCACTTCGAGGTTGGGTGCCTCAGGCACCGATTGAGAAATGAGTCTATTCCGCCGCTGCAGCGCGCTTCGATGTCTTCGACGGTTGCTTGAGAACGTTGCGCGCGCCGTCAACGATCAGCCTTGTCACGAGCTCGGCGTATTCGGCGCGGCTGACCGATCCGGTGCTTTTGAACCAGAGGTAATGCCAGTTGACCATGCCGAACAGCGACATGGTTACCGGTGTCAGAATCTTGGTGCCCTTGAGGTGAGGGGCGACGCCCACGACAGCCGAAGAAAAGATGATGACGAGATCGCGCTCCATCCTCTTTAGTTCGGTCTGACGCTCATGAGGCAGAAACCGCATGCTGCTGATCTGCACGTTGTGCTGGGAATCGGCATCCCGATACGCTTCCAGCAGCGCCGCAATCAGGCCGCGCAGCCGCGCTTCAGGTGGCGCGCCTGGATCGTCTGCTGTTTCGACGACTTCCAGCAACTCTTTCAGATGGAAGCGGATGACGTCGAACAGCAGGCCTTCCTTGTCCTTGTAGTAATGATAGAGGTTGGCCTTCGACACGCCGCAGGCTTCGGCGATCTTGTTCATCGATGCGCGGTCGTAACCGTGCGCCGAGAAAAGCTCCGCCGAGCGATCGAGGATCGCCTGTCGTTTATCGTCGTAGTCGTTGGCGCGGCTGCGGGCCATTTGAAATTCTATTCCTTAGTCTCTAAGCGAGCATGATCTGCGGGAAACCGGTATCCATTTTCCGGATCATGCTTTGGGCCGGCGATCGATGATGCGCTTGGCCTTGCCGACGGAGCGTTCGATGCTTCCCGAATCGAGCACTGTGACCACTGCCGTGATTCCGATGGTGTCCTTCACCGACTGCACCAATTGCCTGGTCGCAGCCTCGCGTGCGGGGAAGCTGGCTTCCGGCCGCGCTTCGACCTGGATTTCCATGTTGTCCATGCGGCCCTCGCGGGTGAGCACAAGCTGGTAGTGCAGGGAGAGATCGTGGATGGTGAGAAGCTTTTCCTCGATCTGGGTAGGGAACACATTAACGCCGCGAACGATCATCATGTCGTCGGAGCGTCCCGTGACCTTTTCCATCCGCCGCAGTGACCGCGCCGTTCCGGGCAGAAGCCGTGTCAGGTCCCGCGTCCGATAGCGGATGACGGGCATGGCTTCCTTTGTCAGCGACGTGAAGACCAGTTCGCCCTTCTCGCCGTCGGGCAGCACTTCACCCGTCGCGGGGTTGATGACCTCGGGATAGAAGTGGTCCTCCCAGATGTGAAGGCCATCCTTGGTCTCGACGCATTCGCTGGCGACCCCCGGGCCCATCACCTCGGACAGCCCGTAAATATCGACGGCGTGAAGATCGAAAGCCTCCTCGATCTCCTCGCGCATGGCGTTGGTCCACGGCTCCGCGCCGAAGATGCCGATCCGCAGCGAGGATTTCCGCGGGTCGAGCCCCTGTTTCCTGAATTCGTCAAGGATCGCCAGCATGTAGGACGGCGTCACCATGATGACTTCGGGTTTGAAGTCGTTGATGAGCTGGACCTGACGCTCTGTCATGCCGCCAGAAATCGGGATGACGGTGCAACCCAAGCGCTCCGCGCCGTAATGCGCGCCGAGGCCGCCGGTGAACAAGCCATATCCATACGCGATATGCACCTTCATGCCCGCGCGGCCACCCGCGGCGCGGATCGAGCGTGCGACAACATCGCTCCAGGTTTCGATATCGCGCTTGGTGTAGCCGACAACGGTCGGCTTGCCCGTCGTGCCTGACGACGCATGGATACGTGCAACGTCCGATTGAGGTACGGCGAACATGCCGAACGGATAGTTGTCCCGCAGATCGGTTTTGATCGTGAAGGGAAACTTCGCCAGATCAGGAAGGTCTTTGAATGAATCCGGGGTGACGCCTGCGGCATCGAATTTCGCGCGGTAGTGCGGCACGTTTTCATACGCATGGCGGAGCGACCAGGCCAGCCGCTCGCGCTGAAGCGCGCGAATGTCGTCGCGGGAGGCGATCTCGTAACGATCGAGTTCCGTCGGTTCGGGCGTCAACCGGTCGAGCTTGCGCAGCGGTATCTGAAGCAACGTTCTCTCCCAATCCTACTTGTTGTCTTGCGGGTGGCTGTCGAGCAACTGGCCCGATATCGTTCGCGAATGTCCGCGAAACTCGGCGATCACCTTGTTGCTGCCGTCGCGGACCGTGACGTCGTAAATGCCGCCGCGTCCCGCGCGGTTGCGTTCCACGGCATGAGCGGTCAGCGTTTCACCTTCGCGGACCGACTGGAGAAACGTCACCGCGCATTGGTGTGCGACGGTGCGCTGGTTGTAGGTGTTGCAGGCAAACGCGAACGTGGAGTCGGCGAGCGTAAAGATAAAGCCGCCATGGCAGATGCCGTGACCGTTGGTCATCTCCTTGCGAACAGTCATCGAGAGAACTGCTTCGCCCGGCGCGATCCGCTGCAGGCTCATGCCGAGTCCCTGGCTGGCCCGGTCGTCCTGCCACATCTTGTTTGCACAAGCCTGGGCCAGCGCCTGCGGATCCTTGTTGCCGTCAACGGATGCGTCCATCAGATGCCTCCGACGAAACGAGGCGCGCGCTTTTCAAGGAATGCAGTCACGCCTTCCGCAAAATCCGGAGCGCGGCCTGCCTGTCCCTGAAGATCGCGTTCGAGATCGAGTTGCTGATCGAGCGTGTTGGTCTCGGATGCGTCAATCGCTTGTTTGGTCAGGGCGAGGGCGCTGGTCGGCTGTTTCGCGAGATGGGCCGCAAGGCGGTGTGCTTCTGCCATCAGACTGGCATCGTCCACCACCTTCCAGATCATCCCCCAGGATTCCGCCTGTTCTGCGGAGACGGGCTCGGCCAGCATTGCGAGAGCCCGAGCACGCGCACTTCCCGCAAGGCGCGGCAGGAACCATGTGCCGCCGCAATCAGGGACAAGGGCGATTTTGGAAAAGGCCTGAATGAACTTGGCGGAGCGCGCAGCCAGAACGATATCGCAGGCAAAGGCGACATTGGCGCCGCCGCCGGCAGCCACGCCATTCACCGCGCAGACGATCGGGAGCGGCAGTTTTCGCAATCTGCGGATAAGGGGATTGTAGTGCCGGTCCAGCGTGACTGTGAGATCGGGCTTCTGGCCAGGGACAAAGTCAACCTCGGACAAATCCTGTCCGGCGCAAAATCCTCGTCCTGCGCCCGTGAGGATCAGCGCACGACATGTCTTGTCGGCCTCCGCTTCGGTTAACGCCTTATCGAGCGCGGCGTGCACGCTTGCGTTGAACGAGTTGAGGCTGTCAGGCCTGTTGAGCGTGATGACGCGATATCCGTCGCGGATCTCGGTCAGGATCACATCTTTGTCCACAGCGTCCTCCCAATCGGCCTGTTTCTGTCGGCCGTTGGAGATCAGGTTACTATTGACCAACCGTTCGGTCAATTATATTGATGGGGTCAGAAGCGCATCAGATCGCATGGGACAATTCGCCGATGTGACGAACAAGATGCGCCGGGCAAGCTCTCCAAAACGGGCGCCCATCATCAGGGAGGAAACCATGAAGCCGACTTCAGCATTGAAACTCTTTTTGGCCGCCGGTGCCGCCGGATTGGCATTCGGAAGCCCAGCATTCGCGCAGCAGACTGTAAAGATCGGTTCCGTCCTTTCGGTGACGGGCCCGGCTTCGTTTCTCGGCGAGCCTGAAGACAAGACGCTGCGGATGTATGTCGACAAGATCAACGCTGCTGGCGGCGTTAACGGCAAGAAAATCGAACTCATCGTCTATGACGACGGCGGCGACGCCAACAAGGCGCGCACATTCGCTACGCGTCTGATCGAGGACGATAAGGTTATCGCAATGGCGGGCGGTTCGACCACCGGCACGACCATGGCAATGATCCCGGTTTTTGAGGAAGCGCAGGTTCCGTTTATTTCGTTCGGCGGTGCGGTCGAAATCATCGATCCGGTCCGCAAGTATGTCTTCAAGACGCCTCATACCGACAAGATGGCGTGCGAAAAGATCTTCGAGAACCTGAAGCAGCGCAAGCTCACGAACATTGCCATGATCTCGGGCACCGATGGCTTCGGCGCTTCGATGAAGGCCCAGTGCACTAAGGTTGCACCGAACTACGATATCAAGATCATCACTGAGGAGAGCTACGGTCCGCGCGATAGCGACATGACCGGCCAGCTGACCAAGATCAAGAACACGGCCGGAGTTCAGGCCATCGTCAATCCCGGCTTCGGGCAGGGACCTGCGATCGTCACCCGCAACTATGCGCAGCTCGGCATGACCGCGACGCCGCTCTATCAGAGCCACGGCGTAGCCTCGAAGAGCTTCATCGAACTCGCGGGCGCTGCGGCTGAAGGCATCCGTCTGCCGGCAGCAGCACTTCTTGTTGGCGACAAGCTGCCGGACGGCGATCCGCAGAAGAAAGTCGTTGTCGACTACAAGAAGACCTATGAGGACACCGCGAAGAGCCCTGTCTCGACCTTCGGCGGCCATGCCTATGACGGCCTGTACATCCTGATCGACGCCATGAAGCGCGCCGGTTCAAACGACCCGAAGAAGATTCGTGACGAGATCGAGAAGACCAAGGGCTTTGTCGGTACCGGCGGCATTGTGAACATGACGCCGACTGATCACCTTGGCCTCGATCTCTCCGCTTTCCGCATGCTGGAAATCAAGGGCGGCGACTGGTCGCTGATCAAGCCGGGTTCGTAAACCTGCCGCATATGCATAAATGCTCCCGGATGGTCGGATTGCTCATCCGGGAGCGCCATCTCACTGCCTAAAGAGTCATATCGCCGGGAACGGCAGCCATCTGCTGTCTTCGTTGTTCGTGGAGCGGGAATGCCCGAGTTTGTCCAATTTCTTGTTTCCGGACTGACCGTGGGCGCGGTGTACGCGCTCGTCGCTCTCGGTTTCACGCTGGTCTACAACGCATCCGACGTTGTCAATTTCGCTCAGGGCGAGTTTGTGATGCTGGGCGGGATGGTGACGGTGTTTGCCTCCGCGGCAGGTATTCCGCTTCCGCTCGCAGCACTCCTCGCTGTCGTTGTTTCCGTCGTTGTCGGTCTCCTGCTGTATTGGCTGGCCATCGAACCCGCGCGCGATGCATCGCCGGTTACGCTGATCATCATCACGATTGGCGCTTCCATCCTGCTACGAGGCGCAGCGCAAATTCTGTTCGACAAGCAGTTCCACAAGCTTCCCAGCATCTCTGGCGATACGCCGGTTAATCTGCTCGGAGCGGCCATCCAGCCGCAGAGCTTCTGGGTGCTGGGCGGCACGGCGGTGATCGTGATCCTGCTGTATGTGTTTCTGGAGCGCACTGTGCTCGGAAAAGCTGTGCTTGCGACTGCTGCCAACAAGCTTGCGGCGCGGCTGGTCGGCATCAATACGACGACCGTCATGGCGCTGGCGTTCGGGGGATCTGCTGCCATCGGCGCGGTTGCCGGTGTCCTGATTACGCCGATCACGCTCACAAGCTACGATGTGGGTACATTGCTGGCGCTGAAGGGATTTGCGGCCGCGATGC
>Ga0233439_10002339_pt1 | contig 21602 bp, 25 predicted proteins | sample SI_123_September_6_FD_182713 | JGI IMG/M metagenome (GOLD analysis project Ga0233439, IMG submission 182713) | Seawater microbial communities from Saanich Inlet, British Columbia, Canada - SI_123_September2016_100_MG | ecosystem: Environmental > Aquatic > Marine > Inlet | place: Canada: British... | reverse complement strand
TCCAGATTCAGCAGATTCAGGAAGCCAATCTATACTTCCATCTTCTCTTGCAATATATCCATCCAAACTTGTTGCGATGTATATGATAATTTTTGGCATAAGAAAGGTCATTGTGTGAGAGTTATAATCTTAGATTCAATTCCATTTTGAGGATGAGACACATAATGATCAAGATTGAATAAAAAATATCATTGAAATTTAAATACAAAGCCAAACGGATGAAATCATGAAAATTGTAATCATTTCAGGTAGTCCAAGAAAAGCAGCTAATACTCAAATTTTAATGAAATATGTTTACGAGTATACTAAAACAAAAAATCAAGATACAAAATTGATTAATTTATCAGATGGTAATATTGACTGCTATAAGGGATTTGATGAGGAGTATAATGAAGAAACAAAGACTGCAGCAAATGACATTATGGATGCAGACATTTGGTTAATTGGAACTCCAATTTACAATTCATTTTTTAGTTCTGCACTGAAAAATTTGTTTGAATATGTAAATTATAAAAAAACAGAAGGTAAAGTAGCAGGAATGGTAATTTTAGGTGCTGGAAGTATTAGTTTTGTCAATGTACAAACTCTAGTTACACAACTGCTATCATATTTTAGAGTAACAGCAAACCCCAAAGCTGTATTTCTAACTACAGAGTCAATTAAAGAAAATTCTGTTTTAGATGAAGAGGCACAAATCAGATTAAAAGAAATGGTAGATGGTACTTTGGAAATGGCATCTAAATTACAAAAATAAATTATACTTCCAAGGAATCTAATATTTTTGAAATATCAGTATTAGAAAAACCATCTTTAGAAATATTTTGTTTTGCTGGAGGATTTTCTAAATAATTTGGAATCTTATCTTGTAGTCTTACAGTGTATGGAGTAGTGTTTTCATTTTTATAAAATACACCAGTTGGAATCTTGTTTCCCCACTCTAATGATTTAATCAATGCCTGAGATAGTTTTTCATTTGTTTCAACTTCAGAATCATAGTGAACTGTTGGCTCATATCCTGTATCTTCTAATTTGTATATTCTTGAATGTCTTTTTTGTGCCTCATCCATCAAATCAGCTCCTGCATACCAATCTCTAGTGTTAAGATCATTGTATGTAGGGCATGGTTGTAATACATCCAAAAATGATAGTCCTGGATGTTTGACTGCTTGAATTATCAAAGATTTGAGATGTTTAATATCATAAGAGTAACCTCGTGCCACAAAAGTAAATCCACTTGCAATTGCCAATCCGATTGGATTTACATTAGAATTTGTATTGGGGGATGGAAGTGATTTTGTTTTTTCACCTAATTTCAATGTAGGAGATGCTTGTCCTTTGGTTAATCCATAAACACCATTATCAAAAATTAGATAAGTCATGTTTACATTTCGTCTACCTGCTGCAACAAAATGACCAGCACCTATACCTAAACCATCACCATCTCCACCAACTGCCACTACTGTCATCTCAGGATTTGCAATCTTTGCACCTTGTGCAAATGTTAAAACTCGTCCATGTAATGTGTGGACACCATACGTGTTGATGTAGTGAGATGTTTTTCCAGAACATCCAATTCCAGAAAATATTGCAGTTTTGTCTCGTTGTAATCCCATATCAGCTAGTGCCATTTGGAGTGCATTGACTATTCCAAAGTCACCACAACCAGGACACCAATCATTATGGACATCGGTTTTAAATTCAGCAGGTTTAAGCGCCATGCATTAAAACCTCCCGTTTGCCTGATTTGTTTTGTACAATTTTCTTAAGTGAATCATAAACTTCAGTACTAGTCATTGCACGTCCAGTGTATTTTAAGATAAAGTAATCAACATCACGATTAACATTTTGTTTGAATAGTTTTCCTAGTTGTCCAGATTGATTGGCTTCAACATCAATAATGGTTTTAGCATCTTGTAACAAAGATGTGACATACTCGCCAGGAAATGGATGCATTAATTTCATTTGAACAAGTCCAATTGAGATTCCTTCTTTTTTTAGCATGTCTATTGCATCAAGTACTGGTCCAATTGTAGAACCCCATGAAATAATAGTGAAATCCTCAACTCCAAAAGATACTGCTTGTTGTTCTTTAGGAATTCTCTCTAGTATCAAATCTAATCTAGACATTCTCTTATCCATCATTTTTACACGCAAAATTGGATCCTCTGTAATATGACCAGCCTCATCAGACTCATCACCAGTATCCCAAAAGATTCCATTATCTATTCCCAATCTAGAACGAGGAGATATTCCATCATCAGTAAACTCAAATCGTCTATACCCATCTTCTACTTTTTCTAACAACTTGCCTCTATCAATTGAAATTTTTTCAGTGTCAAATCTTTTACAAGTAATTACAGAACTTGCATGAAATTTATCCATCATGTGAATGACTGGAACCTGAAAAGTATCTGCATAATTAAAACAATTACCAGTATCATAGAAACTCTCTTCAATTTCTCCAGATGCATAAACGATTTTTGGAAAATCACCATGTCCAGCATGTACTGAAAAAAGTAAATCATCTTGACCATGTCTAGTTGGCAAACCAGTTGATGGTCCACTTCTCTGATATGCAGTAATTACAATTGGTACTTCATTGATTCCAGCCCAACCCAACATTTCAGTCATCAATGCAAATCCAGGACCAGACGTACACGTAGCAGAACGAGTTCCAGTTAGTGCACCGCCAATTGTCATTCCCATTGCAGATATTTCATCTTCTGTTTGAATAACTGCAGTAGAGCCAGGTCTATCACCAATTATATCTAAAATTTCATTTGATTCAAGGTATACAGATTCATCAGATGCCGGAGTAATTGGATAGTATGGCTGGAATCTGCAACCAGATGCCATTTTTCCTAATGCAGTTCCTTGAAATCCCTGAACCAAAAGTGTTCCAGGTTCTTTTTGTACTCCAAGTAAATTATAAGCAAAGTTTTCAAATTTGGCAGTAGCATAGTTGTATGAGTAAGTTGCAGTCTGTTGATTAATTTTTGCAACTTCGAGTTTCTTTGAGAAAATTCCATGAATAGTTTTTTGTAAAGAATCAGGAGGCATCTTTACTAATCCTAAAGACAAAGACACTGCAATTACATTAAACATTCTAATCAATCCTTTAAGACGTGGATTTTCAGTTTCTTCAGCTAGAGTGTGAAGAATAGATTTGAAAGATACAGGGAATAGTAAAACACCTTTCTCTTTTAGAATTTCCAAAATACCTGCAATGGTAAAGGGTTTATTTTTTGATTCTAATTCTTTGTGTAATCTTTCTTTGAAAGGTGCATCAAGTGTATGAATCGCATCAGTTGTTATGTTAGATAAATCAGAATCATAAATTATTCCACCACCTGAAATTATTTCTTCATAGTGACGAAAAATTGTTTCAGCGTCAAAGGATGCCATAAGATTAACATCATTAACATTTGAATGAATTTTTTTATCAGCAATTCTTACTGTAAAGTAACTATGTTCACCTTTGATGTTAGAGTAAAATTCTCTTTTTCCAAATACTTGATAGCCCATTTCTGCACAAACACGTGAAAATATGTTAGCTCCAGACTCTACACCGCTGCCCTGAGGACCGCCAATTAGCCATGTAAAATCAACTGAACTCACAACATGTCACCTACGGATTGAATAGTAATAATCTGTTTTTCCAATTTCATTATCCTCCAGTTGCTGCATCAAACAACGCACATTTACAGTCATCTCTTTCACCACAGTAAGGACAGACACAACCACATTTTTCAATAGAATTTCCACATTCTACACAAATTGCAAATTCTTCTTCCTCATCTTCTTTAGAAGACATCTGGATTGACTAAAAGGAAATCGTATAAAGGGTTTAAGCCGATTCTTAGAAATAATGCAAAAAAAGAAAGTGTTTCTCACCAGAACACTTCATGACTTTGCACTAAAAGAGTTGAAAAAGAGATATCAGATACAAGTCCACGCAGGTAAAATTCCAATTCCCAAAAATATATTGAAAAATAAAATTAAAACAATTGATGGATTGATTTGTTTTCCATATGATAAAATAGATAGTGAAATAATAGATCTAGCACCAAATCTCAAAGTAATCAGCACATACAGTGTAGGTTTTGATCATATTGATATCAATCATGCAAAAAACAAAAAGATTCGTGTAGGATACACACCAGAGGTATTAACTGATGCAACTGCAGATATGGCATTTACATTAATGCTCGATGTAATGCGAAGAGTAACTGAAGGGGATAAAATTATTCGAGATGGAAAGTGGAATCAGATTTACGGAGCATATGACTATGTTGGAATAGATCTGCAAGGAAAGACATTGGGGATATTAGGTTTAGGAAGAATTGGAAGTGTTCTTGCAAAAAGAGCAAAAGCATTTGATATGAAAATTATTTATCATAATAGGACTAGAGTTTCAAAAACAAAAGAAAAAACATTGGGTGTAAAATATGTCTCAAAAGAAAAACTAATCACTCAAAGTGATGTCATCTCAATACACGTCCCACATACTGTAGAAACTAATCAATTATTTGATAAAACAGTGTTCAAAAAAATGAAAAAATCTGCATTTTTAATCAATACTGCAAGAGGTAAAATCATTAATGAAAGTGACCTAGTCGTGGCACTAAAGAAGAAAACTATTGCAGGCGCAGGATTAGACGTGTTTGAATCAGAACCAATAGGAAAAGAGAATCAGTTAACAAAAATTCAAAATATTGTGCTAGCACCACACATTGGTAGTTCTACCAAAGAAACTAGAGAAGAAATGGCAAGAATCACTGTAAAAAATTTGAATTTAGGGATAAATGGAAAAAAACCAATCTACTCAGTAGGTCACTAGTAGAATTTTTGAATTTACGCATAGTTTTAGAAATTATCTCAGAGTAATTTTGTGTAAAAAAACTCCAGTTTTTATATCTAAATTGTGATGTAATAGTATAATGAAGAAATTCAAACATACGAATGAAGAATTAGAATTAGCTAAACTACAGTCTGAAAAAGATAAGAAGAAGAAAGAATCTGAAGAATAATATTTTTTCTACTTGTCTTTTTCAGACAAGTTTTTTTTAAAATTGAATTTTTATAGAATATTTTTTGCCAAGTTCATCAAAGACTTTTTTTCTTTCAGAAATTAGTGTTTTAGATTCATCGTACATTTTTGAAAAAAATGCTGCCAAAATACGTTCATTGTGTTTATTAAAAAAACGCACACTGAAACTAATTCGTTCAGGTTTTGTTTCTTGTATAAATTCAGCAGAGTGAAATAATTCAGAATTGATATGCATATGTGCAGGGCCGTCATTATCACCAATTGTAATCCATTTTTCTTTTTGTCTAATACTAAGAGAATTGCTTCTAATCTCACTTATTGCACTGTCACTTTTTATTATAAACAAAACATCGTCAATTTTTATCAGATCAGATAATAATTTGAATAGCAACAGGAATTATTTGAGTTTAAAATATATCAGTTTTTAGAATTATTTCATATCAATTTGTACAAAGTCATCAGTATCACCATGAACGCAATCAGTTCCAACGGCTTTTACAGGTGAAAAACTCATTTTACCAGCATGGATTTTTCCTTCACTTTGAAGATGTCCAATTTTTCCAGACACCACTTGTCGATGTCTCCCACATGTTACTCCAACCATGTATTCATCCATATCATCAATTATAGATACAATGAATTCAGGAGGATTCACACATTGTTTGCCATCCTTTGATACAGAACATCTGTCAGGAAGCATGAATGAAATGTAATTTTTGTTAGATATTAAGATTAAGAAATACAAATTCAATTGAATTTAATATCTATCAAACATAACAAGAGTGAAAACAAGTGACACATGATTATGATATTGTAATTATTGGGGGAGGAATACTTGGAACATCAATATCATATTTTTTGTCATTTCTAAACAAATCAAAAAAGATAGCAGTAATAGAGCAAGCTGACAAAGTTGCAGCACACACCAGTGGAAGAAACACAGGAAAGGTTCACGCCCCATATCTGTATAATCCTGAAAAGAAAAAATTATTTGCAAAAGCTGCATTTCACGGCTATGAGATGTGGGAAGAGTATTCCAAATTAAAAAAATTACCATTCAAAAAAGATGGAGTCATTGAAATTGCAACTGATCAAAAAGGAATCAAAGTTCTTGAAAAATATCTAAAATGGGGAAAACAAAATGGATTAGAAGACAAAGACATCAAACTAATGAACAAAGATGAGTTAAAAAAAATAGAACCAGAAATAAAATGTGAAGCTGCACTTTATGTATACAGGGATGCATCAGCAGATTATTCAATATTTACAAACGCACTCATAGAGGATAGTAAAAATAACAACACAGAACTTTTCTTAAATGCCAAAGTAACTAAAATAAAAAAAGAAAATCAAAAGTGGAAAATAACATTAAATGATGGACGTCAAATATTTACAAAATTTTTAATCAATGCAGCTGGAGGAGAATCAATAGACATTGCACATAGTATGGGAATTGCAAAAAATTTGACAGATGTTCATTTTAGAGGAGAGTATTGGAGAGTGCCAAAAGAGTACAATACTTTAACTAAAACAAGTGTATATTCTGTTCCAGCATTTCCAGACTATCCATTTTTAGATCCTCATTGGATAATTAGAGTAGATGGAAGTTGTGAGATTGGACCAAATGCTGTTCCCGTGTTTAGTCCATATGGATATAACAAAATAGAAAACATCAAAGAATTTGTTCCAAAAATGATTGAAATGTTAAATTCTGGAGCTAGAAAAGCAGTTTTTGATAAGCAATTTCAAGAACTTGCAATAAATGAAATTCAATCATCAATGTCAAAAACTACAATGATTAACAGAGTAAAAAAATTCTTGCCAAAAATAGATCCAAAAAAAATAACTAGAAAAGGTACAGCAGGAATTAGATCATCAATAATAGATGAAAAAGGAAAATTTGCTCCAGATGTAATTTTACTCAACGATGATACATCATATCATATTTTGAATTACAATTCACCAGGGGCAACCGGAGCATTACCATTTTCAGCATACATCATAAACAATCTAAATAAAATGGGACTCTTTGAAAGTGAAGATATGGATGTACAATGCGGTCCATGGAAATTCTCAGAGATCATTGAAAAATTAGAACGATAACTGACATTCAATGAATAACTAATCAAAATCAAGCAAAGAAATCAAGCACGACTAACCAAAAAAATGGGATGAAAAATCAAGAAATGTGATTACTTAATATATAAATAAAATGAATCAAAACAGAAATGGTTCTCGAGGCAATCAACGCAGACAGCACATGTAGACGTTGTGGAAAAAAAGCAATGTTAACTGACGATGTTACAGGCGAGAGATTTTGTGGCAAATGTGGTTTTGTAATTTCTGAAACACTACAAGATGCAGGACCAGAATGGAGATCATTTTCAAAAGACGGAGGAGCAGATCCAACTAGAACCGGAGCTCCTACAACACTTGCAATGCACGATAGAGGGTTAGCTACAATCATCAATCCTATGAATAGAGATTCTTCAGGAAAACCACTTACATCAGCTATGAAAAGTACAATCGAGCGATTAAGAACTTGGGACAGTAGAAGTAAAGTTAATGCATCATCAGATAAAAATCTCAGACAAGCACTTAGTCAATTATCAACATTAAAAGACAAATTATCACTTTCAGATTCAGTAATTGAAAAAGCATCTTATATTTACAGAAAAGCATTAGAGAAAGGATTAGTTAGAGGTCGTTCTATTTCTGCACTAATTGCAGCAGCACTTTATGCAGCATGTAGAGATACAGAAACTCCAAGAACTCTAAAAGATGTTGCAGATGCAGGAAATATCAAGAAAAAAGACATCTCAAGATGTTATAGAATTTTACACAAAGAACTAGATCTAAAAATGCCAGTAGTTAATCCAATTCAATGTATTGCAAGAATTGCAAGTAAACTTGGAATTTCAGAAAAGACCAAAAGATATGCAGCAAAGGTGCTAAAAATTGCTCAAGAACATGAAGAATCAGCTGGAAAAGACCCAATGGGCCTTGCTGCAGCAGCATTATATTTATCGTGTGTAAGAAATAATGAAGATATGACCCAAAGAGACATTGCAGAGGCCTCAAACGTAACAGAGGTAACTATAAGAAATAGATACAAGGGTTTAAGATTGGATCAGGATAAGGAGTAAAAAGAGAGAAAATGGCACAAACAAAACCAATCATAGCAATAGTCAATGTGGTAGCTTCTGCAACAATTGACCAAAAATTAGATCTTTTAGATATCACTAAAAAATTCCCAGATGTAGAATATCATCCAGAACAATTCCCAGGAGCAGTTTTCAGACTCAGAGAGCCAAGAACTGCAACACTGCTTTTTGGTTCAGGAAAAATGGTATGTACAGGAGCAAAATCAGAGAAAATATCAATTAAAGCAGTAAACACTGTAGTTCAAAAATTAAGAAAAGGTAAAATCAAAATCAAAAAAGATGCAGTAGTTACAATTCAAAACATTGTCTCATCAATTAACCTAGGAGGCAAAGTAAACTTGGAGCAAGCAGCAAGAACATTGCCAAGAAGTATGTACGAACCTGAACAATTCCCAGGACTCATTCACAGAATGCTTGATCCAAAAACTGTAATTCTAATTTTCGCATCAGGTAAACTAGTTTGTGTTGGTGCTAAAGTAGAAGAAGAAATTCATCGTTCAGTAAATCAAATCCATGCATTACTTGAAGAAAAAGATTTGATGGTTTACGAATAGATATTTTCAAAAAAATCTAAATCATAATTTTAATAAAATAATTTTAACCCACATTTGTAATTTTAATTAAATAAAAAATGGCGCCGGGAGGGAGATTTGAACTCCCGTTCCCTTGCGAGAACGTGCTTTATGGTTAAACAATTTCCAGGCACGCGCCCTACCAGGCTAGGCGACCCCGGCACAAGTCTTGCGACAATGATACTAGAGAAAATCTGATTATATATTGTGTTATTTGATAACTAGAAATCTATTTCCAGATTGTGATAGTAGTTGATTTTTCTACATTAATTCCAAATTCGTCAGTTCCTTTAACAGATATTTTGTACAATCCCTCCAATGCATCATCTCCATCATTTTTGATTTGATCCCATGAAAAACTAGTTTCATCACCTGGTTCTAATTTAGAAATTACCATATCAGTATCAGGAGAATACATCAAGATTCCAGATAATCCAGTAATTTTAAGACCATACGAGGAATCAGAAAAATTCAGTACAGTAGTTCCAGAATTTACAATTCTAATTTTTATCTCCTCACCTTTTTTAAAATCAAATTTTTCAGTTACAATAGAAATAGAATTACCCTCAACAAACACAAGTTGGCTAGTATTTTTTACATCAATTAGATACAGACCAAATACAAAAGATGTAATCAATCCAACTCCAATAAAGATTACAAGACTTTTTGCTAACAATTTTAAAACTATCCCAGAAAAACTAGTCCTTTGGTGGAGTAGGTTTTGTTCTCCATTTTTTAGGATATGTTTTTGGAGCCATGATTATTCTTTTTGTCTCAAACGCATATCCCTTTGTAGCATCTTTAATTTCTTCTTCAGACATTGTAGATTCAGCCAAAGCAACTGCCTCTCCTTTTTGGGTGTAAACACCAACAAGATCACCTTTCTTTAGATTCGGAGAGATTTGTAAAACTCCAGGAATTGCAAGCTGAGCACCATGACACATCGCATCAACTGCTGAATCACGTATTACTACAGATTTTAATTGACTAAAAGCAAGTTCTACAGGTTTTATCATTTTCATTAATTTACTATCATCTTTTGTTTCCTCCCACAACGCAAAAGCATTTGCAAGTTCATGCAAAGTTACAAGGCCATCTGTTTCACGGAACTGATCAACACGAGTTCTTCGTAGTTCAATCATTGTTGCACCAGGTCCTAAAACTTCACCAATATCATAGTATAATTTTCTGATATATGTTCCAGATTCACATAAAATTCGAGTTAAAAGTAATCTTTCTTTTTGTCCCAACACTTCAAATTCATGAATAGTTCGTGATCTTGTTTGTCTAACTACTGCAGAACGTTGTGGAGGTTTTTGGAAAATCTCGCCTGTAAACATCTCAATTAGTTCAGCTAATTTTTCTTTAGATGGTAAAGAATGGATACGTCCTAATGCGTGATACTCTTTTGGACCTAAAAGTAAAATACCCAATGCTTTTGTTGCCTCACCTAACCCCAAAGGCAAAACACCAGAAACTTGTGGATCTAATGTTCCACTGTGTCCAATTTTTGGTAGTTTTAGAATTCGTTTGGTCCAAGCTACAGTTTCATGACTTGTAGGGCCTGGCGGTTTATCTAAAAGTATAATTCCATAGTTTAGTAGTTGTTCTAGAGTTCTTTTATCATAATACGTGCCATATTCATCATCAGTAATGTCTTGATCAATTTCAATTAAATTTTCTAATTGTTTTAAAGTCATAATAATTTCCTCACAGTCTCCTTTGTAACATCAATTACTTGTTGTGCAGTAAGATTATCAGTATTAATTATTACATCAAAAACAGACTTGTCCTCACCAAAATCAAAATCATATAGTTTCTTGTAAAGTGATTTATTTTTATCAAAACGTTTCTTTGTAATCAAATATGCATCATCAGAGGTCATGTTATCCCTTGTTTGCATTCTCTTAGTACTGCTCTCATGTGAACCCTCAAGCCAAATTTTGATGCCGTTTTTGATTAACCATGGTAAAGTGTAACTTGTGATGACTGATTTTCCCTCATCAAATATTTTGATCAATCGCTCATCTAGTTTTTTATCAAATTCAGAATTTTCTTCACGTTGACTAAGAAATTTCATTCCATCTTCAGTATCCCACCAATCATCACCATCAGAATCAAAGCCTTGTTCTTTTGCCATCTCTTTTAGAACATCACCACCACTAAGGTATTGTAATTGAAATTCTTCAGCTAGTCCTTTAGCAACAGTTGTTTTACCAACTGCAGGAGGTCCAGATATAACAATAGATTTTGTCAACCTACATTCCCATAGAGGTTTTTGTCAATCTCATAATAATCCCACTAAATGATATTGATGACAAAAAGTACCAAGCCCAAAGATATAATGCATTTTCTTTACCAAAACAAAGATGTTCAGAATCTAATGCTTGTTCTGCAGTACATGTTAACTGGAACATATCACCAGGAATTACATTTAGCGGTATTGGGGAGATAGCTACAGTATAAGAAAACAATTGGGGCAACACAAGATAAAATATCAAAATTAAAGGAACAAATGTAATCATCATTGGTCTCATATTCATCTGCATCATCTCCATAGACATTTTGTTCATGTATGATGATTTTTTATTCAACTCTGCAGTTCTTGCAGCATCTTTAGAACGCATTGCAGCCATTCTTTCTTTTTGCCATCCACGTGTCTCTTTCATGATTCGTTTTAGCTTTGTTTGATCAACCATTTTTTTCCTAACTAGTGCATTGAAGATGTTAAGTAAAATTCCAAATCCAGTTACTCCAAATAATGAAAGAATCAAACCTTTGACAATAGGATCATCACTTCCCAAAGCCATTCTTTCTCCACTCAAAAATTCTAGTTGAAGATGTATAGAATCTAGAAATCCTAATTGGAGATGTATCGAGTCCAAAAATAATAGTATAAAATTAAAATCCATTTTTTACAGTCCTATCGCATTGATTATTTTATCTGCAGCTTCATCAATTTTACCCTCACGATTAAGGACATATTTCACTGGTGAGCCTGTAATTACAGCACATGCAGAAATCATACCTGACTGCGCATCTAGCTCTTTTTTAACATTGGCTAAAGTGATTTTATCTCTATTTCGGGTGTCATCAGACATTCTTCGATTGTAGATTTCTTCAGGCTTTGCAGAAACTGAAACAAAGTTGTCAGGTCTGATAATTTTCAAAACATGTTCAGGTAGACCAGGATAGTATCCTTCTGATGAACTGATAAATGCATGAGTATCAATAATTACTACTTCTTCATCATATTCTATAATTTTTTGAGCTGCAATCTTTTGAAGTTCTTGTTGTCTAGATACGGGAAGTTTTCTTAATTCATCTCTATCTTGTAATCCATTTTCTTTTGCCACATTAAACATCAAAGTTCCAAAATTTACAACAACAACAGTTTTTTTATGATCTTGTATCACACTAGCCATTTTTGATAACAAACTTGTTTTCCCAACACCTGGGATACCAACCATCACTATGCGCTTACTTTCTGCCAAGTAGAGCACCCAATTTTGGCATGACAACTTCGACTTGTTCTCTAACTAATTGTGTGTAATAATTAATGAGAATATCTACCATAAGTAAAATTCCAATTCCAGAACCAAAGACTCCAAGTACATCAGATACACCTGCTAACAGACCCAATATTGCTGAACCAATTATTGTAACTGATGGAATGTATTTGTTTAGTAATGCCTCTACTGGCTTGTTTGATCTTCTAAATCCAGGTACTTGTACATCTGCATCAAGTAAGTTTTGAGCTGCACTCTTTGGAGATAATCCACCAAGTTCAACCCATAGTCTACCAAATACAATTACAATTCCAATCATAAACAAAATGTAACCAACTGCACGCATTGGATCTAATGCTGCAACATCTAAGCCTCTAGGAGGTGTGATGTAGTAAATCAATCCACCAACTGGGGTAGAAGGACTGGTAGGATCAAATTGTGCTATAAAGTTCATAAAGAAATTATTATTTCTCGGGTTCATGTTTGCCCATAACATTTGGAACATGAATACTGCATTTGCAGTAAGGGCTGATGCTAAAATTACTGGAATGTTTGAGACATACATCAATTTGATAGGATAAACTGCAGAAAAGCCTCTGTATTTTGTAGAAACAATTGGAATCTCAATTTTCATTCCTTGTACAAATACAAGTATCAGTAAAATTCCTGCAGTAAGACACAGTCCAAAGATACTCGGCAGTTGATTTGCACGGAATAAGATATTTGAAACATCACCTGCCAAAATTGACTCTCCAATATACGGGATAATACCAATCATTCCTCCATCACCAGCTGGCAACGGACTGAACATACTCCAAAGAATTTGTTGAGCAACACCTGCCATAATGAATAAACTAATTCCACTGCCAAGACCCCAGCCCTTTTGGATTAATTCATCTAAGAACATGATAATAATAGATGCCGCCATCAGCTGCCCTATCATCACATACAAAAAGTAGGGTTCAGATACTCCACCGCCATAAACGGCTGTAGCATATACAATAGATTCAGCGACAATTACAATGTACGTTACCATCTTTGTTGCAGTTTGGAAAATTCCTCTTTCTTCAGGTTTCTTAAAATCAAATTTGAGAATATCTGAACCTCTTAGCAATTGCATCAAAAGACCTGCAGTTACAATCGGTCCAATCCCTAGTTCAACTAGGGTACCTTGTTGAGATGCAAAAATAACTCTAGCAAATGCTAGAAAATCAAATTGTGGTGCTGTTGCTCCAAATAACGGAGTCTGTCCCATTACCATGTAGATAAGTAATGCAACCCCACACCAGAGTAATCTAGTTGGGAGTGGGATTTTCTTTTTTGGTTTTGGAACTTGAGGAAGATATGGTTCTGCTTTGAAAACAACTTTTCGTATAATAGTAGTGATGCTACCTTCAGCCATTATCAGATAACACTTCTCCCCCAACGGCTTTTAGTTTCTCTTCAGCTGATGCTGTAAATTTTTCTACTTTGACGGAATATGCATTTGTTACTTTTCCGCCACCAAGGAGTTTATCATATCCTGCACTAGTAAGGTCTACGATTTTTTTACCTCCTTCTTCTTTACCGAACTTTGCGAATAGATCATCTAAGTCTCTAACACTAGTCCATTTTTTTGTAATGTTTGGGTGAGGTGGTTTAGTTGAATCATGACCATAGTGATCAGGGTCTTCTTTTAGTAAAGTACTGTAATGGTGTTTCATCATACCAGTAATTCCAAGACCACCTTTGTGACCACTTGCACGGTGTTGAGCTACTTGTCCCCATCCCATGTGTCGTCCGCCTCTAAGTCGTCTTGTTTTTCGTAATCTAGTTGCCATGTTAAATCATTCTCCTTACAACAGTATCAAGTTCTTTATTGCTTCCAAGTATTCCTTTTTGTCCATACAATTTCTTGGTACTTCTTTTGAATCCATGTACTGGAGGTGCTAATGCAAACCAAGGTTTTAGTGGTTTTAATTTTGATAATGTAGCTTTACCTTCAGCCAATGCAGTTCCTAATTCTTCAGCACTAGAGAATCCAAGTTCTTTAAGATCTTCAGCAGTAACTTTTTCATATCCACCTTTTCTTGCTTTCTTTTCAATCAGTTCTTTTGCCAAAGTTGCATCAATTTCAATCCAAGAAACATAATGTTGTACTTTTTTTAACATTCCCAAAGTATTATCTTTAGCAGGTAAGATTGTTGCACGATATTTTTTATCTAATTTCAACAAAGTCATTGTAGTTGTTGCCCAATATGGACAATCTGCTTGACCTTTAATTCTAACAACAAGATAAGCACCAACCATATCTATCAACCCTGGCTGAATGTCTGACGTAGACAACTTAAGACAGCTTTTGAAGTGGAGCCCATTGTTGGTGTAGAGCCTTTAGCGGTGGTCCATGCATCTTTGAGACCGGCTAATTCCAATAATCGTTTAATTTTACCTCCTGCAACTAGACCTAATCCTCTAGGTCCAGGAATAATTTCAATTGTAACACTTCCACCTTTACCCTTTACTTTGAATGGAATTGAATGATTTTGATCACATCTGCATTCCCAACTACCGCATCCTAATTTGATAGGATTAACGTTTAGGAAAGCTTGACTGGTTGCTTTTTCAATTGCAATTCTCATTTGTTTAGATTTACCCATACCAATTCCCAAGTAGCCTTTTGAATCACCTGCTGCAACAAGTGCTTTGAATCTAGTTGATTGTCCGTTAGAAGTCATCTTTTGAATCATTCCAACATCTACAACTTCACTTTTCAAATCAGGTAATAGTTTTTTAATAATTCCTGCCTCTTGAATTCTTAATCCTTGTTCTAAAATTTCCTCAACAGAAGTAATTTCTCCTGCTTCAACTTTTTTACCCAAAATAGTTTTTGGAACCCATACTTCTTCTACTGGTTCTCTTCTTGGTCTTCTTGGTTTATCATTAGCGCCACCTGGTGGACCTCGTCCATAAACTACAGGTCTTCCTCTAGGACCTCCACGGCCTTCTGGTTTTTTAGCTTGTGCTGCTTGACTCATGTCTACTTTATCTCTCCATCAATTGTAGATTTCATTTTTGGAATATCGTTTTTAACTGTAAGATGGTCTCCGTTAATTCTTTCATCAGATGGGAATGTTTCATCATTGGCTGGGACTTGTAATCCTGCATCAATAACTCCCTTTAGTGCAGCTGCCATTCTTTGTGTATATCGTTTAGTTCCAGTGTAAAGTATTGCATCTTTTGCTCCCTTTCCAAGTGCTTTCTTTCCTGCCAAATATCCTGTAAGATATGCTGCAGGTACACTCTTTCTAGAGCCTTTCCATCCTTTTTCAAGTAAGTATCTAGAATGTGCAGATGAAACAACCTTGTCGCCAGTCATGCCAGGCGTTAAGATTTGGACTTGTGTATTTTCATTACTAATGTTAACTGTGATAAAATCACGTTTCCCCATCAACATGGTTCCACGTTTTCTATAATTGGTCTTTTCTTCTCTTAATCTACGCAATATTTTCGAATAGGCCATATAGAAACCGAGTTTGAATTTGCTCTTATATACGTTAAGCGTGAATCAGTGCAGCAAGTAATGCTTTTTGAGTATGAAGACGATTTTCTGCTTCATCCCAAACTACGGATTGTGAACCATCAATAACAGACGATGTAACTTCTTGTTCTCGTTTTGCAGGAAGACAATGTAAAAAGATCGCATCTTTTTTTGCACTGGTCATTAATTTAGAGTTGACTTGGTATTTTGGAAGGAATTTTTTCAATCGTTTTGAATCACTGTTATGAATAGATGAAAAAGTATCAGCTACTACTACATCTGCATTTTTAGTTGCAACAAATGGATCGGTAGTTAATTCAATATCAGTTAATTTTTTGGATTCTTTAACAACATCTTTGTTGGGTTCAAATCCTTTAGGAGTTGCAATAGACATTTTGGTTCCAGATAACGCTGCACCATAAATCATAGAATTGCAAACATTGTTTCCATCTCCAATCCAAGCAATTTTCAGTCCTTTGAGTTTTCCTTTATGTTCTTTAATTGTCATAAAGTCTGCTAAAATTTGACAAGGATGAAACGAATCAGATAATCCATTAATCACAGGTACACTTGCATGTTCAGATAATTTTTCCAACAATTCATGTTCATAAACACGTGCCAAAATACAATCAGTGTATCGTGAAAGTGTTTTTGCAGTATCTTCAATAGATTCACCACGTGATAACTGCATATCGTTTGAAGATAAATTAATTGCGTGTCCACCTAACTGATACATTCCTGTTTCAAAACTAACTCGAGTTCGAGTTGATGGTTTTTGGAAAATCATTGTCAGAGTTTTGTTTTTCAAAACAGGTTTGTTGCCTTTGCTTTTGAGTTCTTTTTTTAATTTAATAGAATCATCAATTAATCCTGAAAATTCCTTTGGAGTTAATTCCGCTAAAGTGAGTAAATCTTTTGTTTTAAGTTTCATTTTCTTAAGAACCCGAACCTGCCTCGTTTCTTTTCAGGCTTTTCTTCTTTATCATGTTTGTGTACATCTTCATCTTTTGTTTCACCAGGTTTCAATCTTCCATTTTCTATCCATTCACGAATCTTTTTGCCTAGTTTTGATGCTTCATTATCATTTTCAGGTGGAGGTTCATCAAACAAGTCTGAATAAGTTGCAATATCATCATCATTAATTCCATCAAAAGGATCATCTGAAGAAACTTCAGGGGTCGGTTCTACTGTTGGCTCTACAATTGGTTCAGGTTCTGGTGTTGGCTCTACAATTGGTTCTGGTGTTGGTTCAGGTTCTGTTGTTGGCTCTACAATTGGTTCAGGTGTTGGTTCAGGTTCTGGTGTTGGCTCTACAATTGGTTCTGGTGTTGGTTCAGGTTCTGTTGTTGGCTCTACAATTGGTTCTGGTGTTGGTTCAGGTTCTGTTGTTGGCTCTACAGTTGATTCTTTCTTCAAATCAACATCATCCAATGAACCAAAGACAGTTTCAAGAAAAATTTCCTTATCAAATGGTTTAAGATCAGGGTATTCTTGTCCAACTCCAACATAAAGAACAGGAGTAGATGTTACTTTTACAATAGATAATGCAGCACCTCCTCGTGCATCAGCATCACTTTTAGTCAAAATTGAAGCATCAAATTTTGTATAGTTAAAAAATTCACGAGCCTGATTAACAGTATCATTTCCAGCTAGAGAATCACCAACAAAAATTTTCATATCAGGATTTACAACTTTGGTAATTTTTTCAATTTGTTGCATCAAGTTTTCACTAGTTTGCATTCTTCCTGCAGTGTCAATTAACACACAATCTGTTTTGTGGGATTTTGCATACAAGACTGCATCTCGGGCAACAGCTGCAGGATCTGAATTATAATTTTGTGCAACAAGTTTTAGATTAAGTCGATTTGTATGTTCACGTAATTGTTCAATAGCACCAGCTCTAAAAGTATCAGCAGCTGCTACAACAACAGAATATTTTTTTTGTTGTAACAAATGTGCCATTTTAGCTAGAGATGTAGTTTTTCCAGTTCCATTAATTCCCAGAAACAAAATTAAGAAAGGTTGATTTTGACTTTTCTTCTCATCGATTTTTCCAAATAGATCATATGTTCCAGCATTATCAAATAGTGTAGAGATATTTGAAATCAAACTATCTTTTACAAATTTTTCAATTCCATCTTTGTCAACTTTTGAACCAATTAGTTTTTCTTTAAGATCAGACTTAACAGAATCAATTACTTCAACAGATACATCAGATTCCATAAGTGCAATTTCTAATTCAAAAAGAATATCTTCAATATCTTTTTCCTTTAGTTCTTTTTCACCAAAACTTTTCGCTGCATTTGAAAATGCACTACGAAGTTTATCAAACATTGTTTATCCCGAAGTTGGCGGTTGTGGTGGTTGTTGCATAGATTGCATCATTTGATTGACTTGTGCTTTTCCTTGCTCCAATCTAGATGCAGCATCTTGTTTTTTTGCACCGTTATCTTGTAATGCAATTTCAACTTCTTTAATTCGTGCTTCAAGGTAATTTATTGCAGAAGGAAAATCTTTTTCGACTGCAATTCCTGCACCGATATTCAAAACTATTTTTTTAGTAGATGAGATTTTTGTAGGAACATATGTGCCCATTCCAATTGGGACCAAAGTCTCAGTTTCAGGGTTTTTGTTAAGGGATTGAAGGGATTCAATTGCAGCAGTCGTCTCTCTTAGAATATTTAGAAATGTTTGTTCTCTTTGAGATAAGTCAGAAAAATACGTTTCAAGCATTTGCATCTGTTGCATCATTTGTTCTGCCTGTTCTTCACTCATTTACAACAAGCATTGCTCAGATGGTTATAAATTCATTCATGGAAGGATTAGAGAAAATTAAAAAATAAATAAAAATAAAGATTTAGCTTTATTTTGCTTTTGAGAATCTATCTTCTACTTCATCCCAATTAACTACATTCCACCATGCTGCAATGTAGACTGGTCTTTTGTTTTGATAGTTTAGATAGTATGCATGCTCCCAAACATCACAGCCTAACAATGGAACTAATCCTACTGTTCTTGGACTAGTTTGGTTTGGCATTGATTTGTATTCAACTTTAGATGTTGAAGGATTGTATACTAACCATCCCCAACCACTACCTTGAATTACTGCAGTAGTAGATGTGAATTTCTCTTTGAAGTCAGAAAAGCTTCCAAATGAATCATTAATTGCATCTGCAATTGATCCACCAGGTTCTCCGCCCCCGTTTGCTTTCATGTTATTCCAAAATAACCTGTGATTATCATAACCACCACCGTTGAAATTAACTGCACCTCTTTTGTCTTCAGGTACTGAATTGATGTTAGATAAAATATCAAGAATATCTTTTTCTTGAATTTCAGCTGAACATCCTTCTAGTGCTGCATTTAATTTGTCAGTGTATGCTTGATGATGTTTTGTGTGATGAATCTCCATTGTTTTTGCATCAATGTGAGGTTCTAATGCATCATAAGCATATGGCATTTCAGGAAGTGTGTATTTTCCCATGAGAAATTCAGTATTTTTATTCAATTTATTGGTTTAGCAGACAATCATTTTTACTTGTTAAAAAATTGGAAAATTTGTGAAGATACTTGTAGTTTTTTCTTTGATTTTTGTATTACTGGGAAGTGTCTTTTTTTTACAATTAGAAACTGAAAGTGGAATTCAAATCTATCTAGATAGAAGTGTACCATACATTGGAACGGAGATTGCAAAAATCCAAGGAATAGACGGTGAAGGAATCAAAATTGCAGTTATTGATACTGGTGTAGATTTTACTCATCCAGATTTGTTAGGATGGGGAGAAGATGGAAAAGTAATTGGAGGGTACAATTTTGTTAACGAAGGAGAGTTACCAATGGATACAAACGGTCACGGTACTCAAGTTGCAGGTGTAATTGCAGCAGACGGGCAAGCACAAGGTGTTGCCCCAAAAGCAAAAATTCTTGCATACAAAGTTTCAGAAGACGGAGAAGGGGTTTCATCAGAATTAATTGTTAAAGCAATTAACAAAGCAATTGAAGATGGTGCAGATATTATCAATATCAGTTTAGGAGTAAACAAAACAAATTCCAAAATAGATAGAGCAGTAGATCATGCATTAGAAAGAGAAATTTTTGTAGTAACTGCTGCAGGTAATGATGGTCCAGAATTAAAAACAATTGGCAGTCCAGGAAGAAACGTTGGATCAGTAACTGTTGGTGCAACGTACAATAATCTTACTTCAAGTTTAATTGCAACCCTAGAAGTAGATGGAAAATCATTTACAACAATCCCAATGGTAGGATCTACAAAAGTAGATGGACCAATTATTGAAAGAATAGTTTTTGGCGGTTATGGAAAAATTAAAGATTTAGAAAATATTGATGTCAAAAATGCAATTGTTATTGTAGAAAGAGGCAGTGATGTTGAAGGCGAATTATTGTATTTTTCAATTAAAGAAAAAAATGTAGCAAATACAGGTGCAAAAGCTTTGATTGTTTACAATAATATTCCAGGGATCTTTTTGGGAGAATTAATTCATGAATTTGTAGAACCAGATTACAAACCACAAATTCCAGTTGTATCAATAGACAGAGAAGAAGGACTGAGAATTATAGAATCATTAACAGAAAAAAATGAGGCAACTATGAATTTATTTTACAATCCAGACTTTGTTGCACATTTTAGTTCCAGAGGACCAGTTTCACCATTTTACATTAAACCAGAAATTGTAGCACCAGGGGCATACATCAATTCCACACAAATCAATGCAGGGTACAATTTTACAAGTGGAACAAGCTATGCAGCACCTCATGTCAGTGGAGCCGCAGCACTATTGCTTCAAAAAAACCCAGAATTACACCATCATGAAATAAAATCACTATTACTAACAACAGTTGAGCCTGTTTCAGACGCATATGGACAGAAATTTTCAATATCAGAGTCAGGTTCAGGAAGATTAGATATTGGAAATGCCTTTAATGCAAAATTGATCATAGAGCCACCAAACTTTGTAGCTATTGCATCATCAGATAACAAAATTTTCGAAAGGGAATTTCAGCTAAAATCAATAGATGGAACATGGAATGGATTTGATGTAACATTTGATGGGCCTGAATTCATAAAATTTGAAGGGGAGTTAACGAATGGAAATATTTTGAAAATAAGGATGAGTATGTTAGAAGATAATTTTGGAGACCATGAAGGAATAATAATTATCAATCATGAAGATACACAATACAGAGTTCCATTTTTGTTTCACTATACACCAGGTTCAATTTCTGTAAATCAACAAAATCAGAAACTGTTCTTTGAAATTTATCATCCAGAAGAATGGAGTTTTACAAAAATTTCAGTAACAAACAGTAAAGATGGTAAAACAGATACTACAACTGCTACACCAGATAAAAAAACATCAATTGAAATTTATGAAAATGCCGAATATTGGATTGATGCAAAAATCAGGGTTAACGGAACAACATCAGATGCATACAACACAATTCAAATTAGTTCTATCTCAGAAACTGAGAGAGCAGATACCATAAATATTCCAGAAAGACAGATAGGAATTATCGCAGTAATTATAACACTAGTTGGAATTGTTGGATTGATTAAAAGAAAATTCTATTGAGGTAAGTGTGGGCCTGCATCAACAATATCTTGTGAAACATTTTCAAATTTCTTAAAGTTCTCAACAAACATTTGAGCTAGTTTCTTTGCAGATAAATCATAAGAGTCCTTGTCAACCCAAGTGTTCTTTGGATCTAAAATTTCAGGAGGAACATTTTCAACTTCTGTTGGAATATCAAGATTAAACAAATCATCATGTC
>Ga0233439_10002338_pt1 | contig 21633 bp, 9 predicted proteins | sample SI_123_September_6_FD_182713 | JGI IMG/M metagenome (GOLD analysis project Ga0233439, IMG submission 182713) | Seawater microbial communities from Saanich Inlet, British Columbia, Canada - SI_123_September2016_100_MG | ecosystem: Environmental > Aquatic > Marine > Inlet | place: Canada: British... | reverse complement strand
CCATTATTGATATGAGCGGAGGAGGGGGTATCCACATTGCACCCAGAGAAATCTCTATACAAGACGGCTCATTAAACACAATCAACATTCATAAACCTATTATTAAAAACACTTATAGCAAACCAACATACGCTGAAAATACTTACAGTAGTGTTGCTCCTGCTACAGATGCTAGTTTCAACACTGAATTTTATAGCCATTTTGGTGCTCGTGATGCTAGTGGTCACTTCAATAAACGCATCAGTCAAGACGGAAAAACAATTGCCACTTTACAAAACCGTGGATTTGAAGCTTATGATGTTTCCAACGCAGAAGTCGTTTTCTCTACCGATTACGGCAATAATTGGAAAAATATTTTACGCGACTGTTCCGATTCCTTCTTATTTACTGAACACGATGTTTCTTATGGATTATTATTTGCAACAGGTGATGCTTCCGGTGCGATTGATATTGCTACTTCCGGAAACGGACAAACTATGTATGTTGGACGTCATCATAATTATCTAAAAGATAATGCAGAATCTTATACTATTGCTGGAGGAGGAGCGAATGCCATAATCACTTCTGGTGCAACTGGTGTAACTGTTCCATCATATGATTGGGATTTTCGTGAAACTGTTTCTGCTGGAGGAACCGTGACAGATAAAATAGCTGGTAATATAGCAACTTTAGCAAGCTCAAATGCAAGTTGTAGCACGAGTAATGGATTAACTATTCCGTCAGACGACACAGTAGCAAACACAGGTTGGGTTGATTTACAACCTTTTACTACTAATACTGCTGGTTATTCTTTAGAAATATATTTTAAAGTAGGAGATATTTCTTGGTGGCCTGTGTTATTTGCAATTACCGATTCTACAACTGGAGCAGATGCTTACATAAATGCAGTTTTTGAAGATAAAGGTAGTAACACATTTATGAATAGACACGGAGTAAATGGAACTACTATGAGTGCTGTTAGTACTATGAATGCAAATACTATATATCATATGGTCATTACATTAGACGCAATAAATTCAATTTTTACAGTATATATAGATGGAACTCAAATTGTACAACTTACCAGTGGAACTGGTTGGAATGCCGGCTTTCCAGATATTTCAACCTTGAATAAAACACATAATTATTATAGAATAGGCGCAAGAGCAGACGGAGCAAGAGGTATCAATGGAGATGTATATTATGCTCGTGTTTGGAATGGAGGTGTCATTACATCATCTGAAGTGACTTCTTTATACACCAATAGAGCCACTTCGAATACTTATGGTTCACCAACGAATGGATTAACTGAAATTTATAGCACCAATTACGGTAATTCGTGGAAACTTTCCCCCTTTAAATTCCACAAAGGTCCTACTATTATTTCCGGAGATGGTTCTACCATTCTCCTTTTACAAGAAAATAAACTAAATAATAATCGTCACGCATATGTGGGTTCCTTAGGCAATTATACATCTTCTGTTGATACTCATTGGATTACTACCGACTATGGATCTAACTGGCGCACGTTAAACAGAAGTGGTTATGATATGTCCAACAACGTTATTCCTCCCAGTTACGGAAGCAAAACGGCCACTTTCTTAAAAGCGTGTATGTCCTATACTGGACAATACATTTACATTTACAATGTGCAATGCACAACCAATTCCAATTATGGTGAATTGTATTATTCCCACGACTATGGAAGCACTTGGAATAAATGGACCACTGTAGAAGCGCAAAACTATATTGCCTCAGACAATGCCTTAGCTGGAAGTGGTCAAATCGTATGTAGTGGTAACGGTAAATATGTATTTATTGCTGGACAACCCGCTGGAAAAAGCCGCCTTAGTGAAGCTATTTATTACCGTTCAACAGATTATGGTGTAACTTTCAATAAAGACATTACTACTTTCCCTTGGCAAGAAGGATCATCTGGAGAAGATTCTACCAGCAGAGGTCCTTTTGTTTCATACGAAGGTGACCTTATTGTTATTAGTAATACTCACTACAATTATCTTGACGACAGCAGTGCAAACCAACTTTATTCATCTACAGCCGTTACTGGATTACAATATTCACTTGATTACGGTGTGAATTATAATGTATTGAATTTAAGTGAAGAACCATTGAATAGTGTTACAAATAACTTTTCCAACTTACCCAATCAAACCAACCAATTCTTTTCTTCTCTCTTTTCAACAAAAGGTGATATTTTCTCCAATTGTCCTGGACCCAACGACTATAGTTTTTTAACTTCAGTTATGGGCGGAAATACAACTGATGCCTCCTTTGTTTTCTTACAATCTATTGAATTCCCCAAAGATAAAGTATCAACCACTGTTGAAAAAGAAGGACCTGTGATTACTACTTACGAAGAACCCATTGATACTGAAAATGATTTTGGAAATATAACGAACACAACTGATCTTACTTCAGGAGTGTCATTTTATTCATCGGCAATATCTGAAGATGGACAGGTTCTATTAACTGCTGGTGCTACTGATATTAGCAATGGAGCATATTATGGTGGCTATAATCTTACGAATGCTAAGTTTCCTTCTACCGAACATACTGTTGATAGTACTACTCTTTCAGCATTTGTTGTAAGACCCACACACGACTGGGATTTTCGTGTTTCTGGATTAAGCACTGTTGTTGATAGTATAAATAGTGTAAATGCTGTATGTTACGGCAACACAACAGACGCAACAAACGGGTTTGTTTGTACTTCAGCAACCAAGTATGTAAAAACTTCTAATTTTACTTTTGGAGGAGGTGGTTTTAGTTTTGAATTGTTCTGGGAACCTGATGCCTTTGGAATTAGTTCAAAAACAAGAACAATATTAACTTTAGACTTCGCTGACCAATCATCTACACAAGGTTGGCCTTCTCTTGCCGTGCAAGTTACCAACGACAATGCAACATCAACGCGAATTAATAGTTATGTTTTGAATGATTCAACTACTGTAACGCAAAACAATATCACTGCTACCACGAATTCAGCAGCTGTTACTCATTTTGTAGGTGTATTTCAAGAAATAGACGCTACCTCGTATCAAGTCACCGCATATGTCGATGGAGTTATGAGTGCCTCCAATACATTTACAAGTAACTATACTGCCCCTATAGAAGGAGATACACTTTTACAATTATGTAATCAACAAGATCTGGACGGCAATCGTTATTATCCTGGAGAATATTATTACACTCGTCTTTGGAATGGAACAGCATTAACCGCAACGGATGCAGCACAACTATACAGTAACAGATTATCATCTTCTGCTACGCTAGCATCTTCTTGGGTTAATACCGTCACACCACTTCCTTCACACGTTAAAACAGCTCATTTATCTTACAATGGTAATTATGCTATGACTATTCCTTACGGTATAACACAACTATACAGTCAACAATTATTTTATTGGAATGCAAGTGGTGATTTCCACCGTTTTGAAGAAAGCAATATCTCTTATTTTGATGCTGAAAACTGGAAATTCGGAAAACTCTCTGGAAATGGTAATTTCTTTGTTGGATTCACCCACTCTTCCACTACATTAAGTGACGCTAGTTATAACAGTGCTACCTGGTGGCAAGATAAAGTATCCAATACAATGATTCTTTACAAAAACCTTTACACTATGCCTCGTGGAACGGTTGGTGACTCTGACGCTACCACTTATGGACAAGGAACCACCTACGATCTCAACAATGCATTTTCTACAGACAGTGCAGTCACTGAATATTATATTACATCTCTGCATACTTCCGAAACAGGACAATATGTATTGTTTGTCGGCGGAAGTTCTGATACAACTCTTACTAACCGCTGTGCTTTCTCCAAAGACTATGGAGCAACTTTTACAAACATTACCGCGTTGTTTTCTTTTACAGACGTTACCAAACCATTAGTCTATTGCCACGTTTCCGACAATGGTCGTTATTTGTTTATTTCTCAATACAACTCGAGTGAATACTGCTTCTCCACTGATTACGGAGCCTCTTTCACAATGCATAACACTTTCCCTTCAAGCACAAAGACATACGGAGTTGTTTCCAAAGATGGACAAAATGCCCTCTTTGTAGATACCAATAAAAATGTATATGTTAGTGTCAATGGTAACTTCAGACAAGAAGTCATTCCCAGTCTTTCTGGAACAAATACGAACCTCAGTTTGAACCATAACTATTGGCAATACAAATCAACCTTACCAAATAATTTATCTTATAACCCTTCTATGCCTAATATTAAATATTTAACGGCAACAGTTGCTACTCAAATAACACCCCCAACACTTTCTTATGATTTTAGAGTAGCGGAAACAACATCTGTAAGTGACCAAATGGGATCTGGAGGCGTAGCAACATACGAAGGAAGTGCGACATCTGATGAAACCAACGGTGTTGTTCTTGATACTCTTTACGCTAACTACAACGTCGATGGGAATAAATATGTAAATATTACTCCACCTTCTATTGTGGATGGCACATACAGTTATGAAATATATTTGAAAGTTCTTGAGGTTGGAGTGTGGGTGCATTTTGCTAATATACAACAATCAGGAAGCGCCGGTGAATTATGGTTAGCAGGCGACGGCAACAATATAGCCATAAGTGCTCACGGCACTCAAAATGTGAACTCCACCGCCACCCATGCTGTAGATGTCTATCACGTAGTATTAAGTGTCACAAAAAATGGAAGTACTAATGTCTATGTAACTAAAGGTTCTGCTTCCACCATTACAAATTCATACACACTAAGCACACAAGCTAGTGCGCAGACATTTGGTAACTGGAACTTAGGAAGAAGAAATGCTTCGCAAACAGCATATTCAAATGTAGAAGTATATTATACAAGATGGTGGGATGATCACGCATTATCAGCATCGGAAGTTGATCAATTATATACAAACAGAACCAATACTGATTTAATCAATTCACTTGTTACATCCAGTTCAATTACTCACAGTTCTGTGCGATACACTGAATCCTACTTCTCTGAATTAGATATCAAGGGGTCGTTAACCAATTTAAGCGGGACTGCATATACAAGTTCCGATTATCGTGTAAAAGAAAATGTGCGAGATTTAGACGAAACCGACACTGTTTCTACTCTCATTCCTGTTTCTTATACTCAAAACAGTTTACATCATAAAAAGGCGATCGGCTTTATAGCACACGAATTCGCGGAATCTTTCCCTGATTTGGTGGATGGAACAAAAGATGGACCTGAAATGCAATCCATCAATTATAATGGTGTTATCGCTATATTAATCAAGGAAATTCAAACATTACGGGCCAAAATAAATCAACTTACATCAGAAATTTAGTAAATTGAGGAAGCGCATACAATAATTTATATGTAGTTTTATATATACATATAAATGTCAGTACTTCCTCTACCTACACATAACTATGATTTTAGAGTAGCGGAAACAACATCTGTAAATGACCTAATGGGATCTGGAGGCGTAGCAACATATCAAGGAAGTGCGACATCTGATGAAACTAACGGTGTTATTATAAACAATTCAGATAACACGAACGGTCCAAAATATGTAAGTATTACACCACCTACTATTACTGATACCACGCATAGTATAGAAGTGTATTTCAAACTTACAACCGATATAGCGTCATACGCTATGATTAGCAGTTTTATAGAGAGCACTACAGGCACAGAACGATGGATATCTACAACGGGCAGTGGCGTTAGTGGTAATACATTCCAAAATAACAATGCTCCATCTGGTATCGATAGTTTGGTCAATACCACAGACCCAACATCAGGAACTTTGTATCATGCGGTTATAAGTGCAACAAAAAATGGAAATATAGTTTTTTATATTAATAATGCAGCAACAGGTTCTAACTCTACAGGAACTGTTACAACAATGTCCTATACTGCAACTGCCTGGGAGCTAGGACGGAGAGCAAAAATCGGGAACAATTATGCCGATATAACCGTATATTATACAAGATGGTGGGATGGTCATGCATTATCAGCATCGGAAGTTTCTACTTTATATAGTAATCGTGAAACAAATTATTTCGATTTTTCATATTTTCGTCTCTATTATGGAGATGCTTATTTGGCTCAAACATTAAATAAGACATTAGAAGATTATAAAGCAGAAAACATTCCATTACACGATATTTCCTTTGGAGTATTCTCTACTGCAAACAAATACAAGTCTACTTATATCCAAGGTCCTGTAGATATTAGTGGAGCCCTTATTGTCCGCTCAAACAAAAATATCTTTTACGATATTTCCGCCACAAAAATTGGATTTTCAAATGACCTTATAACGCCAAAAATCATTACAAATGATCTTTCTTTAAATAATCGTTTTTTTGTCGGCGGAGACGCCTCTTTCAATTCCAATGTTACTATTCAAGGCGACCTTTCTTATAATTCTACATTTTCTTACACTAACCTACTTGCAAATTCACTGGTGAATGTAAGTGACGTTGCTGCAAAAACATTTACACAAGATATTTCTTTAAATGCGAACCTCGCTATTCACGGCAAAACTACCGTCAAGAACGATCTTTATTTAAATGCTTATACGGATGTAAGTGCAAACCCTGTTCTTTCCGACGGAACCTACTTGAAAAATATGAAAATGGATAAATTAAATCATCAATACATCATGGATATTTCTCGCTCTGCACCTTTTTCCACATTAACATCCAAGACACTACCCAGTGAAATTTGGGACAGCTCTGCCAATTCGGGAATTTGCATCTCTGCTGACGGAAAATATATTCGCACTGTCAATTTATCTGATGTTTCAGCTAACGCCACTTCTTATTATTCAGAAGATTACGGAAGTTCTTTTCATAAAGACGAATCATTAAGTAGGCTCATTGCCGTTCTCGATGTATCGTTAAATGATAACGGGACTAACTATTTACAATCAGACATATTAACAAAATTTGGAGCCGATAAGGTGTATATGTCTTATAACGGACAACATCAATTAGTGCCAAGAGGTTGGCACGTTCAGCCTTGTTATGCAGATTATTTATATGTTTCTAATGATTTTGGAAATACTTGGAATATTCGTAAAAACAATAATATTTCTTCTAGCACATATAATTATACTGTAACCGCTAATAGCAGCACCAATTATATTCTAAATGGAGAAACTTATACAAATATTCACCAACCAGAAATAAATATAGACTTCAAGGATAGTATTGTATTTACTATTGACAGCACTACGAATAGTAGTCTCCCTTTTAAAATTGGAACTACTGCAGACGGCGGTGAAATAACAGACTCAAGAATCACAAGCGTAACAAGTGGAAGTAATCAAATTATCACCTTTAAACCTACTGTATCAGGAATTTATTTTTATTATTGTTCTGCACATAGTGGTATGGGTAATTCTATCGTATTTCACGAAAATCCTGGACATTTCGGTAAATCTTGGGCGTGGTATTCAGGAGCAGTGAGTGCGGATGGAAAAAATATGTTTGTTTCTGGATCCGAAGGTATATGGCGTTCTCAAGATTTTGGAACAAACTGGTATAATACAGCAAACGATATGTCTTTAAATAATATTACTATTTCTGCAACTGGACAACACGTATATGGTATTGTAGAAAGAGAAGTGTATGGTTCATCAGATTATGGTTCATCATTTTCTAAAATATACACCGACCCATCTCCCGTTGCATTTGATTACAGCACAATCACCTCCAGCAGCAATACGATTTTTGAAACTCGCACTTACTCTGATGCCTCAGAATTTCCTTCCATAGGTGGATATAGTGGATATCAAAATAGAATTTCTGCGGACGGTAAGACTCATATTATTCATAGCTCAACATTCCTGTCTCGTAACTATCCTGTATTAAATAGTGGAATAACTACTACAGATGCACAACGAGCTATAATTGCATATCCTTTCAGTGCGGATGTTGATGATAGTTTTAAACCAAATCAAACAAATTATGTTGCTTATACTTCTTATATGAATGGATCTGCTATGTCTGGAAATGGAAAATATATAGTTACCAGTAGAAATACAGTTAGTACTAGTGGTCCACAATTATTGATTCGGTCTGAAGATTACGGAAATACCTGGCTTCACGATATAATAGTGGATGAAAAAAGTTTTTTTAAGAATCATACTACAGATTTCACTATCAGCGCCGAGGGTTCTATAGCGTCTAATTACGCTGGAGATAGATGGGTATATAGTGGTGTTAACAGTAAATTAATATTTTCAAAAGATTATGGTAAAACGTGGACATACACAGCATATGATGCAAATGGAAATCAACACGCCACTATTACGGTTGATGGTTCAACTTCAAGCACAGCTGTGTTTAGCAACTCAATGGGTGCATCAATGTCTGATGATGGACAATATTTTCTTGTTACATCAGGAAAGCCTGCCAATTCCTCTTATAGTAGTCGTGCAGCTTGGCTATCTACTGATTATGGTCTTACATTTAATGCGATAACTACTGCTTTAGATAGCCGATATGCAATTGGTCAATATAGTGGAGCTTCAGTTGATATGTCTAAAGATGGTCAACATATGGGAATAGTTGTTGCTAACGATAGTTATAGTGAGAGAGGTCTGTATATATCAAACGATTACGGTTCTACTTGGACAAAAGAAAGTGCAAGTGCTTCCACTATATGGATAAGGGGTGGAAGTATACATATCAGTTATGACGGACAACTAATGTTTTATAATTGTTATGTCTTAAATGGGAGTGATGCTAACAATTTCTATCTAATTTCGAAGGATTATGGTGTTACTTGGTCATCTCCTTATTCTACAATTATGGACGGTTCCAGCACAAGCGGAGTAAATAATTTTCCTGTAGCAAGTATGTTCAGCTCTATGATGTCAAAAAATGGACAATACATTTATGTCAGAGGGAGTTCAAGTGTTTGGACAAAGGGAATTGTTCCTTATACATCAGCACCTTATTCCAAAATAGAAACAAGTGGAAATGGAAAATATGTAACCATCGCTGATACGAACGGTTCCAACCTATATATGTCTTCTGATTACGGCAATAGTTTCACTCTTCATACTCCATTTGAAAGCGGCACTTTGTCAAAAAATTGTGGTATGTCTCATTCCGGAAAAATAGTATTAAATTCTAATTATATTTCTTTTGATTATGGAAATAATTTCACATATGTTCCAAACCTTATTAGCGATAATTTATCTAATCGTGATACGTTTTATTCCAAAGCTAATCTTGAATACATTCTTGATGCTTCAAATAATTCCCTTCTTCAAATTCCATACAAATCAGCACAATTCCAAGATATTTACTCTGTTGGTTCCATTAAAGCAGGAAGCACAACATACAGTTCTGATTATCGCCTTAAGGAAAATGTTCAACCTCTTACTGATAACGAAACCGTCAATGAGCTTCGACCCGTAAAATACTACAACACCAATCTAAAGAAAAATGATTATGGGTTAATTGCGCACGAATTACAAGAAAAATACCCTTTCTTAGTTTCTGGCGAAAAAGATGGTGCTGAAAAACAATCCATTAACTATAATGGATTAATAAGTTTATTGGTTCACGAAGTGAAAAATCTGAAGAAAGAATATCTGGAATTAAGAGAACTTAAAAAATAAACATACTAAAAAATTGATATATCATTCATTTATTCATAGTTTCTAACAAACGAATAAACTATGAATTCCCAAGATATCCCCGTTCCTATTCCCATTCGCCGAAGGCGATATTTAGCTTTTGATGTAGAAACCACTGGGTTAATGCCGAGTAAGCGTGGACAATCTTACTACAACCAGCAGAGTCCAACACTCGAGGATTACCCTTATATTATTCAGCTGAGTTTTGCTGTATATGATTTACACACGCAAAAAATCGATTATACGTATGATGCATATGTAAATATTCCTGATACGATTGTGCTTTCTGACATTGTAACGTCTATTACAGGGATTACAAAAGAAACATTGCAACGAGAGGGGAAACCAATAGAAGAAGTCCTTACAAAGTTCAGTGAAGCCTATATGTTTTGCAATGGATTGGTAGCACACAATATGGAGTTTGATGAAAAGGCGATTCAAATCGCTATGGAGAGACATAGAACCAGTTTAATGGCGGTGTGTCCTCAATTGTTCAATTGTTTTCAGCCGATGTATGAACAAATTCACCACATTGACCGATATTGCACAATGAAAAAGGGGACTGATTTGTGTAATTTGTCATTACCGTCAAAAGATGGAAAACCGGGAAGAAATAAATGGCCGAAACTAAATGAACTCCACAAGCACTTGTTTCCAAATGAAGAGGTAAAGGGTCTTCATAACTCAATGGTTGATGTGTTGGTGTGTTTACGGTGTTATTTAAAGATGCGTCATAATTACGACAGTGGCTGTTTGATTCAGATAAATGATTTTTAAACTCGATCTAAACGACTTATTTTTGAAACATAATAAAAATTATATACATATTTTTTATTAGAGCATAGTTGGTTATTTTTTTGTTTTTTTTGTTTTCTTGTTTTTCTTATTTTTTCGCGAGGTCGTCTTTTTATTTTTCCTGGTTTTCCTTTTTCTTTTGCCACCTTTTTTATTCGCCAATTCTTCCATAGACGGAGAACGTGTAACAGCAAATGGCTTACTTTGCAACGGAGTACTTTGTACGGAATCAAAATTTAGTGTGCCAGGCGGGGTCCCGTAAGAATATTCTGAATCAGTGTGTTGTGAATTTGCCGAATCCGGCCCATACTGATTTCTGGGGAGTCTTGGCGGTGTGTTAAATGCTTCATCCGTGCTTTCTTGCGTGCTTGCAGGAGTAATAGAAGAAGTTTCTGATGTATCATCCACATCCATCGCTTCATCATCTGAGAATCTACCTGTAATTTCTGTAAAACGCTTATTTTGTTTTGCAGGTATAAATGAAAAGGTGGTGGGTTGATCTTGTAACAACACTTGTGGATTCAACTGATCTACGTCTTCAATCATTAGATCAACTTGTTCTGTTGGTATTGGGTTATTAGCAGGACGACGCCTCATATTTATAGGATTATATTTATTTAATGAATCGTTATTCATACCTCCTGTGTATATATTCTCCTTATAAAATAAATGAATATAATTGTAGTTATTTTCAGAAGGCATTGTGTCTAATATCTGTTTTACCATATGAATCCTATCATTATTATGAAAAGATATAGGTGCGGTAAGTTCAACCATTCGTGTATTATCTTGTATCATTCTCATTATTTGTTCTTGATTAAAATCTGGAAAAATGCTATTTCTATCTAAATTATATTTATATAGATTGAGCGATCCGGTTGCAGTTGTTTCGGTGATATTTGACAACTGTCCATATAATACAAAAATATGTCCTTCTTCATTCAAATTTACAGTAGGATCATTCTTATAAGCTAATAAATAAGTGAATCTCCAATCAGTAGATTGTAATAAAACATTGGAAATAGACTTACACAAATTGACATTCCTGGGGTTATTTTCAATAGGAAGAGTAACTACTGGAAATGCCCATTTTTTTATACTTCTAAGAGCCGTTTGGTCTACTCTATATGTTTTTGTTAACAAAGAAGCAAATTTATATAACATACTATTCTTAATTCCAGGAACATATGATAAAATAGTTTGTTTTTCATAACCACGATATTCATTCATATTTCTTCGAATAAGTGGATTATTCAGATAAGGATTTTGATGTATCATTAAAATATAAAATCCTAACAGTGTTTGAGAGTCATAATTGATAGGATACATATCACCACTAAGTTCATTTCGATAGAAACAAACATCGTGTATTCGTTGAGCAATATTAGTATTATATTGATTTCGGTCAAGTGGTTCTGAATATAGTTGTATATTTTCAATATTTTCAATATTTTCAATATGTTCAATTTCAATAGGACGGTAATATTTACAATAAGGAGAAAGTGAATATGGTAATATACTACGATTTTCTTCTAATGTTACATCATTAACTAATAAACGGGATCTGCAACAAAACAAGCGAAAATATATATTCTCATTTAAATCATCGGGGCTTATTTGCTGAGACTCCATTTTTTGATGTAAAAAGTGTTTGGTTAATGTGAGTATATGTTGCCAAGAATATTGCACATCTAAGGGGGTAAACCAATGTTCCAATGTATTTGTAACATCATCGTTTATTATGTTAACGTTAGGAAGAATGGATGGTAAGTCAGAAAAATGAACCAAATGTTCTATTTTTTTTGTAGCATATTTTACCAATAGTTCTCCACTACTATTTGTATAGTTTTCTTCTTCTAATTCTGCAAAATATAATCCCATACGAGGAGCCATTAATTCTCTGTCTCTATCATTAGATCTGAATTCAAACAACATTGGTGGAAGATATACGCTTTGTATTGGCTCATCTTGAAAAACGTCTTCTTCTATTTCAGAAGTTTGTGTATTAATTGCTTGAAATAAATCAAATTCGTTGGTTTCGTTAGTATAGTTAAAGACTTTTTCGTCTAATTCTGATGCGTATGCAGTTAATGCTATTTTTGTTGAAATCCAACCTATATCTTTAAACAATGTATCTTCGCTCGAATAACACCATCTTTTTTTACTTTGTAAAGCTTCTATGCCGTGACAACTAATAAAAAATAAGAATCGTTTTTGTGCATTACGATTCTCATCCATATTAACTGTATCAGAAGTATCAAAAGTCTCAGAAGTATCAGAGCTATCGCTTCTTAAATCATCCATATTAAATGGATAGGCGGAATCCTTATTATTTTGTATCATTGAATCCTGATTTCCTGGTAACATTTTATATAATATAACTTTATATAAAAGTCATATTATTTTATATAATTATGCTGAACACATATCACAGATTTCTTCTTCTATTTCTTCCACCAAACTGTTTTTTCTTACTTTTTCGGGTTCAATTGTAAATTGTTGAGCGTGATGTCTTCCTCTTCTTCGTAAATAATAAATGCCTGTTTTCAATCCTTTGGACCACGAATAAAAATGCATTGATGTTAAAGTATTATAATTTGGATCTTCCACCCATAAATTCAAACTTTGGCTTTGACAAATATACGCCCCTCTATCAGCGGCCATATCAATAATACTTCTCATAGGCAGCTCCCATACAGTTTTATATTTTTCTCTTAAATCTTCAGGAATCATTTCTAATTGTTGAATACTTCCGTTATTGGCAATAATATTATTTTTGATTTTTTCGTTCCATAAGTCTAATTTCAATAAATCATTCATTAAATATTTGTTTGCCAAAACAAACTCCCCCGCCATTGTGCGACGACTATAAATATTGCTGGTAATAGGTTCAATACATTCGTTATTTCCCAGAATCTGAGAGGTTGATGCGGTAGGCATTGGTGCTAATAACAAAGAATTGCGAATGCCATAGGTAATAACACTTGTTTTCAATTCTTCCCAATTGTATCTGGAGCTGGGAGTTACATTCCACATATCGAATTGGAATACCCCCTTTGACATAGGAGACCCTTCAAATGTGCTATAACTTCCGATAGAGGTCTTTTTTTCATCCATCAACCCCCACATACCTTGTTCAAATTCATTGAAAATGTCATATACAGATGTGTCTATTACAGTTTGCTTGTATTTCTTCTCGTTTACAATAGTATATCTTGAAATAGCTATTTCGTTTGAAGTTTCTAATGCAGCGTGATAAATAGTTTCAAAAATATCCTTGTTCAGTTGTTTGGCATTTTCGCTTGTAAAAGAATAATTCATTTTGAAAAATGCATCGGCTAATCCTTGCACCCCAATACCGATAGGACGATGCCGCATATTACTACGACGAGTTTTTTCAGTCGGATAAAAGTTTACATCGATAATTTGGTTTAGGTTGTATGCTACAATCTTGGAAATCTTATGTAATTCTTCAAAATCAAAATAAGGAGATCCTTCATTCGTTTCCTTGACAAAATTAGTAAGTGAAATACTTGCCAAATTACACACGGCGGTTTCGTTTTCATCGGAATATTCTACAATTTCGCTACACAAATTGCTGGATTTGATGGTACCCAAGTTTTGTTGGTTTGATTTTTTATTACATGAATCTTTATACAACAAATAGGGGGTGCCTGTTTCCATTTGTGCATCCAGAACTTGAAACCACAAATCGCGCGCATTGAGCGTCTTCCTGCCGCGGCCAGCGGATTCATAGTTTTCGTACAATTCTTTGAATTCGTTTCCATATACATCGCTCAATCCAGGACATTCGTCTGGACACATCAATGTCCAATTCCCGTCGCTTTTTACTCGTTCCATAAACAAGTCGGGCATCCATAACGCATAAAACAAATCACGCGCTTTCAGTTCTTCGTCGCCGTGATTTTTTCTCAGTTGTAGAAAGATCTCAATGTCTGCGTGCCACGGTTCCAAATAAATAGCAAAACTACCATTACGTTTTCCACCTCCTTGATCAACATATTTTGCTGTATTATTAAATACTTTTAACATTGGAACGATACCGTTGGATGTGCCATTTGTTCCTCTGATTTTACTACCTGACGCGCGAACATTGTGAATATGTAGACCAATACCACCAGCCCATTTCGAGATCAAGGCACAATCCTTTAAAGTATTATAAATACCTCCTATGCTATCGCCTTCCATAGCCAGCAAATAGCAAGACGATAATTGTGGTTTCGGGGTTCCCGCATTAAATAAAGTAGGCGTTGCATGAGTAAAATATTTTTGTGACATACAATTATATGTTTCAATTACTCTATCCATGTTTTCACCGTGAATCCCGAGACTGACTCGCATCCACAAATGTTGAGGTCGTTCAACAATATGATCGTCTATTTTCATTAAATATGCTCGTTCAAGAGTTTTAAACCCGAAATAATCGATCAAATAATCTCTTTCATAATGAATATGTGTTTGTAAAAAATCCTCGTGTTTTTCTACTAAATCAAATAGTTCTTTGGTGACAATGGGGGACTGTTTACCGTGTATGTCAGTATTATTATATAACTCTTTAATCACTTGATAAAATGACGCCGATGTATTTTTATGTTGATTTGATACAATAATACGTCCAGCCAGAACATTATAATCTGGGTGGGTGGAAGCCAACGATGCACATTGTTCTGCAGATAATTCGTCTATTTTCGTTGTAGAAATTCCAGAATATAACTGATCAATTACTTTCATAGCCAAACTTGAATAATTAATCTTAATGTCTGCTTCTTGTCCAATCACTTTGATTCGTTTCAAAATTTTATCAAACTGGACATTTTCTTTTTCTCCACTACGTTTTGTCACATACATTTCATCATCGTCGCTCATGATATAAAATTAGTTAGATAAATAATTTTATATAGTTTTCACTTCTATTTATTTGTGCCTTTATGTGCTATCATCGCTCATTTCAAGTAAACATCCATTTCGTTGTGTATTGTCTACAGAAGAAGTCCTTTTTTTACTCGCTCTATGTTCATACCCGCCCACACGTTCTTTTTCTATGGTTGACCATATTTTCTCTATTTCAGGAACACTTTTTTCAAACCACAATGTATTTCGGTGTACCAATACGCAAGAAAATTCGTCTAAGTACCAGTATTTTATTTCATATATATAATGGTTCTCGTTATCTGTTTTTATTCGTTGATTGATAGAATCAATACTCTCTTCGTCGTCTTCATTTGACAATAGTTCATAAACAAACTTGTTTTTATTCATTGCGAGAACCTCATTATTGTTACTCATATCGCACGGTTTGAACTTGGGCAATAATTCTACAACCATACCTTTGTATTCATATTTGTCTTTATTTTCCATAAATTCCTCTTGATCAGTGAATTCTTTAATTCTTGTTTCTACAAAATCACATTTATTTAATCTGCACACCTCCATTTGGAGTTGCATTTGTATCCAGTATTCTTTCTTGGGAATACCAGTAATTTCTCTATTAAAAATGTTTTTGATTTCCAACATTCTTCCATAACGCATATTCGAAGTCTCTACATTAATCCCATCAGGAGACGCGCCTATAAACGAATAGATAGGGTGTTTTATACATCCAAAATCAGCAATTTTGGTATTAAACATTTGTTCGTAAATCATTATGGTTACGGGCTCATATTTTATTCCCCAAAACAACGGACCACTCTGCATACTCTCATAATTATATTCTTGAAAAGGTTTACATTTTTCATAAATTAAACTGTTTACTTGTGAATCTGTTCCAAACACTTTCCACAGATTACTTGCGGTAATTAAATTATATCGAAACAAATACCATTCTCTGGTTTTTTGTTGTGGCTGTTCTTGATTTTTTAAATAGTCGATCGTTTTACTAAGATATTCTTTGTTTTCCAGTCCATCTTCTTCGAAAGTAATAGAATTTGACCGTTTTGGGATTTTATTATATATGCAATAATTGTCTATGCATTCTTCTGTTAGTTCTTCTATACTACTATATATTTCTTCATTGTCTTCATCTGACACAATTATTTCTATACTATATAAATAATCGTTTACTACTAATTCGGTAATAGATTTTATCATTTCATCTTTAAAATCCGGATTGAAAATATATATCATATTATCTTCAATGTAATTGTCAATTAAATCGTTGATGGTATCGTGCAAGTCAGCAATTTCTGTGTCCGATAAATTATTGAACATAGTAGGATAATGTGTTATATAGAAATAACACATTATCATTCTATATATTTTCAGAAGTAGTTTTTTTTTTGGGGGTTAGTGATTTTAAAGTAGACACGCGCTTTGAATCAGTCGATTTAATTGTGTAATTTTTTGTAGTGTGATTAAAAAATAATCCTGGTATCGCCGTGATAATCTGGAGTTCCTTATTATAGGAAACATCCTTGGTTTTATTTAATTTATTTTTTTCCAAACAAGAGGTAAAGAAACTTTTCAACGATTTAATATCTTTTACTGGCATACCGTGTTCTTTACCGTATTTTTCTGCATACGAATGTAAAATTTGTCGTTTCAGATTTTTATCTAATTTTATCCAGGTTTCGGTTTTATTGTATAGTCGCTCTTTTTCCAAAAGGGATTCAATGTTATTCAAAGTAATTTCTTCGGATTCTTCGGTTACAAGCTTATTGTCTTTTTCATCGTGCAAACTCATAATAAGCAACTACTCTTTATATTATAACAATTAATATGTCTATCTCCTTTTTATTAAACACTTATGTTTTTGTCTGTTTGTCTATTGTGACTTCTTTTAAAATATTTTTGATTATTTTTTCGTCTTGTTTTTCTTTATTATTTTCATCTCCCAGTGTATGTAAGGTTATATTAATAAATTCATTGTTTTCCTGTGTGTTCATTTTGGTAACCTCCGGATTTTCTTTTTGCCAATCTGATAATTTATTCAGATTCTTATTTTGAATTTCTTGAATTGTTTTTTTCATTTTATCACCTGTTTTTGTTTCTTTCTCCCATTTATTTTCATCTTTTATATACATCGTTTCTCGTTTTACATCTGTGCAATGAATAGGGCGCTCGGTTTCATCCAAATTTTGCAAGGCTTTTACAAATATTCGACTAATACCGTCTACATATCCCAACTTTCCAGTTTGTTGTAAATCTGCGATCGAAATGTGCAAGGAATCTATAAAATCTGTAATATTTATTGCATTTTTACAATTTTCATTTAAAAATACTTGTAAATTAAAATTATTGACTGTATTATTATTGATTGTATTATTATTATTCACTGTTTTTGCTTCTTTTGTCGCCTCAATTAACTGATGTTGCAGATCGTTAGTTCGTTTTCTTTCTTCTACCAATAAATCAACAATATCGTGATTTTGTTTTATTATTTCTTTGATAGTTTCATTCGAAACTCCTTCTGATTTTTCGACGGGAACAATATCTGGACAAACAACCATTGATTCCTTTTCATCAATATTATTATAAGGTAGGCAGTTTTGTTGATGTTTATATAGGCTTTGGCGATGTTTATAATTTGCTCCGCACACGCAGCTATATGGCGTTACCAATTTTGGAACCTTTGTGTAAGTATTTATGTAAGTATTGTAAGTATTTAAGTGTTTTGCAGTGGATAGATGTCTTTTTAATTGCGATTCCCGCACGGTCGAATAGTTGCAAATTTCACATTCATAATTTGGAACTTTTTTATGATTATTTAGTTCCATTTTGTAAGTATAAATACTTACACGAAAAGTTCCTAAATCATTTTTTAAAACATACAAACAATGAAAATATGTATTTTTTTATTTATGTATAGTCTTTTTTACACAGCGGTATCCAAGCAAATTGAAAAATAATAACTTTCATAAAAAAATATGTAAGTATTTGTAAGTCCTTTTTGTATATGCAGTAAAATAGTTTAAATCTTCTGGTATTTTCAGATCAACTGTCGTAAGATTTATTTCCGTTAAAAATCCGGAACTTTTTTAGTTCCAAAAAGGACTTACACAAAAAAGTTCCAAAATTTTGGGTGAAAAAAACGAAAAAAATGTCAGTAACAAATTGAAATTATTATTTTTGCATTTACAGGTAGTTCAGGCAAAACCAAAAAACTCAAAAAAAATAAAAAAAAAAAAAAATATTTTTTTTTGAAAATGGACAAAAATAAATGTCCATTTTCAAAAAACGACATGGAGTTTTATCACGTTTTTTTTGTTTTTTTTTTCTAAGACTGATAAATATGAATAATAGGTTTGTAATAATTATATATAGCATTGTGCTGTATATAATACAATAATAACAATTTATCATATAAATATTGATAATTCGGTTTTGTTAGGTCCATTTACATGAATAAATAGGGGATTTCTATTTCTATAGGTTCCTTTTTGTCCATTAAACGAAAATTCATCCCAGTTCATATTATATGTATTTAAAAATAGTTTATTATGATAATCAAGTTGTATAAGAGATGGATGCTTCAAATATTGCATAGTCCAAAACAACTGATCGTCGTGTTGATCATCATACACATAATGATTGGTGCAGTTGCGAATGGCCCAGACATAACCAATAAATAATCCACTATTCAAATAAGAGAATTCCTCATCTCGTTTTGAATAATGAATAGCTTGTCTTGGATCTGGATTACAATCAGTTTCTGCTCCAAAAATAATCGGATGATTCATTTCCTTAAATCTGGCGACAATTTCGTCTTGTTTGGAGCAATAGATAACGTCATACGCATCGGTAAATAAAATAATATCATCGTCTTGTAAATTAGGATTGTCAACGAATTGTTTTACTTCTCTTAACTTAACACCGAAGTTTCCTTTTGCATTCCATCCAATATCTCTATTTTCTTGTAAACCAAGAATATGAATAGATTCATTATTCGCGGCAACTGTTTCTTTTATTTTATCAAGAACTGTATGAGGCTTTGTGGCAACAGTAATATAATAGAACTGATTCATATACTAATATACTAATATAATATTTATACCATTGAAAATTAATATTAGTATAGATATATGGATACAAAAGGACAGGGACTAGAAACCTATAAATCGAAAATGGAGAAAGAAGCAAGAAAAAATATGATCAAACGGACAAAAGAATATTTTGAAACCTGCAAACGAAATATTAATTCTGAAAAGAAGAAAAAATATGAAATAAATGAGAAATTGTTAGAAATAGATCTAAAAAAGAAGGTATTATTAGAATTAAAATATCATGAATTATCGAGTAAAATAGGTTGGATTCAAATATCTATTATTGTTGCATCAACCGCGATTACATTTATTCAAACAGCAGACGGAGTGTTTGAATTTCCAGAAGTATATATAGCAACTATAGCATCGATCAGTTTATCTACCTATGTGGCTCTTATACTAGCAATCTCGCGTTTTTTCAAATTTGATGAACTAAAGGAGCAAATAGTGAATGTCCTATCCACATTTGCATTATATATCAATAAATTGAAGATAAGAAAACAAATATTAATAGATCATAATTTTGATTATTATAAACGTGATATAGATTATGAGTATACTGAGTGGAATAAAGTGAAGGATATGTTTGAAAAGGATGGTTCGGCAGAATTAAAAGTGAGCATAGATAATGAAATAGATATGTTGTTGACAAAGAAGGATGAATTAAAATACAGAGAAGAAATGATTACATTGCAATTACAAGAATTTATAATAGAACAACAAGATACAATCTATACAAAGATGGAACCGTTGATGTTTTCGCATTTATATAAATATAAGACGGATATGGGTTGTTTAAATTATGTATTTGCCCGTTTTTTTCACACAACTAAATTTCATAAAAAGGCGCGTGATATGTATTGCACACAGGAAATAGATAAAGTAGGACACGCAAATGAAATAGAAATAAAAACAACTATGTTGAAAAAGATAAATATCGAGATGAAAGAGTTATATAAGGAGAGTAAACTGTTAAATAAAATAAAACATACAGTAGAAGATACGGAATTGCGAAAAAAAATGGAACAGTTAATAGAAAAAAAATTAAATATTCGCGAAGATTTGATAAATACGCGAAGTAGTGTAGATGATACAAAGAAATTATTGAAAGCGTATCGAAGTAATCAGAATACAGAAAAAATCTATAATGCGGTAGGAAATAATGTTAAAATAGAACACGAGTTAGGTATTCGAGACTTTGGTTCTTATAATATAGCAGATATAGAAAAAAAAGAGGATGCTATTCATAACTATAATTATATGTATAATCAGACAAATAATAAGATGAACGAAATACAACAGTTAAAAAATGAAGAATCGAAAGAAAATGCGAATTTATATTATCCAGATGAATATTATGGATTAACAGAAGAAGAATTATTTCAGCATAATAACCAATATGACATAGAAAACCCCCCTCCATCGAGGAAGTATGCAAGTTCTCTAAGCAGTAGTTTTTCATATATGAGCGATAGTGATAGTGAGAAAGGAGGAAAGACTCGAATATTTAATCGTATAAGACGACAAACCGCAAGGGGAGAGAAAATAGAAGATATGTCAAATATAAATATTACATTCAAAGAAAACGAGTCATTAGATCCAAATATAGTAATGGAAGAGGTAAAAATATACGATGAAGATGGAGATGAAGATGGAGTCGAACTTAATAGCAATAGTAACAGCAGCAGTAAAAACGAGTTAGAATTAGACGAAAATCGTAATAATATGTCTGTTTTTGGAAAATTATTAGGATATCATAATAGCAATGAAAGTGATTTCGATATACACCTTTGAAGATTTAAATCCGCACAAAAATACGAAAAAAAATAATTCAAAGTTTAGGTCTTTTCATACCTTGTGTATATTTTGTTTATAGCAATTCGTTAAAACTGCTTGATTACTTGTTCTACATAGATAACTCGGTCTTTCTAAACCATATATTGCTTGATATGCTATCTTGTAGATGTTTGATGAACCATTGCGGTCTCTGTTCCACTCGCCACAACCATTCTTACAATGTAGTAGCCCGTGAACCAACCGCATATCATCTTTATTTGGTCTTGGATTTTTCCTTACCATAAACTTCTCGCATACTCCTCCATCACATTTGGAGCATTTACAACTGCTTCTAAACTCATCTACTAAATATACCTTGTAGTTGTTTTTACGAAGCAAACTTCTCATTCCTATTCCTAATGTTGGTTCTTTGTATTTCA
>Ga0233439_10002334_pt1 | contig 21669 bp, 23 predicted proteins | sample SI_123_September_6_FD_182713 | JGI IMG/M metagenome (GOLD analysis project Ga0233439, IMG submission 182713) | Seawater microbial communities from Saanich Inlet, British Columbia, Canada - SI_123_September2016_100_MG | ecosystem: Environmental > Aquatic > Marine > Inlet | place: Canada: British... | reverse complement strand
GATCTCTGTCACCCCTATATCCCCGGTTGATAATGACCGCTCTCTTTGATCCCAGCAATCGAATTAAACGGAAATTCAGGCAAATTTGAGGCGATGCGGAATTTGCACACCGGTCATGCGTTAACCATTCGGGTGATCGACTGGCCGGAACGCCCGCGCTATGCTATGGGAGCGCCCTGAACGCGCCTTAACCGTCCGGTCTGTAACCGGAATTTATCATGGAATACCGAGCTTGAGCACCGAGACCAAAGAGACCAAGCGTATCAGCGTTCCCGAGATTGCGGCCCGCAAGGGCGGCGAGCCGGTGGTCTGCCTGACCGCCTATACCGCGCCGATGGCTAAGATCCTCGATCACCACGTGGATATGCTACTGATCGGCGATTCCATGGGCATGGTTTTGTACGGCATGCCATCAACACTCGGTGTCACCCTGGATATGGCCATCAATCACGGCGCCGCCGTGGTGCGCGGTAGCCGGCGCGCCTGCATCGTCGTCGATATGCCGTTCGCCACCTATGAAGAGAGCCCGGAACAGGCGTACCGCAATTGCGCCCGGGTGCTGGCCGAAACCGGCTGCGCCGCGGTCAAGCTGGAGGGCGGCGAGGAGATGGCCGCCACCGTCCGCTTCCTGGTCGAGCGAGGCATTCCGGTGCAGGGCCATGTGGGACTGATGCCGCAATCGGTCAATGCCGCCGGCGGCTTCAAGGTGCAGGGCAAGACCGCCGCCGAAGCCGTCAAGGTCAAAGCCGACGCGCGCGCTATTTCCGATGCCGGCGCTTTTTCCATCGTCATCGAGGGCACCGTCGAAGACGTCGCCGCAGAGATTACCGACGATATTTCGGCCGTGACCATCGGTATCGGCGCTTCGCCCGCCTGCGACGGCCAGGTACTGGTGACCGAGGATGTGATTGGCTTGTTTACCGAGTTCACACCCAAGTTCGTAAAAAAATATGCCGATGTGGGCGCCGCGATCGGCCGCGCCGCCGCCGAATATTCGGCCGAGGTCAAGTCCCGCGCCTTCCCGGGCCCAGAACATTGCTACGGCAAAAAGAAGTAATATGAGCGATCCCCTGCCGGTAGTGCGCCGGGTGGCGGACTTACGAGCCGTCATCGCGGGCTGGCGCAAGGATGGCCTGAGCGTCGGCCTGGTGCCCACGATGGGGGCGCTGCACGACGGCCATTTCTCACTGGTTCGAGCCTCCACCGAACAAAACGACCGCACCTGTGTCACCCTATTCGTCAATCCCAAGCAATTTGGCGAGGGCGAGGATTTCGGCACCTATCCGAGGGACGAAAAGACCGATGCCGCCGCCTTGAGCGCGCTTGGGCCCGATCTGTTATATGCGCCGGCGGGCGATGAAATGTATCCCGTCCAAATGGCAACCTCGGTTTCGGTTCCCGGTCTTGGCGATTGGCTGGAGGGCGAATTTCGGCCCGGCTTTTTCACCGGCGTTGCCACCGTGGTCACCAAGCTGTTGCTGCAAGCGCTGCCCGATCGCGCCTATTTCGGCGAGAAAGATTACCAGCAGCTCTGTCTGGTGCGGCGCTTGACCACCGATCTGAATATTCCGGTGGAAATCATAGGTTGCCCGATTATCCGCGAAGCCAGCGGCCTGGCTTTGTCATCACGCAACGCCTACCTCACCGACGCGCAAGGCGCCATCGCACCGGGCTTGAGCCTTGCCCTCAGGCAAGCCGCCGCGGAAATCGCCGGCGGCTCCGATATCGCCGCCGCCATCGAAGCCGCTACCGGCACCATCCTCGAAGCCGGCTTCGCCAATGTGGATTATGTGGCCGTCCGCGATGCCGCATCATTGCAGCCGGCTACGTTGCATGACGGCAACCAGCGCATTCTCGCCGCCGCCTGGCTGGGCGACGTGCGGCTTATCGATAATCGCGAAATCTAGGCGGTTTTTTTCGCCGGCATCAGCACCAGCCCCAAGGCGCCGCACACCAGCGCCAAGGACACAACTTCGCGCCAGCCAATGGGCTCATCCAGAACCAGATTTCCGAATATAACGCCAAGGATCGGCACCAACATGATCGATACCGTGGACACCGTCACCGACACCTGGCGAATGATGGCGAACCAGGCGAACCAGCAGAAGATGATTGGATAGATCAGCACGAATACGGTCGACCAGGCGGCGGCGGCGGAGACCGGCTGCAAATATGGAACTTCGGTAATCAGCGCCACGATGGAAACCGGAATGCCGCCGATCAAAAGTTGCCAGCCGGCCAGCGACGCCGCCGGCATCTCCCACGCTACCCGTTTTTGCACTACGGTTCCGGCGCCCCACGAGAGCGCAGCCGCCAGCATGAACATGGTGCCCAGCGGCGCCGCCGCGAACACGCCAAGTTTGCCCGATACCAATACGGCAAGTCCAATAAGGCCCGACACCAATCCCAAAATGCGCCGGAGACTCGGCTGCTCACCGATGAAAATCATGCTTAGCAGCGATGCCCAGAGCGGCATGGTATAGGCGATGATGGAGGCCTGCCCCGACCCCATCAAGCGGATGCCCATGGCGCTCAAGACGTGCCAAAGCGTGATGTTGAGCAAGGATGCGAGCAACAACGGTCGCAATTGGTGGCGCGGGATGCGCACGCGTTGCTTCAAGAGAAATGCAATGCCAAAGATGAAGATGGCCGCCGTCGGGGCGATCAGGCCTCGAAACGTCCAGGGCGGAATTTCGCTTAAAGCAATTTTGAGAAACGGCCAGGATGTGCCCCAGCCGATGATGACCAGCATCACCAAGAGATAGCCGCTGGCCGTGAGGGTCTCCTGGCCACCGGAGCTGGAGGGAATATCGCTATCACTCATTCCATATATCCAGGCAGCAAAAATTCACCGCCAATCAAGGCGCCCCTAAAACAACCGGTTTCGATGAAAAGTCTTAGGCTCAGTTCAGATAGAGGTGAACTTCGTTGGTCTGCGCAGTCTGGCTGGTGCGCGCCGAAAGTCCGACCCGTTCCGCCGGCATGCCCATGCGCTGCAACGAGCGAAGCACCGATTCGGCACTGCGCCGCGCCTTGTTGGTGTTGAGCGCGATGCGCGCCGCGCCGCCGCTGGTCGGCGCCACCGCCACCAATTCGAAGGTCGCATTGGGTCGCCGCTCAAGCGCGCGCGACACGGCGCTGTAGAGGGCCTGATCATAGGCGACGTCTTGCCGATCAAAGCGGATCACCACCAATGGCCGGCGGCCAAGGGTGGAGCGCGAGCGCCGCTGCGGCGCGCCGCCGGTAGCCGCATTCAGGGCCCGGTTGGTCAGGCTTGCGCCAAGAATTTCACCGGTCTTGATAGAACTTGAAAGGGTGTTCAGGTTGGAACGCTCGGTCGCCACGTAATTGGTCTGGCGCTGGATATCCTCGCTCAATTCCTTCAGCAGGCGGTCGATCAAAACCACGGTCCGGTTTACTTCATCTTCGAGGATCGCCAACTGGCGGTGGTCTTCATCGACGGCGCCCGACAGCCGGAAGGCGGCGCGGGTTTTCTCAGCCAGGAAACTGGCCAGGGCTGAATCGCCAGCCACCTGGGAGGTGACCACGTTCATATTGGAAATGTCCTCGCCGATCTGGTCGAGCAAGGTCAGCGCTTGATTGAACTGCTCCACCAAAATCGGGTTGCCGGGCGTGGTGCCCACTTGCAGCCGCGCATTGATGGAGCCGACGGAATTATGATAGCGCTGGGAATCGCCAACGGTCTTGGAGCGCACCTTCTGCAGATCGCCGTTGCTTTTCGATACGTTCGCCTGCATGCGGTTCAACTCGGCGCGCAGCTCGGTCACTTTTTGGCCGACAAAGGTGCCGGTGTTCTTGCCGGCGGTAACGCCGGGCGTCTTAAAATCGGTGGTGCCCAATTTGGGCGGACTGCTTTGCGCCATTTGGGTTCGGCCGGGCGCGGCCGGAACCGGCGTGCCATTGCTGGCCAATTGCTGACCGGCGGGCGCCGCTTTTGGGCTGGCCTGCTGGGCGCCACTATTGGCACCGCCGGCGGGATCCTCGCCGGTCAATGACGGCAGGAGCGAATCCGACGAAAACGAGCACGCGGACAGGAACAGCGCCGCGCCGATCAGTATCGGCCCATGTCTCTTACAATCCATTTGCTCTCTTTACCCCGAGTCCCTACGAGAAGCGATGAAAATTCAATGACTTATTACAATGAATTAGCATGTCCCCTGCATTATTTTCAAGTAATACCTAATCAATGGTTAAGCCACAAGACGATTGGCCGGAGAAATCGTATTATATTTGATCGCCTGGCGGGCGGCCAACAAGACATTTTTCGCCCGCCAGAGGGTTCCTAAGCGATCATTAGCATTGCCAACGCCCTTGCAAAGCGATATCTCAAGCGGCGCTTCGGGCTTTATGGCCCAAGTGTCATGCGTATCATTTACCCATAAGCGCCCGTAGCTCAATTGGATAGAGCGTCTGACTACGGATCAGGAGGTTGGGGGTTCGAGTCCTCCCGGGCGCGCCATTTTTTAATTTCAACGCCGGCCTTTCGCGCTGCTTCGCCGACTCACTTGGCCCGGTAGCGCCTTGGTTTGAAGGTGAACAAGTCCGGGTCTTCGGGATCGACCTTGACGTGAATCCAACCGGTGGTCGGCGAGCCGAAGGTTTCGACGCGGGTGAAGTTGGCAACGAAGCCTTTCCGTTTTGGATCATACAAAGGCTGGTCGATGCGCACATAGTGATTGTCACCGTGCATCAACAATGTCGGCTTTTTGAACGTCGCCAATTCCGCCAAAAGCACCTGATGAAACTCATCATAGCCGTAGCGCCTGGGCTTTGGTTTTTTGGGCGACTTTATGCCGAGTGCGGCTATGGGGCGGAAATAGCGCCCTAGGGTGCGCCCCTTCCAGGCACCTTCAAAGGCCGGATTGGCCTGGGTGATCAACACCAGCCCCAAGGCGTTATCCACCCGGGCCTTGGCAAAAGCTTTCTTCACCCATGCCGTATTCGCCTTGGTGCGCTCGGTAAATTCAGGCTTGGGTTCCGGCTTCTTGCCCATATTGTTATTGCTGCCCACCAGATGAACGGTGGCAAAGGTGACGTTGCCCGTGGACCAGGTCAGATTCTCGACAAACTTAGCGAAGCCTGCGTCGCCCGACTGGCTGACCACCGGCATCGGATTTTGCCCCAGGGATTTGCCCTTCGGATAGAACATGCCGCGGATGAGGCTGAGCGCGTCCAGAGGATTGACCTTTTGCGCCTTCAATTTGCTGCAATCGGTCCAGTCGTTGTCGCCCGGTGTCAGCACAAACGGATGCTTTGATGTCTGGAATACCGCGAGCACCCTTTTGAAATTTTTCTCTACGCAGGGCATGGAAATTTTCGTCGGCGACCGGTTGTAGGGGCGGGGGTCAGCCTCGAAATCGCCAATATGAACAACAAAGGACAAACCGGCCTTATTCATCTCGGCCATCATCTTTGGAAGTTGCTTCTCCATGACAAAGGAATAGTCAGTATCGCCGAGGATGCCGAATTCGAATGGCTTCGACTGGGCTTGGGCGCCCGGCGGATTGGCGGCCAACATTGCCATGAGCGGCAACGCGGCGACGGCGGGCAAAAGGAAGTTGGATTGTCTGCAAATGAAACGGCGTGTTCGTTCTAACATTGTTCGATCCTCCCTGTGAAATTCCGAAGTTTGATGATTTTATGAAGTAGCCCTTGAACCATAGGCCAGTTTTGATGCGCGCGCTAATTGAAATGGGCAGCCCGGCCGGCATCGGGCTACCCATGATCGCGGTCAATTATTGCGCCCCTAAAAGGCCCGCTCGACATCAATTGGTGTGTCATTGCCCCCTGGATCACGGGATTTCAAATATGGGTGAGGAAATGTCCGCTCCGCATCACCGGCTGTTGATTTGCGAAACTCACTTCAGATGACCAAGTCTATCTTATGAGTTTGGCCCGAGAGAATATCGGCCCGAACCCGGCGTTAGGGCGGGCTGGAAAGGGAAATTATGACGGCGACCGCAATCGAGCAGACTTTAAAATCCAAGACCCTGATAGGGCTTCGGGCGCCGTTTGGCTGGTGCCGGCTTTGCTGGCGCATCGCTATCAGTATCTTCGCCGCCATCTTGCTTGTGGAGGCCACCGTGCTGGTGTTCGCAACTGCCCGGTTCGAAACCGACAAGCTGGCCGAAATCGAAGCGCGCGGCATGGCCTGGATCACCACCATCATCCGGGTACATCAGAATGTCATGGACGTCGGGGCGATCGAGAACGCGTCGCACGAGCTGCCGCAACTTTCCAAAATATTGGGGCTGACACTTTATTCTCCCACCGGGGCCAAAATCGGCAGCTTTGGCGCGGCTCCCAGCCTGACGCTCGCACCGCTTGGCAGAGACCATACAGATGCCAAATCGGTGCGCAGCGATGACGGCAAGCATTATCAAGTCATTCGTTACGCCGACAAATTGAAGGCGCCGTTCATCGCTGCCGTGCGCCTGGATGCATCGTCCGTGGCCGACGATGTGCGCGCCTTCCTGTGGCGGTCGCTCACCGATATTCTCATCCTTACCCTGGTGGTGACGCTGGCTACGCTGGCGGTTCTCAGCGCCCTGGTGTTTGTTCCCATTGTCCGCCTCCGTCGCCATCTTGACGCCGCCGGGCGCAACCCGGAACAGACCGAGGCCTATACCATCGACACCGACCAGAATGACGAGATGGGCGAAGTGACCCGCGCCTTCAACAGCATGGTGCGGCGTCTGACGCACTCCATCCAGAGCATTCGCGCCCATGAAAAAGAGCTGGAGTTCGCCAAATACGCCGCCGAGTCGGCGAACCGCGCGAAGTCGGATTTTCTATCTTCCATGAGCCATGAATTGCGGACACCGCTCAACGCCATCATCGGCTTTTCGCAATTGCTTGAACTTAATCCCCAGGAGCCGCTTTCCAATAAGCAGCGCGAACATACCGGCCACGTGATCACCTCGGGCGAGCATCTTCTCGGCCTTATCAATCAAGTGCTGGAGCTTTCCAAGATCGAAACCGGTATCATCGATGTCTCCCTCGAAGATGTCGGTCCCGGAGATGTGATCAGCGGCAGCCTCGACATCGTGCATGTGCTGGCGGAAGAAAATGATGTGCAAATTGACAACCGGGCGGCGGGCCAATCGCTTCCTCTATTGCGCACCGACCGCAGCCGCTTGCTGCAGATCCTGCTCAATCTTTTGTCCAATGCGATCAAATATAACCGCACCGGCGGGCGGGTTACGCTGGAAGCTGAAGAAGTGAAAAACGGTTTCCTACGCATCCGCATTACCGATACCGGGCCCGGAATTCCCAAATCGAAGCACGCCGGGTTGTTCGAGCCGTTCAATCGGCTCGGGCGCGAGGCCGGCGAGATCGAAGGCACCGGCATTGGCCTGACCATCACCAAGCAGATCATCGAGCTACTCGGCGGCGAAATCGGCATCGAGAGCGAAGCCGGAGCCGGTGCCAGCTTCTGGATCGATCTGCCGATCTCCCGGAACAACTGACGCCCTCCGAAACACGGCCATTTTACTTGGCTTGATCGGGCAAAGGCGCTAAGCGTGGCGGCGGAATGAGGAGCCCCGAATTGCCCGACGATATCCGCAGCCAGCCAGCCCTGGGCCGGGATAAATTTCAAAATTTCGGCGTCACCGCCGATGGCGCGAAACGCGCCTTCGTGGCCTTATCCCAGCTCAATACGGTGTGGTTCAATACCGGAACCCTTTGCAACCTTACTTGCGTAAGCTGCTATATCGAATCGAGCCCGGTCAACGACCGGCTGGCCTATTTGACGGAAGCCGAGGTGGGCACGTATCTGGACGAGATCGATGCACAAAATCTTGGCGTCCGCGAGATCGGCTTTACCGGCGGCGAGCCGTTTATGAACCCCGAAATCATGGCCATGCTGGCGCTCTGCCTGGCGCGCGGCTTCGACGTTCTGGTGCTGACCAACGCCATGAAGCCAATGCATCATAAAATGGACGCGCTTTTGCACCTGAAAGCGCTGCACGGCGCGCGGCTTAAATTGCGGGTTTCGGTGGATCACCATACCAGCCAGCGCCACGAAGAATTGCGCGGCCCGGGAAGCTGGGCGCCGATGATCGAAGGGCTGACATGGCTGGCAGCCAACGGCTTCGATATCGCCGCCGCCGGGCGCAGCCGCTGGGATGAAGATGCAAGCCACACTCGCGCCGCCTACGCCGAATTATTCCGGGCCCACGCGGTCCCCATCGATACCGATGACGGGAGCCGGCTGGTCCTGTTCCCGGAAATGGACGCCGCCCTGGATGTGCCGGAAATCGCCACCGCCTGCTGGGATATCCTGGGGCTGTCGCCGGACGCCATGATGTGCGCCACGTCGCGCATGGTGGTCAAAGAAAAAGGCGGCGCACCGAAGGTGATGCCGTGCACGCTTTTGCCCTATGACAGCGCCTTTGATATGGGCCCCGATCTGGCGTCATCGCGCAAAGCGGTTTCGCTCAACCACCCCCATTGCGCCCGCTTCTGTGTGCTCGGCGGCGGCTCCTGCAGCGCTTCCTGATGGACGCGCCGGCAGAGGAGGAGCTGGGCGAATTTGCCGAGACAATTTTGGTCTTCGGCGGACCTTACGGAAACCTGCAAGCCACTGAAGCCGTTTTGGCCGAGGCGGCGCGCCTGCGAATCCCACAGACGCGGATGATCTGCACCGGCGATGTGGCCGCCTATTGCGCCGAGCCCTTAGCCACCGCAAATGCCTTGCGGGCGGCGGGCATCACCGTCCTGATGGGCAATTGCGAGGAAGCGCTTGGTTACGGCGCGGAGAGCTGCGGCTGCGGCTTCGAAGACGGAAGCCGTTGCGATCTTCTGGCCGATCAATGGTACCGCTATTCCACCGTCCAATTGGACGATGATTGCCGCGCCTGGATGCGCGCCTTGCCACGCCGCATCACCCTGACCATGGCTGGCGCCAAACTGGCCGTGGTGCATGGGGGGGCTCAAACCATCAACCGGTTCCTGTTCGCCTCCAATGCCGCCGCCGAATTCGCCGAGGAGATGGAGCTCATAGACGCCGACATCATCATCGCCGGCCATGCCGGCATCCCTTTCACACGCCCCATGGCCAACCGGATTTGGCACAATGCGGGTGCCATCGGCATGCCCGCCAACGACGGCACGCCCCGGGTCTGGTACTCCCTAATTGTCCCGCAAGCACAGGGATTGCGCCTGGAGCACCGGTCATTGTCATACGATTACGCCGCCGCCGCCGATAAAATGCGGCGCGCCGGTCTGGCCGAAGGCTATGCCGATTGCCTGACCTCGGGGCTCTGGCCGAGCCTTGATGTTCTGCCGGCAACCGAAACGGCGAACACCGGCATTGCCCTTGCCGAGCAAACCTTCCATTGGCGCCCGGCAAGCGTCGACGCCTGAATAATACCCCAAATCCGCCGCCTTTCAGCCATCATCACCCGCCACAGTCCGGCCCAGTTGACTTAGGCAATGGGCAAGGAGCGGGATGATGATATTCGGCAACAACAAGTTTGCGCTGGGTGCGCTGATGGCCGGCGAATTGGTGATTTTGAGCGCCTGCGGCGCCAATTTCGATTATAAAAGTCTGCGCCAAACAGAGGCGGTTGGCACCGAATTCGGCGCCGCCCTCTCCCGCGCATACAAGGAACTGGCCCTTTATGAGGCCGATGAAATGTATGATTGGGCCGATGCCGCCCGCTATGGCGGCAAATCCCTGGCCGCCGGCGCCGGCCACCAGGTGCTTCCCGACCGGCTCGATCAGCGCCGTCTGCCGGCGGCGGCGCGGCCCATATTAGCGGCAGCGCGCGGGCGCCTGACAACGGCCCTCAAAGGCGGTGCCGGCGCCTATTGGCCAGGAGCGGCGGCAGACGCCCAGTCGGGTTTCGATTGCTGGATGGAACAGCAAGAGGAAATCATTCAAGCCGATCACATCGCCGCTTGCCGGGGCAAATTCCAGGGCGCCATGGCGCGGCTCGATGCGGCAGTCCGGTCGAACTCGACCCTCTATTTCGAATTCGACAACGCCGATCTGGCAAAAAATGCCGGCCCCGCGCTGGACAAAATCGTCGCCGCCTACCGGTCGGGCGCGCCGGTGACCATCGTCCTTGGCGGCCATGCCGACCGGGCCGGGCCGGCCCCCTATAACCGCGCCTTGTCGCGCCGCCGCTCGGAAGCCGTGCGCCGCGCATTGATCGAACGCGGCATCCCGATCCAGTTAATCTCGCAGTTTGCCTTCGGCGAAGAACGGCCCCAAATCGCCACCTCCGACGGCGCCCGAGAGCGCCGCAACCGGCGCGTCGAAATCCGCTTCTCGAAATCCAATAATCTATAAAAATCAACCGCTTACCATGGGGCTCGGCCCCCGCTTGCGCAGCCCAGGACGGCCCGCTGAAAAGTGTGTTCGCGGTCGATCAAAAGTGCTAAACACAGCGGATGAGCGAAGAAGAAGACGATGCCTATAGCAAAATAACCCGATCCATTCGCGTTTCGGTGGACCCGTTCTATCTGGACGACCAATCGGAGCCAGAGGATTTTCATTACGTCTGGGCCTACCATGTGCGCATCGAGAATATGGGCGGCGAGACCGTCCAATTGCTGCGCCGCCATTGGCACATTACCGATTCCAAGGGGCGCATCGAAGAAGTGCGCGGCGAAGGGGTTATCGGCGAGCAGCCCATATTAGAGCCCGGCGAAATGTTCGAATATACCTCTGGCGCGCCGCTATCGACGCCGTCCGGCTTCATGACCGGCACCTATCAGATGGTGACCGAGGACGGCGCCCGGTTTTCCGTATCGATCCCGGCCTTTTCCCTGGATTCGCCACACGACTTAAGCATCGTAAACTGAACGCCAACCGGGGATCCCTTCGGGCTGGCACAATCAATAAAAATCGGTATGCTAGCGCACCTCCCGTGAACGCCAATCAATAGCGTCCGGTCGTTTGGCCGGAGCTTGGCTGTTGGAAAGGACTTAAGAAGTGGCCAAGGAAAAAGAATTAAGCCTCGTCGAAGGTGATCAGGCAAAAATTGCGCCGGTAAAACCGAGCCGCGAGGAAACCGAAGAAGCGGTGCGCGTGCTGCTGCGCTGGGCCGGCGATGATCCGGAACGGCCTGGTCTTTTGGGAACGCCCGACCGGGTGGTCCGCGCCTATGAGGAATATTTTCAAGGCTATAGCCAAGACCCACACGAATTGCTCGGCCGCACCTTTGACGAAACCGATGGCTATGACGAGATCGTAGTCTTGAAGGACATCCCGTTTGCGTCTCATTGCGAGCACCATATCGCGCCGATTATCGGCAAGGTTCATGTGGCCTATCTTCCCAGCTCCAAGGTTGTCGGCATCTCGAAGCTGGCGCGGCTGGTCGAAACCTATGCAAGGCGCTTGCAGATCCAGGAAAAATTGACGGCGCAGATCGCCAACACCCTTAACGAGGTGTTGCAGCCGAAGGGCGTCGCCGTGGTCGTCGAGGCGGCGCACGAATGCATGACCACCCGCGGCATCGACAAGCCAGGCGTCAATATGGTGACCAGCCGCATGATCGGCGCTTTTCGCGATGATCCCTCGACGCGGCGGGAATTTCTGGCCATGATCGGCCAAACCGGAAGTTAAACCGGCCCCCTAGAAATAGCGGCAATGCCGCCAGGGGCCGGCTTGGTGTAATAGCGGCCAGACCCGGGCGGCGGAGGTGATCGGTGTTCGATTTCCGACCCATATTTCTGATCCTTGGAACTTTGCTGACGACGCTCGCCATCGTCATGGCGGTGCCCGCCGCTGTCGATGCGGCCGCCGGTAATCCCGATTGGCAGGTGTTCGCGGTGGCCGCCGGGGTGACCCTGTTCATCGGTGTATCGCTGGCGCTCACCAGCCGCGCCGGCGGCGCCACCTTGAACCCGCATCAGGCCTTCATCCTCACCACGCTCAGCTGGCTTGTCCTGACCCTGTTCGCGGCGCTGCCGTTTGCCTTTTCGCAGCTTAACCTGAGCTTCACCGACGCCTTTTTCGAGGCCATGTCCGGCATCACCACTACCGGCGCCACGGTTATCCAGAACCTGGACACAGTGCCGCCGGGACTATTGTTGTGGCGGGCATTGCTGCAATGGCTGGGCGGTATCGGCATCATCGTTATGGCCTTGGCGGTCCTGCCCATGCTGCGCGTCGGCGGTATGCAGTTGTTCCGTATGGAATCCTCGGACCAGTCGGAAAAAGCCTTTCCCCGCGCCGCCCAGGTGGCCGCCGTCATCGGCATTATTTATCTTGGCCTGACCGCCATTTGGGCCGGCGCCATGTGGCTGGCCGGGATGAGCGGCTTCGATGCCATCGCCCACGCCATGACCACCATCGCCACCGGTGGCTTTTCCACCCACGACGACTCCATCGGCCATTTCAATAGCGCCGCCATCGATATCATCATCACCGTCGGCATGATCGTCGGCTCGCTCCCGTTCCTGCTGTATTTGCTGGCCATTCAGGGCAACCCGGGCCGCCTGTTCCGGGATTCTCAGGTGCAGTGGTTCCTGACTATCTTGCTTATCGTCATCGCCCTGGTCGGCGGCTGGCTTTGGCTGGGCCAGAACATCGATCCGGTGCAGGCGCTCAGATTGGCGTCCTTCAACGTGGTTTCGGTCATGACCGGCACCGGCTACGTCACCGCCGGTTTCGACAATTGGGGCTCGTTCGTGCTGCCCATATTCTTTTTCATCATGTTCGTCGGCGGCTGCGCCGGATCGACCACCTGCGGCATCAAAATCTTTCGCTTTCAGGTGATCTACGCGGCGGCGCGCACCCAGTTTCAAAGCCTGGCCCAGCCCCACGGCGTGTTCATCCCCTATTACAACCGCAACCCGATCCCCGACGAAGTGACCAACTCGGTAATGAGCTTTTTCTTTATCTTTGGCGCCACCTTTGCCGTGCTGGCGATTTTGCTGGCTATGCTGGGCCTCGATTTTCTGACCTCGGTGTCGGCGGCGGCCTCGGCGATCGCCAATGTGGGACCGGGCCTCGGCCCGGTGGTCGGACCGGAAGGCAGCTACACATCGCTCCCCGTCGCCGCCAAATGGATATTGTCGGCGGGCATGCTGCTCGGCCGGCTGGAGCTATTCACGGTCATGGTGCTGTTCACCCGCACATTCTGGAGGGCGTGATGGCAGACGCCCGGTTGGCCCGCGAAGTGATCCAGCCCGACGAAATGCTGGGCCGCCTGGTGGCTTTCAACACGGTATCGGCCCGCTCCAACAAACTGCTTATCGATCATGTCGCCGATTATCTGGCCGGCCACGGCATCATCGCCAAGACGCAAATATCGCCCGATGGCGCCAAGGCCGATCTGATCGCCACCATCGGCCCCAATGAGCCCGGCGGCGTGATCTTGTCGGGCCACACCGACGTGGTGCCGGTGGAAGGCCAGGATTGGCAGAGCGATCCATTTGCCATGCGGGCTGAAGCTGGCCGTCTCTATGGCCGCGGCACCGCCGACATGAAAGGCTTCCTCGCAGTGGCATTGGCGCTGGTACCGGAAATTTTGGCGGCCGGACTGCGCCGCCCCCTGCATCTGGTCTTGTCCTATGACGAAGAGGTTGGCTGCCTGGGCGCGCCGGGCCTGATCAAACGCTTCATCAGGGATTTTCCAAACGCCAGCGCGGCGATTATCGGCGAGCCGACCAATATGAAACTGGCCAATGCCCACAAAGGCATCTCGGCGTTCGAGACCCATATCACCGGCAAGCCGGCGCATTCGTCCAACCCGGACGCCGGGGTCAGCGCCATTTCGGCGGCCGCCGAGTTGATCGGCTTCCTCCAATCCCTGGCCGCCGATTTCAAGGCCCGGGGCGGCGATGCCCGCTTTACGCCGCCGCACGCGACCCTGTCGGTTGGCACCATGGTGGGCGGCAACGCCATCAATATTATCCCCGAGAACTGCACCTTGGGCTGGGAATGCCGCTCGGTCACCGGCGACGAGGCCGACGAAGCCCTGACGCGCACGGAAACCCATTGCGCCGAAACCCTATTGCCCGCCATGCGCGCCCATGCGCCCGAAGCGGCCATCGAAACCACCCGCCTGGCCAATGTACCGCCCTTGCGCGCAGGTGGTGCCAATGCGGCCGAGGAACTGGTGCGCCGCCTCACCGGCCAAAACGAGGCCGGGGTTATATCCTTCGCCGCCGAGGCGGGGCTTTTCCAAGAGGCCGGCATTGACGCGGCGATCTGCGGGCCCGGCTCGATCAATCAGGCGCATCAGGCCAACGAATATATCGAAGTTGCCCAACTGGACGCCTGCGCCGCTTTCTTGCGCAAGCTGGCCAAATGGGCGGCAGGTGCGTGAACATTGCGGCGTAAATACCGACAGGCTATCCTTCGGCCATCATATTCAGACGAGGGAGCAAAATCATGAGCAGACCAACCATCCGCCATCTTGCCATCAAGACCGCCAACCCGGAAAAGCTGGTGGCGGCGGGATTACCGGCGGCGGCGATGCGCCCTTCGAACCGGCCTTACGCGGAAAAACGCGGCATGGACCCGAACGCCAACCTGTTTGATCTGTCGGAGCACGGCTACAGCCGCGCCGAATACCGGGCCGACCGGGAAGCCAAAAAGAAGAACAAAGTCGAAGCCTAAGGAGATCAGCCGGTGGCGTTGATGGATATATGCCCGTGCAACGGTTTGAGCGAAACGGACATCAAAGACGCCATTGCCGCCGGCGCCGGCACCTTGGAAGCGGTGTTCGAGTTTCATGATATGGTTACCTATTGCGGCTGTTGCCTAATCGATATCGATGGCTTTTTGTTTCCATCAGACGGTTGAGAGGCGCCGGCGGCGACTAGATATGGGGAGGGATCGAAGTTGAGCACATCCAAGCAATTACATTTGGGCGCCTTCATGCGTCCGGTCAGTATCCACACCGGCGCATGGCGCTATCCGGGCGGCACGCCGGACGCCAATTTCAACTTCGCCCATATCAAAAGCTTCGCGCAGAAATTGGAACGCGCCAAGTTCGATGCCTTTTTCATGGCCGATCATCTGGCCGTGCTCAATATGCCCGACGAAGCACTCAAACGCAGTGCCACTGTTACCTCGTTCGAGCCGATGACATTGCTTTCGGCGCTGGCCATGGTGACCGATCATTTGGGGCTAGTGGCCACCGGCTCGACCACCTACGAGGAGCCCTATCACGTGGCGCGGCGCTTTTCGTCCCTCGATCACATTTCCGGCGGGCGCGCGGGCTGGAACATTGTCACCACCTCGAACCCGAACGCATCGATGAATTTCGGCCGCGATGATCATTGGGACCATGCCGAGCGCTATGCCCGCGCCCGCGAGTTTTACGACGTGGTTACCGGGCTATGGGACAGCTGGGCCGACGACGCTTTCGTCCGCGACGTGGAGACCGGTATCTTCTCGGACCTGGACAAGATGCATGTGCTCGACCACAAGGGAAAATATTTGAGCGCCAAGGGACCGTTGAATATCGCCCGCCCGGTTCAGGGCTGGCCGGTGATTGTCCAGGCCGGCGCATCGGAAGCCGGCAAGCAGCTGGCCGCCGAAACCGCCGAGGCGGTGTTCACCGGGCAAAACAATATCGCCGCCGGCCAGGCTTTCTATGCCGACGTCAAGGGCCGTATGGTGGACGCCGGGCGCGACCCCAATCACATGAATATCCTGCCCGCCTGCATGGTGGTGGTCGGCGACAGCCTGGACGAGGCCAAGGAAAAGCGGGCCCGGCTCGACAGCCTGGTGCATTACGAAAGCGCTATCGCGTCCCTCTCCATCGCCCTCGGCCACGATGCGTCGGGGTTCGATGCGGACGCGCCTCTGCCCAACATCCCGGAAAGCAACGCGAGCAAGAGCGGCCAGGAGCGGGTCATGGAAATGGGCCGCCGCGAAAACCTGACCGTCCGCCAATTGGCGCAAAGGCTCGGCGGGTATTCCGGGCTGGCGATACTGGGAACGCCCGAAATGATCGCCGACGAGATGGAGGAATGGCTGACCACCGAAGCCTCCGACGGCTTCACGGTGATGTTTCCGCACCTGCCCGGCGGGCTCGATGATTTTGTCGACAAGGTGGTGCCGGTCTTGCAAGACCGCGGCCTCTTCCGGCGCGAATACGAAGGCACCACGTTGCGCGAAAACATGGGCCTGCCGCGCCCGGAGAACCAATTTTTCGGCAATGGCGGTTAGGCGCGGACTTATTTAGTCGCGCCCTTGGACGCTCATACTATTTTAGTCGCGCCCTTGGACGCTCATGGGGTCGATGGCGCCGAGGTCTGGATTGTAATCGTTCAGCTCCACCACGACGCCGTTGGGGTCGCGAACGAAGACTTGATAGAGACCCCTATCGGCTAGCAGGCGGTCCCAGTAGGCAAGGCCGTTGTCTTTCATGAATTGAACGGCGCCGGAGGAATCCTCGACGCTGAGGGCGATGTGATCGTCGCTGCCGGTCTCCAGTACATTTTGGTCGTCCGGCGCGCCGCCCCGTTTCATGGATTTGCGATCGGTGCCTGCGTCGGCGCCGGCGGGGGCGTCCGGGTTGGTGCCCTTCTCGACCAGATGGATCACCGCGTCTTCGCCGGCGTAAAGCCAGAAACCCTTGGATTTCAAATTCGGGCGCGAACCTTCGGTAAGACCGAGAAGCTCCACATAGAAATCCCGTGTTTCCTGCAGCCGGTCGGTTCCGATGGACACATGATCAAGACGGCGGACTTTCATATCCCTTAACTCCATTCATTGGCATCCCCGCCATCTTGGCAGCCGGGATGGCCGGGTCAAGGGGCAGACAAAAGCAACAAGGAGTAACGGTCGATTCACAATTTTGGGGTAGAGTGCTCACCATGCTCGGAAAATTCAAGTTTGCGGCTATCATTCTAACGCTGGGGCTTGGCCTTTCCGCGGGCGCGCCGGACGCGTCGGCGGCGGCCATCGGTAACGCCAAGCAGATCGTCAACAAGGTGTTCGGCCGGACCCTGACCCGCTCGATCCGCGCCGGCGAAGATATGAGCGCCAACCAACGCATCCGAACGGGGCGCGAGAGTGCCGCCGACATATTGTTCGTCGATGATACCACTCTGTTCGTCGGCGAGCTCTCCTCCATCGTGCTCGACGAGATGGTCTTCGATAACGGAGCCAACCAGGTCTCGGGCTCGTTGGAATTGTTGAAGGGCGTGCTGCGCTTTGCGTCTGCCGCCGCGGTCAAGGTGGATTTGAAAATCAAAACCGAACATGGCGCCTTCGGCATTCGCGGCACCGCATTCGATCTGTTGACCAGCCGCGCAGCGACGGAGATCGCCGTGCATGAGGGACAGGTCGCCATTCAAACCCCGTTCGGCAATGCATCCGTGGGCGCCGGCGAAGTGTACCGGCTGACGGCGGCGGCGGCGCCGGTGGAACTGGCCGAAGCCTCCCCTGCCATGGTCGAGACCGTAGCCAAGATGATCGGTCTGTTGGATACCACCAACGACGAGCCTATGCGCTCGAAAGCCGCTGCCAAGAAGTCGAAAGCACAAGATGAACCCCAAGAAAAAGCCGAGGTAAAACCCCAAGCAAAGCCCAAACCCAAGACCGAAACCGTGGCGGCGCTTACCCAGGACGAGGCGGCTCTCAAAAAAGCGATCGCCGGCAGAAATAAGGCCAATCTAATCTACCTGGACACCACCGCCGGGCGGCTGGTGATCGAGACCCTGCCCAAACTGGCGCCCGAACATGTCAAGCGCATCAAGGATCTGGTGCGCGCCAAATTCTATGACGGTCTGACCTTCCATAACGTGGTCGCCAATTTCGCCGCCGAGACCGGCGATCCCGGCGGCTCGGGCTCCGGCGGCTCGGGCCAGAAATTGAAGGCCGAAATTTCCAGCACCAAGTTTGTGCGCGGCGTGGTCGGCATGAAGCGCAATCGCAACGACAAGGACAGCGCCGACAGCCAATTCTTTATCACCCTCGGTGCGGCCAAGCATCTGGACGGCAAATATACGGCCTGGGGCCGGGTGATCTATGGCATTCGCCACACCGATGCGCTCAAAAAAGGCTCGCCGCCCAGCAATCCGGACAGCATCAAAACCATGCGCCTGGCCACGGATGTGAAATAGACGCCTCCTTGAAGCACCCAAATCCTTGAACTAAGCTCGCCCCCGTCAGCGCACCACCAAGGCTGCGCCATCAGGAGGGATCATGCTCAAGCTATATGACTATTTCCGTTCCGGCGCGGCGTACCGGACGCGCATCGCCCTCAATCTCAAGGGCCTCGAATATGAGCAAAGCTCGATCCACCTGACCCGGGACGGCGGCGAGCAATTTTCCGAGGACTATGCCGCCCTCAACCCGCAAAAGCTGGTGCCGACACTGATCGACGGCGAGACCACGCTGATCCAGTCCATGGCGATCATGGAATATCTGGAAGACGCCTATCCGGAGCCGTCTCTGTTGCCGGCGGGCGCGGGGCCGCGAGCCAGGGCGCGCGGGCTGGCCAACATCGTCGCCTGCGACATCCATCCGGTGAACAATCTCCGGGTGCGGTTGTATTTGGCGGGTGAAATGGGTGTCAGCAAGGACGGCCAGAAACAATGGATCGAAAACTGGATCCACCTGGGATTTGAGGCCTATGAGGCATTGCTGGCCGATGGTGCGACGGGGCGTTTCAGCCACGGCGATATGCCGAGCATGGCCGACGCCTGCCTGATCCCGCAAATCGCCAATGCGCGGCTCAACAAGGTCGATATTGACCGCTTCCCGCGTATTCTTGAGATTGATGCCGCCGCAGCCGAGCACGAGGCCTTCATACGTGCCCTGCCCGCTAACCAGCCGGACGCGGAGTAGCTAGCCCGCCCACTCGGAGACGACGCTTTCGGCGCCGACGCGCTTGCGTTCCTGGGGCGCATCGGTTGCCGATCCGATATGGATGAAGCCAACAATCTCGGTCTCAGCGGCATGGCCCAAAGCGTTCTTGACTTCGGCGTGATAGGCCGGCCATTCGGTCAGCCATTGGGCAACGAAGCCCATGGCGTGGGCGCCGTTCAGAATATTCTGGCACAATGCGCCGCAGGACAATATCTGCTCCGAATGGGGCACCTTCACGTAGCGTTCCGGGTCCGGATGAAAGGTGATGGCCAGCAAAATTGGCGAGCGCGAAGGCCGGTCCCGGTTGAATTCCACCAGATCATCGGGGGCGTCCGGATTGTCCTCTTTGAACAATTTGCCATAGAGCGCGCCCAGCTTGGCTTGCGCGTCTTTGCGGATAATCTGGATTCGCCACGGCCCGATCCGGCCGTGATCGGGCACGCGTACGCCGGCGGCAATGATGGTGTTCAATTCGTCGTCGCTGGGTCCGGGATCGGTCATATTGGCGGCCACCACGGAACGCCGGGTGGTGATCAATTCGATTGGGGACTTGTCGATGCTTGGGGACATGGTTCAATGGCGCTCCAAATTCGGGTTGTCACATTTTGGTATAGCATTCCCGCCGGTTGACGGAAAGCGGCCAAAGATTGGTGCGAAGGGGCTGGCTCATCGGCTTAGGCCTACGCTAGAGCATTTCCGGACAAATATGAACCATTTGACCGGGATGATTTTGCCCCGTGGCTAGGAGCGCGCTGCATGGCGATGCATTGGCATCGTCAAAGGCGTGCGACAACGTCCACGGGTCAAAAGCACCCGGCCACCGGTGGGTCAAATCGGCTCCTAAGGCGGCGCCCCGGCGCTTGCCCGATGCAAAGGCATCGCGCTGCGCACCGCGCCTTGCCTTAAAAACCGATTTGCTCCCATCAAATTGATTCATATTTGTCCGGAATTGCTCTAGAATAGGCGATGCAGGACAACCCCGAAACCAGCCAAGCGCACATCCTCGCTATCGAGGATGACGCCATGCTGCTCAGGGCGTTCAGCGACTATCTGGTTTATAGCGGCTATTCTCTGACGCCGATCCAATATACCGGGCCCGAGGCGCTGGATTTGGAAGGTCTGCAAATGGACGGCCCGGCGCCGGACATGATCATTTGCGATTACCGCCTGCCGGGCGATCAAAGCGGCATCGAAATCATCCAATCCGTCAGGACTTTGTTTGGGCGGGACATCCCGGCGATCCTGTTTACCGGTGATGCAGACCCTGGCACCGCCAGAAAAGCCGCCGCCATACCGGCTGCGAAAATGCTCCTAAAGCCGGTGCGCATGAAGACCCTGACCGATGAAATCGCAGCGCTTCTAAAGCGTTAGCGTCACTTCTTTTTCTTCTTAAATGCCGGCAGCGTGTCGGCGTGGCCCGGATTGTCGATAAAATATTTAACCAAGGCGATGGATTCTTTTTCGTCCCACTCGGCGCCGCCTTCCAGCTTGCCGATCTCGCGGCCTTTGCGGTCAAACAGGAACGTGGTCGGCATGTTCAGCACGCCAAGGGTTTTGGCCACTTTCACTTCCCGGTCCAGATTGAGGCTGAGATTCTTGAGCTTCAAGCGGCGCATCATGCGCTTTGCCTTGCGCTTGCCCTCCCGGTCGATGTTGAGAACAACCACAGAGAAATCATCGCCGCCGAGGGATGCCTGTAGCCGGTCGAGGGACGGCAATTCCCGAATGCAGGGCGCACACCAAGTGGCCCAGAAGTTCAAAAGCACCACCTTGCCTTTGTAATCATCAAGACCGACAACCTTCCCGTTGCCGTTTTTCCATTGCACGCCGGCACGGCTGCGCGATGCCGGCGCCAGGGTAAAATTCTGCATATGACCGCTAAGCTCAGGCCCGGCGGCGGCGGTCCCCGCAACCGGAATGGTGGCCAGGGAAACAAGCCCGGCGATCATGAGCGGGGCTAGGCCCAAGGATATCTTCATCAATTCAGTCCCTTTGGTGGCTCAGGCGGTGATCTCAACCATCATTATATAGTCCGTAATCGGCCAATTATGACTTCCTGCGAATGAACTTGCATAAACTTATCGTGATCCGAAGGATGCGCGCCCTACTCCACCGTGATGGAATTCTCTAGGTCGGTGGTATTTCCGAATGACCATCCTACCACCCGACCCTACCTTACATTTGACCTCGATGTCACTGCGTCACACCTGTTCGCACCGACATACAACGACTACCAACAGTTCCTCTACGACACCATAACCGATCTGCGTCAGAAGGGTTGGTATTTTGAGAGGATTGCGGATTGGTTGAATGAGAACGGATATCCCACTGTGAGGGGTAAGACGTTTCGGAGTCCTCACGTTCACTCCATCGTGAAAAAGAAGAGGATCAGGGATGAACGGTTGGAACGGAGACACGAACCTCAACTATCCAATTTCGGGTTACGGTTCGTAGACAGGACTCTCATCAACTCGAACTGAGGGATACCGAACCTTCTAATTCGACCTCGATATCCCCATATCCATTTTATTTTCGTAACCAGTGATTCCTGTGCATCCCCTTGGTCTAAATAGGTATGCAAAGGAGATCACTATGAACACGCAAACACACGATACCCAGATATTCTCAGCAATGGTGGAGATACTCATCTCATCAGGTCTTGGTGAAGAGGACTACGGTTTCACCAAGAACCATCACCAGACACGGTATGAGGAACTTGCATCGGTCATGAACCAGAGGGGATTCTCTAACCGTGCTGGGAAACCTCTGAACCGCAATGCACTCAAACAGGTGGTGCATAGGGTTCGTCAGAAGGAAGACCTGTTCGATACCTTGAAACCTGATTGGGATCAATTTAG
>Ga0233439_10002330_pt1 | contig 21684 bp, 16 predicted proteins | sample SI_123_September_6_FD_182713 | JGI IMG/M metagenome (GOLD analysis project Ga0233439, IMG submission 182713) | Seawater microbial communities from Saanich Inlet, British Columbia, Canada - SI_123_September2016_100_MG | ecosystem: Environmental > Aquatic > Marine > Inlet | place: Canada: British... | reverse complement strand
GCATGCCGCCTGACAGCGACCGCGAATAGGCATTGGCTTTGTCAGCCAGGCCGACAATTTCAAGAATTTCATCCGTGCGCCGATCTTTTGGTCCGATGCCATATAGTCCAGCTTGAAATTCGAGCAATTCCCGGGGTGTAAAAAATGGGTCCAGGTTAAGTTCCTGGGGCACCACACCGATGGCCGTTTTGGCATTTCGCCGGTTCGTATCGATGTTGTAATCCCAAATATGCACGCTGCCGGCCGTTTTGGTGGTCAGCCCCGCCAGAATATTGATTAAGGTGGACTTTCCAGCGCCATTTGGCCCCAAAATCCCAAAAAAAGCGCCCCGTGGGACGGTCAGGTTGACGTCTTTAAGGGCGGTTTTAGGGGGGCTTTTGGCATCCCCTTCATAGGTCTTTGAAAGGCCGCAGATTTCCACGGCATTTTTGGGTAATCTGTCTTGATCAACCCTAAGATCTGGGGAAAGTTCGGCATTCCGGGGCTTGGGCCCAGATGGGTAAGTAACATTCATGAAAAAGCTGTTTCCGGCGGTTGATTGCGCATAGGCAATCGGTATCATCCGGGGTATAGGGTGGTCAACACGGCCTTTCGCGCATTCGTATCAGAAGAGGAATTCCTTGATGGAATCTGAAAAAGAAACCGTAATTATAGTGGAAACCCCAACCGTTGGCTGCAATGGGGGCACCCATGGCCATCCCCGGGTCTTTCTGAATTTGGGCGCGGGTGGCAAGGCTGAATGTCCTTATTGTGGGCAGCATTTTGTCTTGAAAGCCGGCACCAAGGTTGGAAGCAGCCATTGAGTCCATCGCCAAAAGCTGGAAGTAAACCCCATCATCTGTTTTTGGTGGATGGGTCCGGGTTTATTTTTCGCGCCTATTTTGCGCTGAAGTTAAACATGACCCGAAGCGACGGCACACCCACCAATGCGGTGTTCGGGTTTTGCAATATGTTGATGAAGCTTTTGGACGACACAGAGGCTGATTATCTTGTCGTGGTGTTTGATGCCGCACGCAAAACCTTTCGCAGTGACATCTATCCCGATTACAAGGCCCACCGGCCACCACCGCCCGATGATCTGGTCCCCCAATTTGCCCTGATCCGTGAAGCAACGGCGGCCTTCAATGTGCCCGCCGTGCAGCTGGAAGGCTATGAAGCCGATGACTTGATTGCCACCTATGCCCGTCAAGCCCGCGAAGCAGGGGATGAGGTAACCATCCTGTCTTCGGACAAGGACATGATGCAGTTGATCGGCTTGGGTGTCAGCATGCAGGACCCCATCAAATCCGGCCGGATTGGTGCGGAAGAAGTGATGGTAAAATTTGGCGTGACGCCTGACAAAGTGATCGAGGTTCAGGCGCTGGCCGGGGATTCCGCAGATAATGTTCCGGGCGTGCCCGGCATTGGGGTGAAAACGGCAGCGGAATTAATCAATCTTTACGGCGATCTTGAAACGCTGTTGGCAAAAGCCGGAGAAATAAAACAGCCAAAGCGCCGCCAAAACCTGATCGAATTTGCAGATCAGGCAAGGGTTTCAAAGCAATTGGTGATCTTGAAGGATGATGTGCCCGGCGTTGATGATTATCACAGCTTCATCAAACGCGAACGCGACACCGAAATGCTCCTTAAATTTTTGCATGCACAGGAATTTAACTCCATCGCCGCACGGGTCAGAAGTGAGCCTGATGGCGATGGTCGAGTGGTTGAGCCGGGCTCCCAAACCAATGCCAACCCCGCACCAAAATCAGGTGAAATGCCCCCCGCGTCTCAAGATTCTACCGCACACCCAAGCGCCAATTTAGGCAAGGGCGAATACGAACTGGTGACCGATGAAGACAGGCTTTCTGTCTGGATCAAAGCGGCCATAGATGCGGGCCGGGTTGCCGTGGACACAGAAACCACCTCCCTTGATTCCATGCGTGCAGAACTGGTGGTGGTTTCTCTTTCCTATGATGCGGGCAAGGCCTGTTATATCCCGCTCGCCCACCGCATGGTGGCACCCCAAGGGGCGCTTGATCTTGGGGGCGATGGTGATGATGGGGGCACAGATCAGAATACACCGGAACAAATTGATCGGGACACGGCGCTGGCACTTTTGAAGCCCTTGCTGGAAGACCCATCGGTGTTGAAGGTTGGGCATAATATTAAATACGACACAGAAATTCTTGCGCGCTACGACGTTGGGATTACGCCTGTCGATGACACCATGGTGCTGTCTTATGTTCTGGAAGCAGGCCAGCACGGCCATGGGCTGGATGAATTATCGTTGCGGATGCTGGGTCATGCCAATATCAAATTTGGAGACGTGGCAGGGGTTGGTAAAAAAAGGGTGACCTTTGATTATGTGCCGCTGGACCGCGCGCTTGATTACGCAGCGGAAGACGCAGACATGACCTTGCGGCTGCATGATGTTTTGAAACCCCGTTTGGCCCGCGATCATATGGCAACGGTTTATGAAACCCTTGAACGGCCCCTGATCCCGGTTCTGGTTGCCATGGAAAGTGCTGGCATCAAAGTGGCCCCCGGGCATTTAAAGACGCTGAGTACAGATTTCACCAAACGGCTGGATAAACTGGAAATTAAAATCCACGCCACGGCGGGGCGCGACTTTAATGTCGGCAGCCCAAAGCAATTGGGCGAAATTCTGTTTGATGATCTGGGTATACCGGGGGGCAAAAAAGGCAAAACCGGGGCCTATGCCACAGGGGCAGATATTCTTGATAATCTGGCAGGCCAGGGCCATGACATTGCCCAACAGGTTTTGGATTGGCGTCACTTATCAAAACTTCGGTCCACCTATTCCGATGCCCTGCAGGCCCAGATCAATCCAGACACGGGCCGGGTGCATACATCGTATTCCATGGCCGTGGCATCGACGGGCAGATTGTCATCGACCGATCCCAATCTTCAGAACATTCCCGTTCGCACCGAAGAAGGGCGGAAAATCCGCGAAGCCTTCATTGCCGAAAAAGGCATGAAGCTAATTTCTGCAGATTATTCCCAAATCGAATTGCGCCTTTTGGCCCATGTCGCCGATATCAAGGTGTTGAAAGATGCCTTTCAAAATGGCGATGATATTCACGCATTGACCGCATCGGAAATGTTCAATGTACCCATTGAAGGCATGGACCCGATGATCCGTCGGTCGGCCAAGGCTATCAATTTCGGGATCATCTATGGCATTTCGGCCTTTGGCCTTGCGCGCCAGCTTTCCATTCCCAATGGCGAAGCGGCGGAATACATCAAATCCTATTTCAAACGCTATCCCGGCATTCGCGATTACATGGAAGACACCAAAGAATTTGCCCGCAATCATGGCTATGTGGAAACCATTTTTGGCCGCCGCATTCACACCCCGGGCATTTCTGCCAAAGGCCCACAAAAGGCCTTTGCCGAACGCGCCGCCATTAATGCCCCGCTTCAGGGGGCTGCCGCCGATGTCATCAAGCGTGCCATGATCCGCGTGCCCGCAGCCCTTTTAAAAAACAAGCTAAGCGCCACAATGTTGCTGCAAGTCCACGATGAATTAATTTTCGAAGCCCCAGAAGCCGAAGCCGAAGCCACGGCAAAAGCAGTGGTGGCCGTAATGACCGGTGCCGCCCATCCAGCAACCAATATTTCTGTGCCCCTAGAAGTTGAAACCGGCATCGGCGACAGCTGGGCCGAAGTGCATTAGGCCATCTGGCCCAACTTAAGTGCAGATAAATCAGGGAGTAGCTGTGGAGCCAATTTCGGTTCGTGTTCAGGGGGCGGTTTATGCGTCGGGGTTGTTTGGCGCGACCATGTCGAACCTTGGCTCGGTGGTGGTGCCGCTTTGGCTTTTGCACCTGCATGCCAGCCCGTTGATGATTGGGTTGGCACTGGGCAGTTTCAATCTTTTGCCTTTTTTGTTTTCGGTCCATGGCGGGGCCATGATGGATCGTCTGGGCGCCAGGCGCGTCATGATCGGGTTTGCCATCATTGGTGCGATGATGCCGCTTTTGTACCCGGTCTTTCCGTGGATCGGTGCGGTGTTTGTGTTCCAGCTTGTTCTGGGTCTTTCCTCGACCATTGGCTGGGCGGGGGCCCAGACGCTGGTGGGTCAAATCATGCGTGGCAGCCCGCAATACGCAGGACGCCTGACCTTTTATGGGGTTTTGGGAAATCTGGTTGGTCCACCCTTGGTGGGAGCCGGGTGGGATTTCATCGGGCCTTGGGGGGCTTTTGGCATGCTGTTCGTATGGGCGATGTGCCAGTTGGGCGCGGCATTGGCATTGCCCCGGACAGAGGCCGAGACGAAAAACGATGCGCCCAAATTTGGCTTTGCAGATCTTTTGCCGGAGCTTAAAAGCTACACAGCCGCTTTTGGGTTGATGGCGATGCCGGTGGTGACGTTTCTTATAATGGTGTCGATGTTGCGCATCGGCGGGCATTCGATCCAGAGTTCATTTTACGTGGTGTATCTGAACGGTGTTGGCCTATCAGGCACGGCCATTGGTCTTTTGCTGGCAACCGGTGCGGCAGCGGCGGCCGTTGGTGCATTGTTGGCCGCCCCCATGACGGGCCGGATTAACGGGCTTTGGTTGTTGCTGATCACGTCTGCAATTTCTGTGGCACTGATTGCCATCACACCTTGGCTTGGGCTTTATGTATTGTTCCTGTTTGCTCAGGCCGGTCGGGGTTTGGCGGTAGGCATTTCCACACCCCTGATCATTACTGAAATGTCATCGGTGGTGGGCAGCAATCAGGGCAAGGCCGTGGGGCTTCGGACCATGTCCAACCGCTTCATGTCGACCATTGGGCCCATTGCCATGGGCGGGCTTGTTTCTCTGGTTGGATTGGAAAGCAGTCTTTTGATCGGCGGTGGGGTTCTTGTGGCTTTGATGGTTCTGGCCACGGTTTACGCCAAATATAACAAGATTTTATAGGTGAGATGCGCAAAACGCCGACCCGGGAACCCGGATCGGCGTTTAGAAATTCAGGTCTGAATTTGTGCTCTAGGCTGCGGGACGAATGGCCGCCTTTTTGATGCCGTCATCGACTTGGGGCTCAAATTCAACGAAGTTTTTCTCAAACATACCAGCAAGCGCCTGCGCGGTTTTGTCATAGGCTGCCTTGTCTGACCAAGTGTTGCGTGGGTTAAGCACTTCGTCTGGAACATCGGGGCAGCTTTGGGGAACGTCCATCCCGAAATTGGGATCAGGTGCCATAACGACGCTGTCGAGTTTGCCTTCAAGGGCCGCTGTAAGCATGGCGCGGGTATGGGCAATTTTCATGCGGGTCCCAACGCCATACGCACCACCGGTCCAGCCGGTGTTGACCAGCCAGCACTGGGTCTTGTGACGGGCGATCAAATCACCCAAAAGCTTGGCATAGACTGTGGGGTGGCGTGACATGAAGGGCGCACCAAAGCAGGTGGAAAACGTTGCTTCGGGTTCGGTAACGCCACGTTCTGTGCCAGCAACCCGTGCGGTATAGCCTGACAGGAAATGATACATGGCCTGATCAGCGCTCATCTTGCTGATGGGAGGCAGGACACCAAAGGCATCTGCGGTCAGCATGACAATGTGTTCCGGACGTCCTGATGTCAGGGTTTCGGAAATGTTGGGAATGAATTCGATGGGATACGAGACGCGGGTGTTTTCGGTCAGCGCATCGGATGAGAAATCAAGTTCCCGGGTCACGGGATCAATGACAACATTTTCCAATACCGTGCCAAAACGATGGGTCGTGGCATAAATTTCAGGTTCGGCTTCGGCAGACAGATTAATCGCCTTGGCATAGCAGCCGCCTTCGAAATTGAAGATGCCGTTGTCAGACCAGCCATGTTCGTCATCACCCACCAGGGTGCGCGAGCCATCAGCGGAAAGCGTTGTTTTGCCGGTTCCCGAAAGGCCAAAGAAAATGGCCGCATCATTGTCGCTGCCAACGTTGGCAGAACAATGCATGGGCATAACCCCTTCGGCGGGCAACAGATAATTGAGGATGGAGAACACCGATTTTTTGATCTCACCGGCATACCAGGTGCCCGTGATCAGAACTTCCTTGGCGCCAAAGTTCAAAATGATACAGATGTCTGAATTGGTGCCATCGGTGGCCGGGTCTACGTTAAGGCCCGGTGCGTGCAGGATGGTGAAGGATGGATCAAAGTTCGCCAGCGCTTCTGTATTGGGCTGGATGAACATGTTGCGGGCAAACAGGGCGTGCCACGCTGTTTCCGTCACCAAACGGATGTTCAGCTGGTAATCCAGATCGGCACCCGCATAGGCATCTTGAATAAACAGATCATGGTCTTTGTAATAATCAACAATTTTGGCGCGAATGGCGTTGTAATTGTCTTCGGAAATGGATTTGTTGACCGCGCCCCACCAGATGTCGTCGCGGCTTGATGGTTCTTCGACAATAAACTTGTCCTTGGGAGAACGGCCCGTGTATTCGCCGGTTTCAACAACCAGCGAGCCGCCGGGTGCAATCAAACCTTCGCTACGGCGGATCGATTCTTCATAAAGTGCCGGTTCGGCAAGATTCCAAAACACAGATTTGGCATTCTTAATGCCGTGTTTTTCTAGTCCGATGCTGCTTTTTATGGGGCCTTGGTCTTCCACTTTATTCTCCCGTAATGTGCCGGGGGTAACCGAATATGTATTGGTTATCCCTAGAGCCCCTTATATACGGAAAGCCAACGCCCGATGCCACCCCCATACGCGACTTTGTCGCATTTTAGTGCTGCTTGTGGACAAATCGGTGGAAAAGGGGCGGGATTGGTCTCAATTTTGCCCAATTTTCCCTGATTTATTAAGCATAAAACCAGAAATCGGGGTGGGCGGCGTTACAGGGGCTTAAATAAACAGGCCTTCGGCTTAGATAAACAGGCCTTCGCCTATGGCCGTGCGCCAGATGATAGAGGCTCCGACGATGATGGTCAGGGCACCGATGACCATGGACAAGCTCTGGGTTGCCCCTTCCAGTCGGTTGGAGGTAAGCCTGAGCGGCACCGCAATGGCGCAAGACAGGATGGCCATGCCAATGATGCTGCCAAATCCGAACAGCAAAATATAGAGAACACCCATCCAAACAGATTCAATCGTGCTCAAGGCCAGCAATACCAATGCAGCCGAGCCGGCCAATCCATGCATCAGCCCGACGATAAGGGCGCGGACCGGTAATTTTCTTGGGTGGGCATGGCGGTGAGCGGTGGTGTCGTGGGATGCCTGCTGACTGTGACGGTGGGCATGAAAATGCGGGCTGCCATCATGGGCATGGGCATGAAAATGGGCTTTTTTCCGAATGAAGCGGACCACAACGTCAATGCCGAGCCCCACCAGCATCAGGCCAACGGCAAATTCCAGAAACAGCGATAGATTTTTTGGCACCGCCATGTCCATTGCCAAGACCACGGACCCAATGATGAACAGCGTGATGGTGTGGCCAAGCCCCCAGGCAATGCCAAAGCGGGTGGTTTCCCGCACGGTTCGCGCGCGCGTGGCCAAACTGGCAACAGCAGCGACATGATCGGCTTCAATGGCATGTTTCATGCCGATCAAAAAACCTAGCCCAAGGACAGAAAGCATGCGGGTGATCCTCACCTGAATTTTTGTTATATTGTTGTTAGGCCGGACAGGGAAACCCGCAGGCCGCGCCATCATAGTTATGGTGTGATGGCTGTCAATCACGGGATGTGCGACTGCGTTGCAACGTCATATAATTCATGCCGGACGTCAAAATGTCATTGAATGGCCCTTAAATTGCCCCATTTGCAGATTTGTTTAGAGTGGTACCTGAGTTGCCTGGAACCCAGCCTTTAAGGCTTTAACCATTAAGGGGATAACCAATGGCCGACACGATTGCGCTTGTTGATGATGACCAGAATATTTTGACCTCTGTTTCCATGTCTCTGGAGGCCGAGGGGTTTTCTGTGGACACCTATGTTGATGGCGAGAAAGCCCTTGAGGGCATGAACGCCCGACCGGTTGATCTGGCGGTTCTGGATATCAAGATGCCCAGAATGGATGGGATGGAGCTGTTAAATCGCATTCGGAAAACCTCCAAAATGCCAGTCATTTTTCTGACCTCGAAAGACGAAGAAATAGACGAGCTTCTGGGCCTGCGTATGGGGGCCGATGATTACATCAGCAAACCCTTTTCCCAGCGCCTTTTGATCGAACGCATCCGCGCGCTTTTGCGGCGCACCGCATTAACCGCAAGCAACGGTGATGGAGAAGTGGGCAAGAATGTGATTGTTCGCGATAAGCTGGTTCTAGATCCCGATCGTCACCTTTGCACATGGGATAACAATGGTGTGCAATTGACCGTGACCGAATTTCTAATTTTGCAATCTCTGGCAACCCACCCGGGCCATGTCAAAAACAGGGACCAGTTGATGGATGCAGCCTATGGTGAACACATATACGTCGATGACCGCACCATCGATAGCCACATCAAAAGGCTGCGCAGAAAGTTCAAGCAGGTGGACGATGATTTTGCACAGATCGAAACCCTGTATGGGCTTGGATACCGTTACGGAGATGCCTGATCGGTCTGATCGATCGGTGAACTGGGCAATGGGGGTTCAATGAAGGGAGAAATCCCCAAAAACGATAAAGGGATTGATGCAAATTCGGGTCGGCGGTCCCGGTTTCGTTCCATCACCGCGCGGGTTTTGGCCGTCAATGTTTTGGCGCTGGTCATTCTTGTCGTGGGGCTGCTTTATCTCGACCGTTACAAAGAACATTTGATCCAATCTGAATTGTTATCCCTTGAAACCCATGGGGGCATTTTTGCGGCAGCGCTGGGCGAAGCGGCGGTGACCACCAATCCTGCCATGGGTCAGGATTTTCTGACGGCCATGGCCCGGCCCATGGTGCGCCGGCTTGCGGTGCCGGGCGGGCTTCGGGCGCAATTGTTTGCCGCCAATGGGGATTTGATTGCCGATAGTCGGTATCTGGGCGGCAAAAAGGGGAAGGTTCAGATCAAGGAATTGCCCCCGCCCCAAAGCCCCACCGGATTTTTTGGCTCCCTTCTGGGAACTGCGATCGATCGCTATGATTGGGTGCTGCACCAATTATCGGCAGGGCCAACGTATTTGGCATATCCAGAAAAACCCGCCCCCAAGGCTGCTGATTATCCCGAAGCACAAAGGGCACTGGCGGGTGAGACCCGACGGTCCGTGCGTGCGCGCGCCAATGGCCAGCTTGTCTTGATGGTGGCTTTGCCAGTCCAGCGTTACAAACAAGTTTTGGGCGCGCTGGTTTTGTCCATTGGGGATGAACGATTGTCGGCAGACATCAGGGGTGTGCGGATTGAAATCCTGACGGTCTTTCTGATCGTTCTGGCAATCACGGTGCTGATGAGCCTGTGGCTGGCAGGCACCATTGCAAGGCCCATGCGTCAACTTGCCGCTGCCGCAGACAGGGTTCGCCACGGTCAGGATCAAGCCCGCTCCGTGACAATTCCAGATTTCACCAATCGGGGCGATGAAATTGGCGACCTGTCGGGCGCGCTCAGGGAAATGACCCAGGCGCTTTGGGTGCGAATGGAAGCCATTGAAGGCTTCGCCGCCGATGTTGCCCATGAAATCAAAAACCCGTTGACCAGCCTTAAAAGTGCCGTTGAAACCGCATCCAGGTTTGAATATCCCGAACAACAGAAACGGCTTATGGCGGTAATTCTGGATGATGTGGAACGTCTGGATCGATTGATCACGGATATTTCCGATGCGTCCCGGTTGGATGCGGAACTGGGCCGGGCACGGATGACCAAGGTCGATATTCGCGGCATTTTGGAAACGTTGGTCGATATTGAACGCACAACAAGAGAAAGTGCTGCAAAAGAAAGTGCAGCCAGTGCCCCGGAATTTATTCTGGCATTGCCGGGGGATGATGATTTTACGGTTTTGGGGATGCGCGATCGTTTGGGGCAGGTATTTGCCAACCTGATTGCCAATGCGGTTTCTTTTTCGCCACCAGGTGGCACCATCCGCATCACCGGCAATCACCTTGATGGGCGCATCTGCATTGCCATTGAAGATCAGGGGCCGGGAATGCCGCCGGGAAAATTCCAGGCGGTTTTTGAACGCTTTTATACAGAACGCCCCATTGGTGAAAAGTTTGGCACCCATTCGGGGCTGGGCCTCAGCATTTCGCAACAAATCATTGATGCCCACCGGGGACATATACGGGCAGAAAATGTGGAACGCGAAGGTGCAGTTGTGGGGGCGCGGTTTGTGATCAGCTTGCCAGAATATAATCGGGTTTGAACCATGGATAAGCAAAACTGCATTCATGCAACCTGTGTCAGCATTGAAGGCCCTGACGGCCCTGATGATATGCGCGGCGTGATCTTGCGTGGGCGCTCAGGGGTCGGGAAATCAGATATTGCCTTACAGTTGATCGATCGGGGTGCTCGGTTGGTGGCCGATGATCAGGTCGCCCTCAGGGTTGAGGGTGGGCGCGTCGTGGCGTCGGCACCTTTGGCCCTTGCCGGGCTTTTGGAAGTGCGGGGATTGGGCATTGTGCGCCTTGATCCAGGGGCCTTACAGGGTCTAGTGCCCATTGATCTGATCGTTAATATTGTGGACCCGGGCACAGATTTGGATCGCCTGCCAGAGGCTGCTTATGGCAAATTACTGGGCATTTCCATCCCTATGATTGACCTTGCACCCTTTGAGGCATCATCTTCGATGAAGGTGTGTCTTGCCGTTGGTGTGGGACCGGGGGTAATAATGGCATCCGATCAAGATAGGAAGGTCGCCTCAGGTGGCCAGAAAAGCGCCGATGAGAAAAGAGGCGATCAGGAAAATGGCAGGCAGGAAAAAAATGGCAACCGATAAAAAATCCAAGGGCCCAGGCATCGGGCTTGTTCTGGTTACCCATGGGGTATTGGCCGAAGCGTTGCTTGACGCCATGGTGCATGTTGTCGGTCCCCAGGAAAATATTGCACCCATTTGTATCGGTCCAGATGATGAAATGGGTGTGCGGCGTGCGGAAATCATGGAAGCGATTGTCCGTGTCGAAGCCGGGGCAGGCGTTATCGTCATGACGGATATGTTCGGGGGCACCCCATCCAATCTGGCGCTTTCAGCATTGGGCGAAAAAGGGGTTGAGGTGGTTGCCGGGGTTAACCTGCCCATGCTGATTAAATTCGCCAGCACCCGTTCGGTGGAATCTCTTGAAACCGCAGTTGTCAGCATTCAGGAAGCGGGGCGTAAATATATTAATGTGGCCTCCAGTTTCTTGCGCGATTCCGAATAGGCTTAAGGAGACACGGGTGGCCAAAAGTACCAGTGGGAAAACAACAGGCAGCAACAATGATGGCAACAGCCCAATATCCCGCACCGTTATTATTGCCAGCGAATTAGGGCTTCATGCCCGCCCAGCCGCAGAATTTGTCAAACAAGCCGGTCAGTTCGACGCCCAAATAGAGGTCTCTTGTAAGGGGAACACCGTGGGGGGGCTGTCAATTCTGGGATTGATGATGCTGGCCGCGAGCCATGAAACAGAAGTGGTCATCTCTGCCCGTGGGGTTGATGCCCCATCTGCGCTGGCGGTTCTGGGCGATCTTCTTGAGGGCCAAGCCCCCAAAGCCAGCTAAAAACCGGCCCGTTCTCTGGTATTTTCAACAATACATAACAATATAAAGTTTGATTTATGTTTTCTTAAGGCTTATGTGAGACTGTATCTGGTGCCGCGAAAGCGTGGCACCGTTTTAATTTCAATCCTGCGCCAGATCAGGTCTGGCCTGGAAACGCCATCACATTTTTGGGAGAAAGCCGTTGAACACCGAGACAAATAGCAATGATTTCAAGGTTGCGGATATGAGCCTCGCCGAATGGGGGCGCAAGGAAGTATCCATTGCCGAGACTGAAATGCCGGGTCTTATGGCTTTGCGTGAAGAATATGGCAAGGAACAGCCGCTGAAGGACGCGCGCATTGCGGGTTGTCTGCATATGACCATCCAGACGGCGGTTTTGATTGAAACCCTGACCCATCTGGGTGCCGAGGTTCGGTGGAGTTCGTGCAACATTTTTTCAACCCAGGATCAGGCGGCTGCGGCCATGGCTGCGGCGGGCATTCCTGTGTTCGCCTGGAAGGGTGAAACCGAGGAAGAAGCCGAATGGTGCATTGAGCAGACCATTACCGGCCCCGATGGCTGGCATCCCAACATGATTTTGGATGATGGCGGCGATCTGACCAAACTGATGCATGACAAATATCCAAAATTGATGGATGACGTAAAAGGCATTTCAGAAGAAACCACCACCGGAGTCTTGCGTCTGTTTGAAATGCAAACCAGGGCGGAATTGATGTGCCCGGCCATCAACGTCAACGATTCGGTGACCAAGTCAAAATTCGACAATCTTTATGGTTGTCGGGAAAGCCTGATTGACGGCATCAAGCGTGCCACAGACGTCATGCTTGGTGGCAAGACGGCCGTGGTTGCGGGATATGGTGACGTGGGCAAGGGCTGTGCGGCCGCACTTTCAGGCCAGGGTGCACGTGTCCTTGTGACCGAAATTGATCCCATTTGCGCCCTTCAGGCTGCAATGGAAGGTTTTGAAGTTGTCACCATGGAAAATGCCGCACCCCGGGGCGATATTTTTGTAACCGCGACGGGCAATGTCGGCATCATCACCATTGATCATCTCCGCGCCATGAAGGATCGCGCCATTGTGTGTAACATTGGCCATTTCGATAGCGAGATTGAGGTCAGTGCATTGCGCAATTCGAACTGGGACGAAATTAAGCCCCAAGTTCATGAAATCACCAAATCCGATGGCAAGCGGTTGATCCTGCTGGCCGAAGGGCGGTTGGTTAATCTTGGTTGTGCAACAGGGCATCCCAGCTTTGTCATGAGCTTTTCATTCACCAATCAGGTCATTGCCCAGATTGAACTGTGGAAAAATCATGCAACCTATAAAAATGAAGTGTACTTCCTGCCCAAGCATCTGGATGAAAAAGTGGCCCGGTTGCATCTGGACCATGTTGGTGTCGGATTGACAAAACTGAGCCAGGCTCAGGCTGATTACATCTCTGTGCCCGTAGATGGCCCTTTCAAACCGGATCACTACCGGTACTAGACCGGTACCGGGAAGCCGCCCTTGTCGGCGGCCAAGATGGGCCTTAAACTGGTGGCCATGCTAATCCTGTTCTTGATAGCGCCTCGATAGGGGGGAACCAGTGTCATGTGGGCTGTTGTCCCTTTATCAGGCCCCGTCCCTGAATTAATCTCTGACCTTTTAGGGGGTGCGGGAACGGGGGATGAAGCCTTGGTTCTGCGGTTGGTCGGCGTGCTTTTGGGTGCCGCATTACTGGCATCAATTGCCCTTGCATGGCGCCATGCCCGCAGCCTTCGGGTTGCGCGTAAAAATCTTGAAATTGCTAAAATTGATACCAGCCTTATTGGGGCAGCCCTTAACAGTGCTTCGGGAAGCTTTTGGGCTTGGCCCTCTGAATCAGATACAGAAGAACCGGGGCTCTTTGGCCCGGGGCTCGCTAATTTATTCGGGGTCAGCGAAGATTTCCTAAAGGCAGATGGCAACATTTATGAAAATCTGGATTCCGGTTGCAGGCGGCAATTGAGGGATTATGTCGTCAATCTGCGCAGCAACGGGGCGCCATTCGCCATGCGTGTCGTTACCGTTGATGCCAAACGCACGTTGGAAGCCCGGGGGCTCAGAAGCTCGGCTAAAAATACACAGGCAGATGACCGAACCTGGGACACAATTTGGTTCCGGGATGTCACCGGCGTGGTGGTCGAAAAAAACCGGCTGATTGATCAAACCCAAGAAATGACGGGGGTAATTTCAGGGTATCGCCACCTGTTTGATGGATTGAATATTCCTGCCTGGGTGCGTGGACCCGATTTATCAATCGTCTATTGCAATGATGCGTATGCCCACGCCGTAGATCAACCAACACCAGAAGCCGCCATTGCCGAGGGCTCGGAAATTGCCGGGGGGCCAATGGGCTGGGGGAAAGATCTGGCAGAAGAAGCGCGCGATGGGGGGGCGGGAAGAACCCGGTCCACCTACGTTGTTATGGGCGGTGAACGGTGCATGCTGGAGATTACGGAATCGCCCCTTGTTGGCGGTGGCTATTGGTCCATGGCCGGGTTTGCCATTGATTGTACGGATCAAGACATCGCACGTTCGGAATTGGCGCGCCATATCGCATCTCATGGCGAGGTTTTGGAAAGCCTGGGCACGGGGATTGTGGTTTTTGGTCCCGATACCCGGTTGCAGTTTTACAACATCGCATTTGCGCGCATGTGGGAATATGACCCTGAATGGTTGCGGTCTTTGCCAACCCATGGAGAAATGTTGGAAGACCTTCGGGCCAGACGGGCATATCCCGATCAGGCTGATTTTCAGGCATTCAAGCGGCAACGGATGGAACTTTATACATCCCTGATCGCATCCCAAGAGGAAGTCATTTATCTGCCAGATGGGCGGACCTTCCGGATGGTTATCAACCCCCATCCCTTGGGCGGCCTTTTGATTACGGTCGAAGACGTGACCGATCGGCTGACGCTGGAACGGTCTTATAACACCTTGATCGCAGTGCAATCGGAAACCCTGGATCACCTTCACGAAGGCGTCGTGGTGTTCGGCTCAGACAGCCGGTTAAAATTATTCAATCCCGCTTACGCCCGCATCTGGAAGCTTGATTCCCGTATGTTGCGTGGAGAACCCCGCATTCACGAAATCATTGATGCATCACAACCCTTGTTTAAATATGACGATAATTGGGAAGCGTTGCGCGAAAAATTATTGTCAGGGGTCCATGACCGGACACCGCGCACGGGGCGTTTTGAGCGGGCAGATGGGTCCATCCTTGATTTCTCGGTGGTGCCTTTGCCCGATGGGGCATTGTTGTTCAGCTATATTGATGTGACCGATTCCGTCACCGTTCAGCGCGCGCTCAGGGAACGCAATGATGCATTGTTGGCGGCGGATCAGTTGAAATCTGAATTTGTTACCAATGTTTCGTATGAATTGCGCACGCCGCTTAATACCATTATTGGCTTCACCGAAATTCTGTCGAACCAGTATTTTGGTTCGCTCAATGAACGCCAAGGTGAATACACCCGGGGGGTTCTTGAGGCATCCCAGGTCTTGCTTGCCTTGATCGATGATATTCTGGATTTGGCATTGATCGAATCAGGGCAGTTGGAACTTGAAATTAGCCAGATCAACATCCATGCCATGCTGACTCAGATGACAACGCTGGTGCAGGATAAGGCCCGCAAGAGTGAAATAGCCCTTGAGCTGGAATGCCCCGAAGATATTGGCACCATGGCGGGCGATGAACGTCGCCTCAAACAGGCCCTGTTTAATTTGGTCAGCAATGCCATTAAGTACACTCCGAAAGGGGGACTGATCCGGATTTCAGCGCTTCGCACAAGTGCCGGTCTTGACTTTGCCGTGACCGACACCGGCATTGGCATTGCCGAAGAAGATCAAGCGCGGGTTATGGGACGGTTTGAACGCGGCAGCTCTGATCGTGATGAACGTGCCAGGGGCATGGGCCTTGGGTTGGCATTGGTCAAAAGCTTCATCGAACTTCATGATGGCCAGCTCTCTATTGCGTCACAAGTTGGCGAAGGCACAACCGTCCGGTTTGTGATCCCTGTCGATGATGATGTAGAAAACGCCCCAGACCAGTAGAGCCGGGTCTAGTCTTCGGGAAGCCCTTTGGTGGTGGAATATTCAAAATGCAGGGATTCATCGGGGTGAACCCGTTTGAAGGCTGCGTGGGCTGCCAGGGCAGCTTCGGAAAATCCGGTCAGAATTAATTTCAGCTTTCCAGGATAGGTGGCGATATCGCCAATGGCGAAAATGCCGGGCCTGGTTGTTTCCATGGTCGCGGGGTCAGCGGTGATCTGGTGGTGATTGATATCAAGCCCCCATTGGGCAATGGGCCCAAGATCGGCGGCGAGGCCAAAAAAGGGCAGCAATATATCAGCATCCAGTTTGCGCTCGTTGCCATCCATGGCGCGAACCATGACGGCAGAAAGTTGGCCGCCCTCACCCTCAAGACCTGAAAGCTGATAGGGGATGACCAGTTCTACCTTTCCACCCGATTGCAGCGCGCGCATCCGCTCGACACTTTCAGGGGCGGCGCGGAATTTGTCGCGGCGATGAATGACATAGACATGTTCGGCAACATCGCTGAGTGACAAGGCCCAATCAACGGCAGAATCGCCCCCGCCGGCAATGGCCACGCGCTTGCCCTTGAAGGCATCACGCCGTGCAACCAGATAGAAGATGCTGGTGCCCTCAAATGCCGCCAAACCGTCTATGGGGGGGCGGTTTGGTCCAAAGGCACCGGCCCCGCCGGCGATCATGACTGCGCGGGCATAAATGGTAGTGCCGTTTGATGTGCAGAGGCAAAGGCGGCCATCGCTTATCTCGGTCAGGGTTTCTACCTGTTGGCCCAGATGAAAAACCGGCTCAAATGGTTCCGCTTGTTCCATCAATCGGGCGATCAGGTCTTGTCCCGTGATTTTCGGCCATGCCGGGATATCAAAGATGGGCTTTTCCGGGTACAGGGCCGCACATTGTCCACCCTGAATTTCCAATGCATCAACGACATGGCATTTCATCTTCAGCATGCCGCACTCAAAGACGGCAAACAGGCCCGCAGGCCCAGCACCGATGATGATCACATCTGTTTCTAATGCCCCATCTGGCATTGGGATGTTTTCAGGCCCGTTCATCGTTCGGGTTTTTCCTCATGTTATAATCTGGGCGACATAATTTGCGCATAAGATATAGAGGTCCGATCACTCTGCAAACCCCTTGCACATTTTGTAGTCTTGTTCCTGAGGGTTCGGGGGGTTACAAATTCGTTATGATTGAAATTTCACTGCCCGATCTTGATGCGACCATGGCCCTGGCGGCCCAAATTGCGCCCTTTTTGGAAGCAGGGGATGTGGTTGGCCTTGAAGGATCATTGGGGGCCGGAAAAACAACCTTTGCGCGCGATTTGATCGGCGCGATGGCCGCCCATTATGGTGCTGACCCTGTGGGCGAAGTGCCCAGCCCCACCTTTACGCTGGTTCAGGTCTATGAAACCGGTGGGGCACCGGTCTGGCATTTTGATCTGTACCGGTTGCGCGCACCCGAAGATGCGCTGGAACTTGGCATTGAAGAAGCGTTTTCCGAAGCCATATCGTTGATTGAATGGTCATCGAAGCTCGGAAATTATATGCCCCATGACTGGTTGGAAATCCGGCTGGAAATTAAGGGCGAATTTTCCCGCCATGGGCAAATTATTGGCCATGGGCTGCGCGGCGAAGCGATCGAAACCGCCTTTAAAGAGGTTTTATCGTGACCGAAACCAGCCCGCGCATCGACGTCATTGAGGCCTTTTTAGAAGAGGCCGGTTTTGGGGCGGCCAAGATTGAATGGTTGCCCGTTGATGCGTCGTATCGCCGTTATGGGAGGCTTCAATCTGGCAGCGCGCATGGGCAGATATTGTTGATGGATGCCCCGCCGGGCCAAGAAGATGTCCGCCCCTGGGTCAGGGTTGCGCGCCACCTTCGGGGGCTGGGCTTAAACGCCCCTGAAATTATTGCCAGCGATGAAAACGCCGGTCTTTTGATCATCGAAGATTTTGGCAGTGATACTTTCACACAGCTTTTGAACCGGGGCGAAGACGAAGCCCAGTTGTACGATCTGGCAGTCGATGTTTTGGTCGCCCTTCATGGCATGGGTCAGGATAAGACCGTGCCATCATGGCTTGAACCCTATGATGATGACCGCCTTCTGGATGAGGCTGCGCTGTTTATAGACTGGTACCTGCCAGCCATTTCGGGCCAGGCCATTAATGATGACCAACGCACAGAATATCTGGAACTTTGGCGCGACGTTTTGGGGCTGGCCCGGGGGATGCCCCAAACCTTGGTGTTGCGCGATTATCACGTGGACAATTTGATGCGCGTGGGCGGACAAAGCGGGATTTCGGCGTGTGGGTTGCTGGATTTTCAGGATGCCCTTGCGGGGCCGGGGGCTTATGATTTTGTCTCTTTGATCCATGATGCCAGACGCGATATTTCCCCGGAAATTATTGCCCGCGCAAGCAGCCGTTATTTTGATGGGATGGGTTTAAGTGCCCCGTCTGATCGCGAAGAATTTATGGCGGCATCTGCAATGTTGTCTGGTGGGCGCAATGCAAAGATCATTGGCATCTTTACCCGGCTGATGATGCGGGATAAAAAACCGGCCTACCTTGCCCATATCCCAAGGGTTTGGCGGCTTTTGGAACGTGATCTGGCGCATCCGTCTATGGCCGCACTGGCAAACTGGTTTAATGTCAATGTGCCCCGTGATTTGCGGACCACGCCTAAATTTCTGGAACAACTTAAATGAGCACGGCCAACATTAATCAGGCAATGGTTTTGGCGGCGGGGCTGGGGCTTCGGCTGCGCCCCATTACGGACACACGGCCAAAGCCTTTGGTCGTGGTCGCCGGGCAGACCATTCTTGATCGCGTGCTGGATGCGTTGGCTGCCGCCGATGTGGGCCGGGCCGTGGTCAACACACATTATCTTGGGGCGATGATTGAAGATCATGTTTCCGGGCGCACGAAACCCCGGCTTGAACTTTCCCCCGAAACGTCCCTGTTGGAAACTGGTGGCGGCATTGCCTCAGCCCTTGGGCATTTCGGTGCTGATCCGTTTTATGCGATCAATGCCGATATCGCGTGGGATGAAGGGGGTGATGGCATGGCCCTGCATAAATTGGCCCATGCATTTCAAAGCAACACGATGGATGCAGTGTTGCTGGTGGTGCCCCGTGCCCAGGCGGTTGGTTATCAAGGTGTGGGGGATTTTTATCTTGATGCCAACGGGCATCTTGAACGGCGCGGTAACCGGGAGACCGCACCCTATGTCTTTACCGGGTTGCAGGTATTAAATCCGGCCCTGTTTGATGGCTGCCCCGATGGTGCGTTTTCCCTCAATGTTTTGTACGACCGTGCCATCGCACAGGGGCGTCTTTCGGGCGTTAAACACACCGGGCGTTGGTTCCATATCGGCGATGCCCAGGGACTGGAACTGGCCGAAGCCGGATTGGCTGAACGCGCACCATGACGGGCACAGCAAAAACCATTTACACCATTGATCCGGGCATTCCTTTTGTGGATGCATTGGCGCGGGGCATTGTGGCCCGGATTGCCAAGGAAGACCCAGATGATCCAATGGCCCTTGCCCGTTTGATTGTTTTGGTGCCGACGCGCCGCGCCGTGCGCAGCCTGAGTGAGGCTTTTTTAAGAACCCAACCCGTGGTGCCGATGTTGCTGCCCAGAATGGCGGCATTGGGGGATCTGGATGAAGATGAGATTCTGATGTCTCCCGGGCTGACGCACATGGATGACAGCTTGCCGCCGGTTATTGGTGGCATGCGTCGCCAGTTGAAATTGGCGCGGCTGGTTATGGAATTTGGCACCCATGGTTGGGGGCAAACCCCCGATGCGGGCCAGGCGGCGGAATTGGCGTTGGAACTGGCCCGGTTTTTAGATCAGATGGAAACCGAAGGCATCCCTTTTACGGCCCTCAACGGCCTGGAAATGGCAGAAAACCTTGCAGATCATTGGCAAAAGACCCTCAATTTTTTGGAAATTCTGACCGAATACTGGCCCCGCGAACTGGCAGAAGAAGATGCCATTGGCCCCGCAGAGCATCGCAACCGATTGTTAAAGGCGCAGTCTTTGGCGTGGCAGGCCCATGGTCCAAAAGGATGGGTGATCGCCGCTGGGTCAACGGGGTCTATCCCGGCCACGGCCGATCTTCTTGACGCGGTTGCCGGGTTGGAACAGGGCTGTGTTGTCTTGCCGGGTCTTGATCGGGATATGAATGATGATGGCTGGGATCAATTGGGGGAAAGCCATCCCCAATTCGGGTTGGCCCATTTGCTTAAACGGTTTGGGTTGTCCCGGGCCAATGTTGCCGACTTTGAAACCGACTGGCCCCATGGATTGACAAGTGCCGCCCCGGTTTCCCGGGTGCGTCTGTTGGCATCCGCCCTCGCCCCTGTCCCTGTGACACCTGAACTTGATCCACCAGATGCACTGGAAGGCCTGACATGGGTGGATTGCCCAGAGCCCTCAAGTGAGGCCGGGGTGATTGCCCTGATGATGCGCAAAGCGCTGGAAACACCGGGTGGGACGGCGGCATTGGTGACACCGGACCGGGCGCTGGCCCGCAGGGTGGCATCGCGTCTTGGGCGCTGGGAGATTGATGTCGATGATTCCGCAGGAACGCCGCTGGGCGCAACGAAGCCCGCCGTGTTCTTTTTATTGTTGGCCGATATGGTTGCCACGCATTTTGCCCCCGTGGCGCTTTTATCCTGTCTTAAACATCCTTTGGCATCGGGGGGTGAACAGACCAGCGTCTTTCGTGCCCGGGTGCGTGAATTGGAACGGCTGGTGCTGCGCGGTCCCCGGCCTGCCCCGGGATTTGGTGGCATAACGGCACAAATCAAGGCCGCAATCGAGCAAGCCAAAGCGACTGCCCGCCCAAAACTGGAACGGCTCTTGGTCTGGTTTGAGGGTGTTTCGGAAATGTTGGCACCCCTTGTTACGGTTATGGAGGATGGCACCCAGCCCCTTGGCACGTTGGTTTCCGCCCATGTTGTGGCGGCGGAGACAATGGCTGGCAGTGATGAACAGACCGGTGCTGAACGGTTATGGGCGGGCGATGACGGCGAGGCGCTGGCGTCCTTTGTTGTGGACGTGCGCGAAGCATCCGCTGGTTTCCCGCCCCTTGGTGGCAATCGGTATACCGGTTTGTTGCAGGCTTTGCTGTCAGGCCGCGTGGTGCGCCCGCGCTATGGCCGCCATCCCCGGCTGTTTATCTGGGGGCCACTGGAAGCCCGGCTTCAAAATGCAGATCTGATGATTTTGGGGGGCCTGAACGAAGGGGCTTGGCCACTGGATGTTGGCAATGATCCGTGGATGAGCCGCCCCATGCGCGACACCATTGGCCTGCCTCAGCCAGAACGCCGCATTGGCCTTTCGGCCCATGATTTCACCCAGGCTTTTGCCGCACCTGAGGTCGTGCTGACCCGGGCAGAGCGGGTTGAGGGAACGCCTCAGGTGGCATCACGGTGGCTGCTCCGTCTTGCCAATACCCTTGGCCGAGATGGAACGGCGGCGTTGAAATCAAAGGGGGCCCTTTGGCTGGCCCGGGTGGCAGCGTTTGATGCCGCTTTGGGGATTGGCACGGCGGAACAATCCCGCCCGGCCCCAAAGCCGCCAGTATCGGCGCGCCCCCGGCGTTTGTCTGTGACCCAGATTGAAACCCTTCAGGTGAACCCCTATGCCATTTATGCACGCCATGTTTTGGAACTAAAACCCCTTGATGGGATTGATGCCGATGCGGGGGCGGCGGAACGGGGGTCCTTTATCCATCTTGCCCTCCAAACCTTTGTCGAAACCTGGCCCAAAGAAATGCCGCCGGGCGGCCTTGAGGGTGCGGTGGATGTTTTAAAAGAAATTGGCCATGACGTTTTTGCACCGCTGCGGGCCACACCGGGATTTTATGCCCTGTGGTGGCCCCGGTTTGAACGGGTGGCCGTGTGGTTTGCTGAACACGAAATCATCCGTCGCGCCATGCTTTCCCCATTGGGCACCGAAAGCTGGGGAACGTTAGAATTTGAAACATCCAATGGACCTTTCAAATTGACGGGTATGGCGGACCGCATCG